>RRZU012899074.1_pt1 | contig 11616 bp, 19 predicted proteins | sample 2165561 | NCBI WGS metagenome assembly RRZU01 (sample SAMN10456909, study PRJNA506462) | wastewater metagenome | isolation source: wastewater sludge | place: USA: Moscow, Idaho | reverse complement strand
CGTTCGTCGGTGAGGGTGTCAAGACGCGCCTTGACGACGTCACCGATGCTGACGATGGCCAGTAGCCGACCGTCCGCATCGACCACCGGCAGATGACGGACGCGGAACTCGGTCATGACGGCGGCCAGTTCGGCGGTGTCGTCGTCGAGGGAGCAGACCCGCGTCTGGCTCATCACCTCGTGAACGGGAACGGTGCGGATGTCGTCGTCGGATGCTGCCAGGCGGTTCAGGATGTCTCGTTCCGAGACGATGCCCACCATCCGGTCCCCGTCCATGACGACGACTGAACCGATGCGATGCTCGTTGAGCAACTTCAACAGGTCTCCCACGGAGGCGGCCGGAGAAATGGTGACAACATCATGGCCTTTGCGCCTCAGCACGTCTTGGACTCGCATGGCCACACGCTAGTGGCAGATGGCCGGCGATGGGGTCGGTTGTCGCCAGATGCGCCATGATCTGCGGGCACTCGGGCTGCCGACGGACGTTCCGGGGCCGTCTATCGGAGGTTCGCCGCAGGCCCGGTAGGCTGGGCGATCGTGAACCCTCCTGCCCGCACCCGCGTCGCCCCCAGCCCGACCGGCGACCCGCACGTCGGAACCGCATACATGGCATTGTTCGACAAGGCGTGGGCCCTGCGCACCGGGGGACAGTTCGTACTACGCATCGAGGACACCGATCGCAACAGGCTGGTGGCGGGTTCGGAGCAGCAGATCTACGATTCACTGCGCTGGTTGGGCCTGGAAGCCGACGAGAGCCCGGAGGCGGACGGACCGTACGCACCCTACAAGCAGTCCGAACGGTTGGATACCTATCGTCCCTATGTCGACCAGCTGATCGAGGCCGGCCACGCCTACCACTGCTGGTGTTCAGCAGAGCGGTTGGCGCAGATGCGGGCCGAGCAGCAGGCCAGCAAGCGAGCCGACACTGGCTATGACCGGCTCTGCTTGGGCCTCACCCGAGACCAGCGTGCTGAACTGCCGGGCTTCAGCCAGACCCCGGTGGTGCGGATGCTGATTCCCGCCGATGTCGAACTGTCGTTCAACGACCTCATCCGCGGTGAGGTCCGGGCGCCGATGCCGGATGACCAGGTCATCCTCAAGGCGGATGGCTTCCCGACCTACCACTTGGCCGTGGTGGTCGACGACCACCTAATGCACATCACCACCGTGGTGCGCGGCGAGGAGTGGATCAGTTCCACCCCCAAGCACCGGCTGCTCTACCGCTGGCTCGGCTGGGACGAGCCCGAGTACGCCCACATGCCCCTGCTGCGCAATCCCGACAAGTCGAAGATCTCCAAGCGGAACAACCCGGCCGCTCGGCTGCTGTGGTTCCGCGAGCAGGGCTACCTGCCGGAGGCCCTGCGCAACTTCCTACAGTTGCTTGGCTATCCGCCGGCGGCCGGCGAGCAGGAGGTGACGAGGTTCGATGAGTTCGTCGCTGACTTCAGCTGGTCGAAGGTGAGCACCGTGGGGCCGATCTTCGACCTGAAGAAGCTGGATTGGCTCAACGGGGTCTACATCCGCGCACTGCCAGCTGCCGAGCTCGCCGACCGGATCATCGAGTTCGCCCTGAGCTCTGGGCAGTGGGTCGATGTCCCTCCCAACGGGCATGAGATCGTGCACTCCGCGACCCCGCTGATCGCGGAACGACTGGTCACGTTGGCCGACGCGCTGCCGAAGATCGGCTTCCTGTTCACCCCAGACGACCAACTCGTCGTCAACCCCGACGCGGTGGCGAAGCTCAGACCTGACACCGGGCAGGTGCTGGATGCTGCATCCGCTGCCCTGACCGGTCTGGGAGAGTGGGCCGCCGAGGCGATCCAGGAGGCGTTGCGCGGCGCCTTGGTGGATGGCTTGGGCCTCAAGCCGAAGTTCGCCTTCGCGCCGGTGCGGGTCGCGATCACCGGTGAGCAGGTCTCGCCGCCGCTGTTCGAGTCGATGGCCATCTTGGGCCGTGATTCCTCGCTGTCGCGGTTGACGGCTCTGCGCGGCTCGCTGTGAGATCGGTGCAGGCTGGGTGCGCGTCCTCGATTTGAATCGGCTACCGGGGTCATGCAATCATTAACAGGTTGCTCCTTTGGGGCCCAGCGTGCGCACGTCGCGAAGCAGGCAGTAAGACTGCCGAGGTCGGTCAGACGGGTGGGGGTCCAGGGGCAGGCTTCTGGCGGTCTGGAGAGTCCGTTGCGGGGGCCGCACCCAGCTAGACGTGGGCAGTGCCCACTGCGTTGGCGGACACCTTCGGGTGGACGTGGCGGGCTGGCAGGCATCTGAACAGTGGTTTAGATCTGGTGCGGTGAACCGTGCGCGACACACCCGACCTCGGGGGTCGAGCAATGCGGCATTGACAAGCGGTGTTGGAGCCAGAATCGGTCGATTTCGGGTCCGTGTCCACGCGGCTTGTCGCCAGGAACCATCAGGTTACTGACGTAGCAGGGACGAGTAGAAGGAACAACTGTGGCGGGACAAAAGATCCGCATCAGGCTTCGGGCCTATGACCACGAGGTCATTGACTCGTCGGCGCGCAAGATCGTCGACACCGTCACCCGGACGGGTGCCAAGGTTGCGGGCCCAGTGCCGCTGCCGACCGAGAAGAACGTGTGGTGCGTCATCCGCTCGCCGCACAAATACAAGGACAGCCGCGAGCACTTCGAGATGCGTACCCACAAGCGGCTCATCGACATTCTCGACCCGACCCCCAAGACGGGGGATTCGCTGATGCGTCTCGACCTGCCGGCTGGTGTCGACATCGAGATCAAGCTTCCGTGAGGCCGCTGACATGAGCAACGAACGTAATGTGAAGGGACTGCTGGGCACCAAGCTTGGCATGACCCAGGTATGGGATGAGAACAACCGGGTGGTTCCGGTGACCGTCATCCAGGCCGGGCCCTGTGTCGTCACCCAGGTGCGCACGCCCGAGACGGACGGCTACTCTGGCGTGCAACTCGGATACGGTGCGGTGCGGGCCAAGTCCGTAACCAAGCCGGCGGCAGGTCACTTCGACAAGGCTGGCGTCTCGCCGCGTAAGCACCTGGTGGAGTTGCGCACCTCGTCCGCGTCCGAATACACCATCGGCCAGGAGATCTCCGCTGACGTCTTCGCAGATGGTGACATCGTGGACGTGACTGGGATCAGCAAGGGCAAGGGAACTGCCGGTGTGATGAAGCGGCACGTCTTCAAGGGTCTGGGAGCCGGCCACGGTGTGCACCGCAAGCACCGCGCTCCAGGGTCCATCGGCGGCTGCTCCACCCCTGGCAAGATCTTCAAAGGCCTGCGGATGGCCGGTCGGATGGGTGCCGACAGGGTTACCGTCCAGAACCTGACCGTCCACGCGGTTGACCCAGAGAAGGGCCTACTGCTGGTCAAGGGTGCGATCCCGGGCAACAAGGGTTCGCTCGTGGTCATCCGCAACGCCGCAAAGAAGGGTGATGCCAAATGAGCGAGACTCTGAAGGTTGACGTCCTGGATGCCAAGGGCAATAAGACCGGCACCGCCGAGCTTCCCGCCGAGATCTTCGACGCGGCGACCAATGTGCCGCTGATCCACCAGGTCGTGGTGGCCCAGCAGGCCGCTGCCCGGCAGGGCACCCACGCGACCAAGACACGCGGTGACGTATCCGGCGGCGGCGCCAAGCCGTGGCGTCAGCAGGGTACCGGTCGGGCCCGGCAGGGTTCCCGCCGAGCTCCCCAGTGGACTGGTGGTGGCGTGGTGCATGGCCCGCAGCCGCGCGACTACGCCCAGCGGACCCCAAAGAAGATGATCGGCGCCGCACTTCGTGGTGCCCTGAGCGACCGCGCCCGCGAGGGCTTGGTCTTCGTGATCGACCAGGTCGTCGAGGGCCAGACCCCATCGACCAAGCAGGCTGCGCTCCGGCTGGCCAGCGTTGGCGACTACGTTCGCTACCTGGTCGTCCTCCAGCGCGACGACACCATCGGTTGGATGAGCCTGCGCAACCTTCCAGGTGTCCATGTGATCGCCGCCGACCAGCTGAACGCCTACGATGTGGTCGTTTCGGATGTCGTGGTCTTCACCCAGGCCGCCCTCGAGGTTTTCGTGGCCGGCCCCACCAAGGGCAAGTCGATCAAGGCCACCGCCAGTGAGTCCGAAGCTGCTGTCGCCGCCACCGAGGACCAGGAGGACGAGAAGTGAGCGAGACCAAGATCCGCGACCCACGCGACATCCTGCTCGCGCCCGTCGTTTCCGAGAAGAGCTACAGCCTTCTGGACGAAAACAAGTACACCTTCATCGTCGACCCACGGGCCAACAAGACCGAGATCAAGATCGCGGTCGAGCAGGTCTTCGGCGTCAAGGTGCTCTCCGTGCACACCCTCACCCGGCAGGGCAAGACCCGTCGTACGCGCTACGGCATGGGACGTCGCCCGAACACCAAGCGTGCGATCATCAGCGTCGCCGCCGGTGACCGGATCGACATCTTCCAAGCCTGACGACAAGGAACGACGAGACAGATGGCTATTCGCAAATACAAGCCGACCACTCCAGGTCGCCGCGGTGCGAGCGTCTCCGACTTCGCTGAAGTCACCCGCTCCACCCCTGAGAAGTCGCTGGTGGCGCCGAAGTCCAAGACCGGCGGGCGCAACAACCAAGGACGCATCACTACCCGGCACATCGGGGGTGGCCACAAGCAGGCCTACCGACTGATCGACTTCAAGCGATACGACAAGGACCATGTGCCCGCGAAGGTCGCCCACATCGAGTACGACCCCAACCGGACCGCGCGGATCGCTCTGCTGCACTATGCGGACGGCGAGAAGCGCTACATCATCGCACCGGCCGGACTGACGCCCGGCATGACCGTGGTCTCGGGTGTGGGCTCGGACATCAAGCCCGGCAACAACTTGCCGCTGCGCAACATCCCGGTCGGCACCACGGTGCACGCCGTCGAGTTGCGTCCTGGCGGGGGGGCCAAGATGGGCCGCTCGGCCGGCGCCGAGATCCAGTTGGTCGCACGCGAGGGCAAGATGGCCACTTTGCGCATGCCTTCCGGTGAGATGCGCATGGTGGATGTCCGCTGCCGCGCCACCGTCGGTGGCGTGGGCAATGCGGAGCAGTCGAACATCCATTGGGGCAAGGCGGGTCGCATGCGCTGGAAGGGCGTTCGCCCGACAGTCCGCGGTGTCGTCATGAACCCGCACGACCACCCACACGGTGGTGGCGAGGGCCGGACATCGGGTGGTCGCCACCCGGTCTCGCCGTGGGGCAAGCCCGAGGGCCGTACCCGCGACAAGAACAAAGCCAGTAGCAAGTTGATCGTCCGTCGCCGCAAGTCCGGCAAGAAGCGCTGATTGGGAGCCTGAGAGATGCCACGCAGCTTGAAGAAGGGCCCGTTCGTCGACGAGCACTTGGCCAAGAAGGTCGATGCCCAGAACGAGAAGGGCACCAAGAACCTCATCAAGACCTGGTCGCGCCGCTCGATGATCGTGCCGGACATGATCGGCCACACCATCGCAGTGCACGACGGTCGCAAGCACGTCCCGGTGTTCGTCACCGAGTCCATGATCGGTCACAAGCTCGGGGAGTTCGCGCCAACGCGCACCTTCCGGGGTCACGTGAAGGACGACAAGAAGAGCCGCCGGCGCTGAGGCCCGGGCAGACAAGGAACTGATTCGACTATGAGCAACAACAACGAGCGACCCAGCCGTCGCCTTGCCCTGCTCGGGGATCGGCCTGGCTCGTACGCCATCGCACGTCATGTGCGGATGAGCCCGACTAAGGTGCGTCGGGTCGTCGACTTGGTGCGCGGTATGGACGTGAAGGATGCCCTGAGCACTCTGAAGTTCGCGCCGCAGGCCGCCAGTGAGCCGGTCTACAAGGTGATCGCCTCGGCCGTTGCCAATGCCGAGAACACTGATGCGCTGCGGGCCGACGACCTCTACGTCTCGGCTGCTTTCGTGGACGAGGGGGTCACGATGCGTCGCATTCGCCCCCGGGCCAAGGGCTCGGCCAGTCGCATCTACAAGCGCGCCAGCCACATCACTGTGGTTGTCGAGCCGCGTGAACCGAAGGCGGTCCCGGTGTCCAAGGCCAAGGCCAGCAAGAAGTCCGAGCCGGCCAAGAAGGTCGATGCCGGGAAGAAGATCGACGAGCAGAAGGAGGCCTGAGGATGGGGCAGAAGATCAACCCGATTGGCTTCCGCCTGGGTGTGACCACCGACCACAAGGCGCGCTGGTACGCAGAGAAGCAGTACGCCGAGTTCGTGGGGGAGGATGACCGCATCCGGCAGTACCTGCGCAAGACCCTCGAGCGAGCGGGCATCAGTTCGATCGAGATCGAGCGCCGCAGCGAACGGGTGACCATCTTCCTGCACGCGGCGCGTCCGGGCATTGTCATCGGGCGCAGCGGCGCCGAGGCGGAGCGTGTCCGTGCTGAGCTCGAGAAGCTAACTGGCAAGCAGATCCAGCTGAACATCCTCGAGGTGCGCAACCCCGAGATCGACGCCCAGTTGGTCGCCCAAGGTATCGCCGAGCAACTGGGGGCCCGGGTCGCCTTCCGCCGCGCCATGCGCAAGGCGCAGCAGACCGCGATGCGTGCTGGGGCCCAAGGTATCCGCGTCAAGTGCTCCGGCCGTCTGGGTGGCGCAGAAATGAGCCGTTCAGAGGGCTACCGCGACGGCCGAGTGCCGCTGCACACCCTTCGCGCGGACATCGACTACGGCTTCTACGAGGCCAAGACGACCTCCGGACGGATCGGCGTGAAGGTCTGGATCTATAAGGGCGACGTTGTCGGCACCCGCGCTGAGCGAGCTGCCCAGAAGGCCGCCCGCCAGGCTGCGCCCGCCCGTGGCGGCCAGCGCCCCAACCGTCGTCCGGGGCGCGGTGAGGGCCGTAGCGACCGCGGGGGACGCCGTCGCGCCGACGTCGCTCGCGCCGAGGCTGGTGGCGCTGATGCCGAGAAGGGTGCACCGAGCGCCCCCGTTACCGAGAACGCAGGAGCCTGAGCATGCTGATTCCTCGTCGAGTTAAGCACCGCAAGCAGCACCGTCCGCATCGGACCGGTGTCGCCAAGGGCGGCACCAGCCTGGCCTTCGGTGAGTACGGCATTCAGGCTCTGGAATCGTCGTACCTGACCAATCGGCAGATTGAGGCGGCGCGTATTGCCATGACCCGCCACATCAAGCGTGGTGGCAAGGTGTGGATCAACGTGTACCCTGACCGGCCGTTGACGAAGCACCCTGCCGAATCTCGCATGGGTTCGGGCAAGGGCTCGCCCGAGTTCTGGGTCGCGAACATCAAGCCCGGACGTGTGCTGTTCGAGATGTCCGGCGTTTCCGAGGAAGTGGCCCGTGAGGCGCTCCGCCTCGCCATCCACAAGCTGCCCTTCAAGGCTCGCTTCATCAAGCGCGAAGCAGGTGACAACTGATCATGGCCAACAACGCACTTACGGCCGCCGAACTGCGTGGGCTGTCCGGTAAGGAACTCAACGCCCAGGTCTTGGAACTGAAGGAGGAGCTGTTCAACCTCCGCTTCCAGTCCGCGACCGGCCAACTCCAGTCGACTGCCCGGCTGCGCGAGGTCCGCAAGGACATCGCCAGGATCTACACCGTGTTGCAGGAGCGGAACCTGGGCATCATCCAGGACCCCGACCAGAAGGTTGAAGCATGAGCGAGACGACTACCGAAACCAAGCGGCCAGGCCGCAAGGTCCGCGAGGGCTTGGTGGTATCCAACAAGGCGGACAAGACCATCGTGGTGGAGGTCCATGACAGGGTGAAACACCCCTTGTACGGGAAGGTCCTCAGCCAGTCCACCAAGCTGTGCGCGCACGATGAGGCGAACGAGGCGGGCGTGGGCGACCGCGTTCGCATCATGGAGACCCGCCCGATGTCGGCCACCAAGCGTTGGCGTCTGCTCGAGATCGTCGAGAAGGCCCGCTAGTCAGTCCCGGCAAGACCGGACACGTTACGAGTTCCACCAGGCCCCCGGATGACGGGGGAACCGGTGGGGCAGAGGAGAAGAAATGATCCAGCAGGAGTCGCGACTGAAGATCGCCGACAACACGGGTGCCAAGGAAATCCTGTGCATCCGTGTGCTCGGCGGCTCGGGCCGCCGCTACGCCGGTCTCGGTGACACGATCGTGGCCACCGTGAAGGACGCCATCCCCGGCGGCAACGTGAAGAAGGGCGATGTGGTCAAGGCCGTCATCGTCCGCACCGCCAAGGAGCACCGTCGTGCTGACGGCTCCTACATCAAGTTCGACGAGAACGCGGCCGTCATCCTCAAGAACGATGGCGAACCCCGCGGCACCCGCATCTTCGGCCCGGTCGCCCGCGAGCTGCGCGACAGGAAGTACATGCGCATCGTGTCGCTGGCCCCGGAGGTGATCTGAGTGAGGCTCAGGAAAGGTGACCGTGTCAAGGTCATCGCAGGCAAGGACAAGGGTGTGGTCGGCGAGGTGATCGCCGTTCACCCGGAAGACAACCGTGTGGTGGTGCAGGGCGTGAACATCATGAAACGCCACGTCCGCGACACTGCTGACCCAAGCACCGGGCGCACCACTAAGGGCGGGATCATCAGTTCCGAGGCGCCGATCCACGCGTCCAACGTTCAGTTGGTGACCAAGGACGCGGCCGGCAATGAGGTACTCACCCGGGTCGGTTATGAGCGCGCTGAAGTGACCAAGCGTCGATCCGACGGTTCGGAGTACGAAGGGACCCGCGCGGTGCGCGTCTCCCGCAAGACCGGGAGGGAGATCTGATGGCAAAGGCCAAGAAATCAGAGGCCGACAAGCCGGCCGACGTGGTGCGGGCCTCGGCCGAATCGACCCCGCGCCTCAGGCAGCGGTATCACGACGCGATTCGCCCAGCGCTGAATGAGGAGTTCCGGTACGGCAACGTCATGCAGATCCCCGGGCTGACCAAGATCGTGGTCAACATGGGTGTGGGCGAGGCCGCACGTGACTCGAAGATCCTGGACGGGGCGATTCGCGACCTGACCGCCATAACCGGCCAGAAGCCACAGGTCACCAAGGCACGCAAGTCCATCGCGCAGTTCAAGTTGCGCGAGGGCCAGGCTATCGGCTGCCACGTGACGTTGCGCGGCGACCGCATGTGGGAGTTCGCCGATCGGTTGCTGACCCTTGCGTTGCCAAGAATTCGCGACTTCCGCGGTCTGAACTCGAATCAGTTCGACGGGCTAGGCAACTACACGTTCGGTCTCAATGAGCAGGTCATGTTCCATGAGATCGACCAGGACAAGATCGACCGCGTGCGGGGTATGGACATCACCTTCGTGACCTCTGCCACCACGGACGAAGAGGGCCGGGCGCTGCTCAAGCAGTTGGGCTTCCCGTTCAAGCCTGTCGACGACGCCAAGATCGCTCGCCGGCGGAGCAACGTGCAGTACAAGTCGAAGTCGGCCGCCAAGGCCGCCGCCAAGAGGAAGAAGTGAGGCTGTAGATGGCCAAGACTGCACTCAAGGTCAAGCAGGCCCGTAAGCAGAAGTACGCGGTCCGCGCGTACACGCGTTGCCAGCGCTGCGGGCGGCCCAAGTCGGTGTACCGTGCCTTCGGCCTGTGCCGCATCTGCCTGCGCGAGCTCGCCCACGCGGGCGACCTGCCCGGCGTGACCAAGTCCTCCTGGTGAGCGAGCTCACCGATCGATACCCGACGCGGCAGGTCCCGATTGGGAAACCGCTGCGAGAAAGAGGCTGACAAGCCATGACTATGACTGACCCGATCGCAGACATGTTGACGCGTCTGCGCAACGCCAATCAGGCCCACCACGACGAGACGTCGATGCCCCATTCGAAGATCAAGGTGGGCATCGCCGAGATCCTCAAGCAGGAGGGCTACATCGCCGCCTTCGAAGTGACGGACGCCCCTGCCGGTGAGGTGGGCAAGACCCTGACCATCACCTTGAAGTATGGGGAGGACCGGACGCGTTCGTTGGCGGGTCTGCGTCGCATCAGCAAGCCCGGTCTGCGGGTTTACGCCAAGTCGAACAACCTACCCAAGGTTCTGGGTGGCATGGGGATCGCAATCATCTCGACCTCCCAGGGCCTCATGACCGACAGGCAGGCTCATCAGAAGTCCGTTGGCGGCGAAGTGCTCGCCTACGTCTGGTGACCGGACGGAACGAGAAGGAGGAACTGGAATGTCACGAATTGGCAGGCTCCCGATCACCGTCCCGTCCGGTGTCGAGGTGAGCATTGAGGGTCGAGACGTGCAGGTGAAGGGTCCCAAGGGGACGCTCAGCCGCACGATCGCAGCCCCCATCACGATTGATCGGAACGACGAGGGCCAGCTGGTCGTCGCGCGTCCCGATGACGAGCGCGAATCGCGTTCACTGCACGGGCTGACACGTACCTTGGTCAACAACATGGTCGTCGGCGTCACCGATGGCTACGCCAAGACCCTCGAGATCGTGGGCGTCGGCTACCGCGTGGTGCAGAAGTCCCCGCAGCAGATCGAGTTCGCGCTCGGCTTCAGCCACCCGGTCGTGGTGAACGCGCCGGAAGGCATTACCTTCGAGGTCGAGACCCCTCAACGTCTGCACATCCGCGGGATCGACAACCAGGTCGTGGGTGAGGTTGCGGCGAACATCCGCAAGCTGCGCAAGCCGGAACCCTATAAGGGCAAGGGTGTGCGTTACAAGGGTGAACACGTGCGCCGCAAGGCCGGAAAGGCTGGTAAGTGACCATGGCTATCTCGTTGCGTGCACACAAGCACTTGGCAGAGAAGACTGCAGCGCGGCAGCGTCGCGCCGTGCGCGGTCGCAAGAGGATCACCGGGTATCCCGATCGGCCTCGCATGGTGGTCACCAAGAGTTCGCGGCACACGCTGGTGCAGATAATCGACGACGTGGCAGGCAAGACGCTGGTCTCCGCCTCAACCATGGAGCCCGAGCTGCGGGCACTGTCTGGCGATAAGTCGGCCAAGGCCGTCAAGGTCGGCGAGCTGATCGCCAAGCGCGCCAAGGACGCCGGGGTTGAGCAGGTCGTCTTCGACCGCGCGGGCCACCAGTACCACGGCCGGATTGCCGCCATGGCAGACGCCGCCCGCAAGGCCGGGCTCGGACTCTGAGACACGACGAAAGGTATTGACAGCGATGAGTGAATCCCAGCGCGGCGGCAGCCGCCAGGGTGGCGAGCGTCGTGGCCGTGATGACCGTCGTGGCCGTGACCAGAGCAGTGACCGGGACAAGAAGGACCAGTATCTCGAGCGGGTGGTGTCCATCAACCGCGTCGCGAAGGTCGTGCAGGGTGGACGGCGCTTCAGCTTCACCGCGCTGGTCGTGGTGGGCGATGGCGAGGGGACCGTTGGCGTTGGCTACGGCAAGGCCAAGGAGGTGCCCGCTGCGATCGCCAAGGGCGTCGAAGAGGCCAAGAAGCACTTCTTCCGGGTGCCGCTGGTACAGCGCACCATTCCACACCCCGTGCAGGGGGAGAAGGCTGCCGGTGTAGTCATGCTGCGCCCGGCGTCCCCTGGTACCGGCGTGATCGCCGGTGGATCGGTGCGTGCGGTGCTCGAATGCGCCGGCGTGCACGATGTGCTGGCCAAGTCGCTCGGCTCGGCGAACGCGATCAACGTGGTGCACGCCACGGTGGCCGCACTCCAGGCCCTCGAGGAGCCGGAGCAGGTGGCCCGGCGTCGCGGGAAGTCCGTCG
>RRZU012305733.1_pt1 | contig 11616 bp, 13 predicted proteins | sample 2165561 | NCBI WGS metagenome assembly RRZU01 (sample SAMN10456909, study PRJNA506462) | wastewater metagenome | isolation source: wastewater sludge | place: USA: Moscow, Idaho | reverse complement strand
TGAGCATGGGCGTACCTTCCCGAGCCGGCGCTCCAACGCCGACCCTGATCAGAACTTGTATGGGCTTCAGATCTTGCTCGGGAGGTACGCCACTTTCACGTCACCCCGCCGAGAGCCATCCACAGGTTCTGATCATTGCTCAACCCTGCCGGCATCCGCACCACGTCGAGGACTGCATCGACAGCAAGCCAATCGGGAGTACCCGTTCCGGCACTGTGCCTGCCAACACCACCAACCACCACAGCAACCCGCACGACCCGCGGCATGAGCGGACATTTGCGTCAGCCAGACAGGCGGCGCGGTACGACGCACCGCTCGGGCCGCGGCACGAGCTCGCATGCTCGCCTCCACAGCAGGTCAAATCTCCAAGACTTTCAGCGCTAACGCAGCGGGGCGACCTCTCAGCGCTTCATGACGTACACGCGCCAGGGCTGCCAGTTCCAGCGCTGATTGGCCACCCGTGAGTGCCACGTGGACGATCCTGTCCATGCCGGCCGCAACGAGCGGTGCAGCGCGTTCGAGTGTTGGCTTGATGGCGACGCCTGCTGTGCCCCCAGCATGAGACAGCAGGTTTCGCTGCCTATATAGCGCTCGAAGGGCGGGCTCGACGGAGCGGCGCACAAGGTCGACGTATCTGTATGGATCACTCAAAGCTGCCTGCACACGATCAAGTGCGTGGCGGTCCTCAGGCCTGGCAAGAGTCAGATCGTCTCCGCTGACAAGGTGCGCCAAGGTTCGCTCGGCGCGCTCCTGATTGGTCTCCAGCCTCTGCAACTCGGACGCCAGAGCATCACAAGCAGACTTAGCGTGTGCCCAGGCCAGACTGGTCAACTCGGCTCTCAAATGTCCTCCAGCCAGAATGAGCGCGAGACGATCGGCCGCGAGGTGTTTCGCGTCATCGCCCGGTCCGACCAGCAGGCTCTCCACGGCCGCCCAAGCACCTGTCGTTGCTGCTGGTGCAGGTCCTCGCTCCAGCGGTGCCATCAACTCCATTGCCGCCTCTATGTCTGGGCGCACTGAGTGGCTCCAGAGTGCAGATTGACGCTCGAAGGCGTACACCTGAACTCGACGTGATGGCGCCTCAGTGGGCTGTGATGCTGTCACACCCGCGACCCACATCTCTGCCGCTGGGGAGATCTCGCGGCGCCCCCCGACCCGGAAACGGTCACGGATGGCCGTCAGCCGGTCGCGAGCGATGTCAGTGGCGGCGTAGATATCCAAGGCTTCGACCGTCAACAGCACGGCGCCGTGCTGTCGGATGGGCCTCCACCCCGGAACGTTTGCGGCACGCCAGTCGCGGACCTGATCGGACGTCAGCCATCCTGCTGGGACGGGTCGCGGCATGGGTACATGGGCTGCAAGCGGTACAAGCACTTCAAGCGGTTTCGGCCCAGTGACCAGCTGCGAATGTAGTTCAAGACACATACTCGCGAGCGTGTGAACGTCACCCGAGTGCTTGATTCGGTAGGTCAGCCACCGGTGTACGTACTTCCTGCTGAAGCCCTCGTCAAACAGGTGTGCTGCAAGCAAGCGGGCTGTGCATTCTGCGCTTGGAAGCCCCATCCCGTTGCCCAGGGCCATCGCCCAGTTGGCAAGATACTCGGCCCTGGTCGTGGCGGCCCAGGCGTTCAAGACGTGCCATGAATGCCCCGGCTTCACCAACGACGAGACTGGGACGGTCAGCATCTTCCTAGTTGCGCTGCGATCCGTCGGTGAACTGACCGCCGGATCAAGCATGACTCGAGCGATCAACTCGTCCTGAAGCGTCGAAAGGGCGCGCTCACTCGCGCTCATCGCCGGGTCGCCGGCTTCGAGAAGCTCGCGGGCGATCAGAACGGTCCCTGGCTGCCACAGACGCCGTGACCAAGGCGTGCTGTCGTCGGAGAACTCGAGTAGGCGCGCTATCACCCGCTCGTCGAAGGTGTTGGCTGCCAGCGTCACAGCATGTACTGTAGGTGCCGTAAACGGCGCCAGTCGGCATTGCGAAGTCTTTGCCCTCTCGCGCCGTTCTTATGTCGCCTATCTTTTCCATGTTGCGAAGCATGGAACGTCCGCTCATCGGCAGAAGAGTGAAGCCTCGCCCGCCCATAACGACCGTTTGTGCACATCTCACCCGAGGGCTTGAATACCCTCCAAAATCTTCGCTAGACCTAACGCATGAGCAACTGCCCAGACCGTCACGCCCTAGGTCGGATCGACGTCATCACCCTCGAAGACCTGCCCGCCCTGAGTCGAGACGTCCCCCTCGACCTCCCGAGCATCCAGGCGGGATGGCCCGACTTCGAGCATGGCTTCGACTCGCTGAGGGGGCGACGCATGATGGGCCTCGTCTACGGCGGATCGAACATCTACCGCATGTGCTCAACACGCCTGGACCGCGACGCCGACAACCCCCTCGACCTGGACGAGACGACGATCCCCGGTGGGTCATACCTGCGCTTGCGCCTGCGAGGTGAAGCACCGGCGGTGTACGGACAGATCGGTGAAGCCTTCGATGTCCTCTTTGCTCACGCTGAGCATGACTCCACGCGCCCCCAGATCGAGAGCTACCGGCGCGAAGGCGAGATCGACTGCCTCGTGCCGATCCTCGCGTAGCTCAAACGACCGTTAGTGGATCAGCCTCCCCCTTCCGCCCTGTCCCCGCCGCCTGCTAGCCTTGGTCTTGCAGGTGCTTCCCCGCGCAAGCGGGGGTAAGCCGAACCTTTCAGTGAAGCTCCCACACCTGCATGCTCCCCGCGCAAGCGGGGGTAAAGGCCCTCGCCAGCTCCGTGCCGGCGGGGGCTTTTCATCTCTCCCCCTGGAAGATTTCGTAGATTCGGGGCCGTGAGAGTCCGGTCCCTTCCACCAGGCTGGCGGGCTTCACACCGACCGATCGCGCGTGCCGAATCGCGGCATCGCGCTCTTCCTGTGCGGCGGCGAGCGCCGCGTGCGCTTCCTCTACCATCTTCACCGAGCGCAGGACGGGCGCAACCTTGGCCCCCCATTCCTCGCCCAGCACCCAATAGGGGTCGTAGCTCGCGGGGGCGGCGATCGCGGTCTGGATCATCCGATCGGCCTTCGCCTCTTCCCATCCCGCGTGCCACCTTGGCTCGGGCGGCAGCGCATCCAGGATGAGTTGGCGCAGCTTCTCCGGGGCCTCGCCTCGACGGATGGCCTCGACGAGCAGGGCCTCTGCGGTGCGCATCGGCGCCATGAGCGGAGCGCACCGTTCGACGTCGGCCGCGATCGCGCGCAGTATCCAAGCCCTTGACCCGGCCTTCTCCTGGCGGTCCTCGCTGAGGCGCAACTCGCCTCCCGCGAGGGCCATCTCGACCGCCTGGCGCAGCTCGTCGACGTCATCCTCCCCGTAGGGCAACCGGACAACACAAAGCGTGGAACCGCCAACCTCGGTCCACACTGTCGACTCGTACTCCACCATCCAGCCACCGTCGACCGGACGATGACGCTCCGCCTTACCTCGGTGGCACAGCGTCAACTGGCCCACCTTCACTCGAAGAGTGGTCCCGTGACTCGGGAACAACGCAGCCTCCGCAATGAGGCTGTCCACTGTCTGCATTTCTTGCGCTTCCATAAAGAAAAGTCTACCACGCCAGACATGCAATGTCTGTAGCGGTAGACACTTCTATTCTGCCTTCATCGGCCCACAGTGGGGCAGGTACTCCATAGGCCGCTGCCTGCGGTCTGGGCTCGCTTCTGGGCCTTCCGGTAGCTCGGGCCGCGGTCAGGGTCAACGGCGCTGCGAGGGTGCCAGGCAGCCGCCCAGCCGGCCTCGATCAGCGCGGCTCCGACGTCGAGGCCGTCGACGTCGACGTAGGCCAGGCGGCGGCCGTAGCGGTCCTCGACGTCGCTTCGTGAGTCAGCGGTCAATCCCACCTGGCGGTCGTCGACGAGAGCTGCCAGCGCCTCTCTCGCCTCGCTGGCGCCACATTCCGCCGGCTTACCGTCCTTGGCTGCCTCGGGTGCGTCGATGCCGAGCACTCGGACTCGCACCCGCTCTCCCGCGGCTGTATCCACCGTGAGCGTGTCTCCGTCGATCACGTCGACGACGACCGCCAGGCCGCGGCTCGGCTCACCCTGCGGCTGGCATCCAACTAGCAGGGCGAGCATCAGCGCCGCGGCCGCGCGCTTCACGGCTTGCTCTTGCCTCGGGGCGCTGCGATCGCGTCGGCGCGTGCCTCGGCTCGGTCTGCTCGGGTTCGCTCCGTGGCGGCCTGCTCCTGGGTGGCGTGCAGCTCGGCGCGGATTCGCTCGACCTCGGCGGTGATCGCGTCGGCGCGGGCCTCGGCTCGGTCTGCTCGGGTTCGTTCCGTGGCGGCCTGCTCCTGGACGGCGCGCAGCTCGCCGGTCACTCGGTCGACGTCGCCGGCGGCCGCCGCTGCCTGGGCTTGGGCTTCCCCCAGCTCACGGGTCACGGTCGCGATCTGTGCGGCCTGCTCGGCACGCTCTGTCTCCGCTCGGGTCCGTTCCGCGGTGGCCTGCTCCTGGACGGCGTGCAGCTCGGCGCGGATTCGCTCGACCTCGGCGGTGATCGCGTCGACGCTGGCCTCGGCTCGGTCTGCTCGGGTCCGTTCCGTGGCGGCCTGCTCCTGGACGGCGCGCAGCTCGCCGGTCACTCGGTCGACGTCGCCGGCGGCCGCGGTCGCCTGGGCCTCGGCCTGCGCAATGCGGGTGCGAGCCTCGTCGACCGCCTGGCCGGCCTTCTTGGCCTTCTCTTCCATGTCGTCGAGGTCCGCGGTCACCTCCCCCAGCTCACGGGCCGCGGTCGCGATCTTCGCAGCCCATCCGGTGCGCTCTGCCTCAAACTCGTCTTGGGCGAGGCTGTACGCCTCGCGCCACACGCCCTCGATGCGCAGCAGCACGGCCTCGGGAACGGGCGGGGCCTCGACTTCCTGGCCCCTGGCTTCGTTCCACTGTCGGGCGACGTCGACCGCCACCGCCATCTTGACGCCGGACGCCTGGCGCACGGCGCGGGACGTGACCGCCTGGCCGGCGGCCGCCAGCTGCTCCGCGGCGACCCTTGCCCGCTCGATCGGTGTTTCCATGATTCCCCCTCTTGTTCTGGGTTACGTGGGTATCAGTGTTACCCGTTACCCATGTTACCCTACTGGCCTTCTACTGTCACGGTTTCGCCGGCGACTATCCCGCTGCCGGCTGGCACTTCTAGCACGGCGTCGACGGGGCTCGGGGCGGTGAGTCGTGGGCAGGTGCTCTGGTCCCTGGCGGGGCAGGGCTCGAGGACGTCGACGGCCGCGACCTGGCCGCCGGCGATCCACACGACGTCGACGGCTACGAGCATTCCGGCTCCCCAGACTTGCTGTGTGGATCGGCTGGGCAGCAGGAACAGCATTCCGGTGCCCGGTTCGACCTCGGGCCGGCCGGCGAGTCCCTGGCGTTGGTCGTCCTCGGTCGCGGCCACCTCGACGGTGTAGACCTTCTCCCCCACCTGCACAGCGCGGGTCTGCGCCGGCGCGCAGCTGGTGAGGGCCAGCAGGGCTAGGCCGACGACGACGGTTCGCATCACTCCCCCATCGGCCGGCCTTGGGGCAGCTCGCCCGGGCCGATCGGCGGGAATGGTTGGCCGCCGTTGTACTTGGCCTCTAGCCGCTCGACCTCGCGCATCACTGCCGCGTTGATGAACTGCGTCAGGTTGCGGCTACCTTCGGTGGTCATGGTGTGCAGGATCGCGCCGCGCACCCGGTCGGTGTCCTCGGGCTCTTGGTAGAACGAAACCTTGGCTCGGGTCTTGGGTGTCGTCGTGCGCCTGGTCGAGCTCGTCGAGCTCGTCGAGCTGGTCGAGCTGGTCGACGTCGAGGCGGGCTGTGCGGCCTCGTCGACCTCGGGGGCCGGCGTGGTGATGGGGCTTGCGCCGGCGAGGCTGGAACGGCGTGCTGGGGGCCTGGTCATGACTTCTTCCCTTCGATCGTGCTGAGGTGCGAGGCGTAGAGATCTCCGAGTGCAGCTGCTTCGGGACCGCCCCACTCGTCGAGGCCACGGGCTGCCTCGGTGGCGTCGGAGATGACTACCCGCTTGGGGATTGGCGGGTCGAGCAGGTCGAGGCCGCGCTCCCCCGCTGCGGCACGTAGCTCGTCGAGCCACGTTGAGCCTGAGACTGTGGCCGCCTCGTGCTGATTGACGAGCACGCCGGCCCCCCGCAGTCGTGGGTTGTAGTAGCGCTTCACGTCCTCGATGCTGCCCAGCAGCTGCGCGAGTCCGTTGGCGCTGAATAGCTTCGTGTGGGTCACCACGACGACGCCGTGGGCGGCCGCGAGGCCGTTGATCGTGAGCTGGTCGAGGCTGGGTGCGCAGTCGATCAGCACGAGGTCGTAGGCGTCCTCGATCGGCTCTAGCGTGGCGCTGAGACGACGTTCACGGCCAGCGCCGGCGACGATCAGCTCGTCTCTGACGGTTCCGAGCGTCGCGCCGCTGGTGGGCACGAGGTCGAGCCCTGGCCAGACTCCGGGAACGATGACGTCCTGGATCGTCTCTGGTGCGCGTGAGCTGAGAGCATCGGCTAGGCCGGCCTGGTCGACGTCGACGGGTTCGGCGGCCGCCACCGCGGTTAGGTTCCCCTGGGGGTCGTTGTCGACGAGCAGCACGCGGCGACCGTCGCGGATCGCGGCTCGTGCGAAGTGGAAAGCTGTCGTGGTCTTTCCGACGCCGCCCTTCTGGTTGCACAGAGCGAGAATCTGGGCTGTCACTGGAACCTCCTTAGGGTTCTATGAGTACTGATAGAGGTGCGGGGCGGCCGCGGTGGCTCGCCCCGCACCTGGGGAGCTGGATTAGCTCTCGTCGCCGGCCTTGCGGCGCTCGACGGTGACGCTCTGGCCGCGCAGGCTCACGGCCACGTCGTCGGCTCGCACCTCGTGCTGCAAGCGCGTGGTCTGCTCGCCCTTGTACTCGGTGACGCGGTAGGTGCCGGTGAACGTGACGCGAATGTTTCCGCATCGCTGGGCGGTGTCGACGAGGTTCGTCGCCTGGCTGCCGCTCACGGCCACGTCGTAGGCGACGGTCGGGCCGTCGATGTAGTCGCCGCTCTCCTGGCGGATGCGGTCGGAGACGAGTGCGTAGCAGTAGGGGCCGTTCTCGCCCTCGCGCAGGGTGGGGGCCTCGGCCAGGTTGCCGGTGCGGGTGATGTAGCTCATGGTCGTTCTCCTTCGTTGGATTGCGTACTCTAATAGTACTGTTAGGGGGATTGGTGGTGCAAGAGTTCGGGCTCTAATACTGGCAACGGTACTGTTAGTGCCGTTCGGGCGTCGGTGTGGCTAGTCCTGGTGGATGGTCACGCCGAGCATGGTCGGGTCGCCGAGGTGGTCGATGTGGACCATGTAGCCGATCAGGGTTCTCTCGACGTAGATGGTGACGATGGTGGTTCCCTCGTCGTCGTCGAAGTCGACGCGGCCGAAGTGGTCGAGGGCTTCGGCGTTGAGCGGGACACGGCCAGCGCGCAGCTGCTCGACGACCTGGTGCGTGATCCAGGGTCGAGGCTCCATGCGGTCGCCGGTGTCGTAGGGGGTCTGGTGCTGCTCGATGGGATTGGTCAGCTCGGACATGGTTCCTTCTCCTATTGGTGGTATTGGTACTGTTAGGGGCTTTTGTTGTGGTCCGCCGGCGGTGTCGGGCTGGTGGTTGGTCCGGCGCGGGCGGGGGAGCGCGAGGGGTTCTCCCCTCGCCGGGTGGGGCGGCCCGTAGGCCGCCCCTGGGGCTTAGGCCGCCTCGACGGCCTCGGCGGTGTCGGTCACGGTGAGCGCGTCGGCCAGGGTGTGAGCGGTGCGCAGCACGGCGGCCGCGGTGCTCTTGATGAGGTCGACGTCGGACTCGCTCCACCCGGCCACGTAGCCGATGCTGTAGGCGCTGGTGTCGAGTCCGAGGATTCCGGCGACGATGTAGGCGACGCTCTCGGCCTCGGTTTCCTTGATGCCTCGGTGCGCTGCGTACTGCGCTGCGGCGTCCTTCTCGTCTGCGTGCATGAGGACGTGGGCCGCCTCGTGAAGTCCGGTCTTGGCCGCCTGGGCGGGGGCTAGGGTCGAGTCGATCACGACGCGCTTGGTGCCGTCGATGGTGGTAAATCCGTTGGTCTGGCCTGCGATCGGCTCGCGGTCGACGGTCCAGCCCTTCCCGGTGAGGTAGTCGGTCACGGCGTCGAGGATTCCGGCCGGGTCGTCTCCGGTGAGGCGCTGGGCCAGCTCGGCGGGCTCGGGTGCGTCGGGGTCGATTGCCTCGGTCTGGCTGAGGTCGAACACGCTCACGGGGAAGAATCGCGTGCGGCGCTCTTCCTTCTCGTCGCCGTTGGCGTCCTCGACCGTAACGGTCACGTCGCGGCCGCCGAAGATTCGGATTCCGCGCTCACCCTTGCGCACCTGGCGCCCAAGCTGCTGCCACGTGCGGTATCCGGCCACGTGGGTAGCGGTGGGGCAGGCGGCGAGGATCAACAGAACGTTGTTCAGGCTGTAGCGGTGGAACTGCTGGGCGAAGGTGACGAACTGCGTCCACGCCTCCGACGTGCGCAGCCGCTCGACCTGCTCGGCAATGGTGGCTTGCAGCTGCTCGGCCTCGGCGCGGCGCTCGGTGTCGGTCTTGGTGGTCTTGATCCTGCGGGCCATTTCGGTTACCTCCAATAGTGGTAATAGTACTGTTTGTGTGGCTGAGGTGAGTCGGCTGGGGAGCTGGCTTGTGGGGTCTTGCTTCCCCCCTCGTTTTTTTGCCGTGAAGGCACGAATGTGCCGGAGTGCAAGGGACCGTGGAATACCGGAGCGAGCGCAGCGAGTGAGGATATGCCGCGAAAGCCCTTGCGCGTAGGTCGGCCGCCCGTATGCTGCCGAAGGCTTCACGGCCAAAAAAACGTGCGCCGGCAGGCGCATACAGTCGGCCGCGCAGCGGTCGTCGTTACGGCCCGTAGGGCCCGGGGGAGTGTGAGGGCGCAGCCCTCGCCGGGCATCGCCCGATCACGCGATCTGTGCGTACTGTCGGCCGGCTGGGGTGGCGCCGCGCCGCTGGGCTGTTCCGCCTCGCTCGTTCTCGACGACGTGCCGCGCTGCTCGCCAATCGAGGGTGCCGTCGCTGCGTCGAGGGTGGGGACCGTAGGCGTGCGTTCCGGCCTGGGGGATTAGGGAGAGCTGGCCGCGCTGGGGTCGATGGCTCGCGGCGGGTCGCTGTGGTGCTCGCATCCACGCTTCCTCGGCTTGATACCAGGCCCATAGCTCGCGCTCGACGGCGTAGCGCCGTCTGCGCTCGTCGAGTCGGCCGTCGACGCCTCGCTGTGTCGCGGCTCGATCTAGCGCAGCTCGGCCGCGTCGTCGCCATCCCTTCTTGGTGGACCTGATGAGGCCGGCGGCCGCTAGGCGAGTGAGATCCTGCTGTGCGCGTGCCTCGCTCGTTCCGGTGGTGCGTGCAACGTCGTGGGTGGTCGAGTCCGTGGTGATGGCTGCGTAGACGTTCCCGGCGTGCAGGCCAAGTCCAGGGCCAGGCGTGAAGGTGTCGTGCGCGGCCGCCGCGGTCTTGTCCAGGAGGTGCGCGAGCTGGGCGGTGCGTTCGGCTGCGCCGGTGTGGCGGGGGAGTGCGGCGCGCGGGTCCGCTTGTGACCGGGCTGGTTCGTAGGAGCTGTGGAAAGTGCCCAGTGCCCATCGTGCGCCGTGGCATCCGTGGGCTTCGTCGGTGCGGGTGATCCACCCGTCTGCTGCTAGCCGGTAGAGGGCTACGCGGGCCGTCTCGCGGCCGCAGCCGGCCAACTGGGCCAGGCGTCGGGTGTCGGCCTCGACGACGCCCTGGAGGCTCTGTAGGGCCAGCACGCACAAGACGTCGAGGATGCGTCGGTCGGCTGGGCCGCCTCCGTGGGACCAGCGGCCGGCGGCCGCCTGTGCGGCGTCTTGGAGCTGGCGCACCTGTGCTGCGATCGCGCCGGCGCGCTCGTCGAAGGTCGGGTCGTCGCCCGCCTGGCGGGGGTGCGTGGCGACGTAGCGCACGGCCTTGTCCCATTGGCGGCGCAGCAGGCGCTCGGCGTCAATGGCGCTGCGGGGGATGCGGCGGCCGCGGTCGCGGTAGCTGCGGACGTGCTCTAGGCCGGGCGAGGTTGCCACGAGGGCGGCGACGTCGGCGTGGTGCCACCTCGAGGCCGCCGCTCCGATGAGGACGCGCCAGAGGACCGCTGAGGCGTCGCCCGCGGCTGCGTCCTCGGCCACCGCGGCCTGCGACGGGGCAGGTAGTGGGCGGCGTGGGCCGGGCAGGTACAGGCGGCCGTGGTTGTCGAGGGGGAGTGGCCGTCCTGGGTCGACGTCGGCCATCGGCTCGGAGGTCGCTACCTGCTGCGCGATCGCCTCGACGACCTGGACCAGCTGCGCGGCGGTGCCGCGTGGGGCGGTGAGGGCTTCAAGGTCACCGTGCAGCACCGTGGAGCGGCCGCCGGCGCGGTGTGGCGCGCCTGGTGGGCGCACGCACCCGGTGGCGGGGTTGGACAGCGGCGCGAGGTCGACGGTGGGGCAGAGGTGACGAGCGAGGCGGGCGAGCTGGGCCACCATGCCCGGATCGGCGCCGTCGACGAGGGCGGTCCAGACGTGGCGGCCGCCGGTGGGGCCGGAGGCGCAGACCACGACGTCGAGGTCCTGGTCGGTGAGTAGCTGGGTGAGGCGGTCGGCGTCGACGGCGGCCTGGTCACGGCCGGCGGGTGTCTTGGCGTCGAGGTCGAAGCAGATCAGGCGATAGCGGCCGGTGGCGTCGGCTAGGTAGGTGGCCCACGGCGCGTCGGGCTGCTGCGCGTCGACGAGCTGCTGGCGGGTGTACTGGTTGAGCGGTTGGCCGTAGGCGTCGACGGTAGCCACGCGCACATGGGGGCGTGGGCTCAGCTGTCCGGTGAGGCGCCACGACGCGCCGCCGGCCAGTGAGGGGGTAGTTTTCCCCGCATCCGTTGGTATGATGAGGTTCACCTTCGTTAGTGGCGATAGGTACACAAGGGCCCCGGCCTCGTCAGCCGGTTCTCTACATCGCTTGATCTGTCCAACGTTTGGCGACAGGAAGATCAGATCAGGCGCAATAGCTTTGGACCCCCACCCGGTCAAGGGTGGGGGTTCTGCTGTTTAGGCCGTGCGTCGCACTGGCGCACCTCCCATAAGGTCGAGCTGCTGAGGCAGGTCCCAATCTTCGGGGAGTCCGCTGCTACCGGGTCGGCCGGCCTTGATGGCGGCCTCGATCACTGCCCATTGGGGTACGCCAGCGATCGCCACGTACTCGTCGAGCAGGGCTTTGACCTCGGGGTCAATGTCAACTTGCACCCCCACGGTGGGGGTGCCTCGACGGCGCCGTATCGTGCTGCTGGTCATGGTCATGAGACTAGTCCGTTAGTCCTAGACCTAGATCGTCGACACGCCGGTTTCCTCGCTCTGGTTCACTGGCGACGTCGTGGGGTTCCTCGGCTCCGCAGCGGTCGCAGATTGGGGCCGTGACAGGCTGCGATGCTCCACACGAGCGGCAGGGCCCGGCGAGGGGTTCTAGGCCGTCAGCGGGCCGGATAGTGCCGTCTGGGGCCAGCTCTTGAACCACGCCGGTGTCGCGGACCGCCAGGGTCCAGACCCCGGCGTCGTCGGTGACGGCCAGGCGGATCGGCCGGCCGAGTCTGACGGCCAGCTC
>RRZU013071546.1_pt1 | contig 11617 bp, 7 predicted proteins | sample 2165561 | NCBI WGS metagenome assembly RRZU01 (sample SAMN10456909, study PRJNA506462) | wastewater metagenome | isolation source: wastewater sludge | place: USA: Moscow, Idaho | reverse complement strand
ACGCATCGCTTCTTTTTCCACATCGTGGTAATATACTTTTACGAATGGTGTTACTCTTTCAAGTTCTTCTGGATTTTCAACATATTGAGCTAAGAATTCATCACGTACCGCTTTGAATTTTTCTCCTCTTTCTTCTTTGCTTGAAGGAGTTTTAGCTACTTCATATACTTTATCGTAAGTTTCTTTCCACACTTTTTCACGGATGGCTTCATCGTGATTTTCGTGGTTATATTCTCTCTTAGGGAAAGATTTACCAACTTTCGCAGCTAATCTTTCCTGAGCTTCTACTTGTTTTTTGATTTCTTCGTGAGCAAAAGTAATCGCTTCTAGCATTTCTGCTTCAGTGATTTCTTTCATCTCACCTTCCACCATTACGATAGAATCTTTAGTTGCTCCAACCATAATATCAAGGTCAGAATTTTTAAGATCTTCGAATTTTGGATTGATTGAAAGTTGACCATCGATTCTTACCACTCTTACTTCAGACATTGGTCCGTTGAAAGGAATATCGGTAATTGCAATCGCTGAAGACGCCGCAAGACCTGCTAAATCATCAGGAATCGACTGTCCGTCATAAGAAATTAATGAAATCATTACCTGAACTTCCGCGTGGAAATCTTCAGGGAACAAAGGTCTAAGAACTCTGTCTACCAAACGCATTGTCAGGATTTCCTGATCAGATGGTCTGGCTTCTCTTCTGAAAAAGTTTCCGGGGATTTTACCACCTGCATAGAATTTTTCTCTGTAATCAACTGTTAAAGGTAGAAAATCTACACCAGGATTGGCTTCTTTGTTGGCTACAACCGTTGCTAAAAGCATTGTTCCGCCCATTTTTACTACAACAGATCCGTCAGCCTGTTTTGCCAGTTTCCCTGTTTCGATTGTGATTTCTCTGCCGTCTGCAAGAGTAATCAACTCTGTAATTGCTTGAGGTGCACTCATAAATTGTTTGTGTTGTACTCCGTATTGAGTACTTTAATTAATGTATTTCGTCTAAATTTTAGGTGCAAATTTAATGCAATTATTTGGGATATAATAAATAGGAATTAAAACTTCCTAGAATCTCTTTTGTTTCGGATTGAGAAATGTAGGAAAAACCATTACCTCATTGCCAAATTTTTTTGCTATTCGCTCTTCCAGATTTACCAGTTCACTTTCCATAAACTGGCTGCGCAATTCATCGTTATCAAACCACAAAAAAAGATTGGTGTTTTTTCCTTCATTCAGCATTTCCGAATGAACATCTGATAATATATATTTATCTACATCCAAAAGATTTTCAACCATTTGATGCAATTCACTTTCAAGATAGATGTCCCAGTCCGCAATTTTATGTTCGGTAGTATGGAAGGTAATACTTAGTATGCTCATTTTTTTATTTTTTAGGATTAATGTTGATAAATTCGAACTACAAAAATCGTATTTTTTTTGTAAATTAGCCCGTTACAAAAAACAGAAAAACTCAACAAATCAGAAGCTTGTATATTCTTCTGATTTACAAATAATTAAAAATATTTATGCAAAAGGAAGGAGAAAGGTTAATACCAATCAACATTGTTGACGAGATGAAAACCTCTTACATCGATTATTCGATGTCGGTCATTGTTTCAAGAGCGTTGCCCGATGTAAGAGATGGACTGAAACCTGTTCACAGACGTGTTCTGTATGGTATGTATGGTCTTAATGTATTTTCTAACAGAAAACATTTGAAATCTGCCAGAATCGTTGGAGATGTTTTGGGTAAGTATCACCCTCACGGAGACAGCTCGGTTTATGACGCGATGGTGAGAATGGCACAACCTTGGAGCTTGCGGTATGAGCAGGTAGATGGACAGGGAAACTTCGGGTCTATGGATGGTGACCCGCCTGCAGCAATGCGTTACACCGAAGCAAGACTAAAAAAAATATCCGACGAAATCCTTGCCGATCTTGATAAAGAAACTGTAGATTTTCAAAATAACTTTGACGATAGCTTAACAGAACCAACAGTTCTTCCAACAAGAATACCAAATCTTTTAGTAAATGGTACTTCCGGGATCGCCGTTGGTATGGCAACCAATATGGCGCCACATAACCTTACGGAAAGTATTGATGCGATCTGTGCATATATAGATGATAAGGAAATCTCTATTGATGACCTTATGAAACACATCATCGCACCTGATTTCCCTACTGGTGGAATCATCTATGGTTACGATGGCGTTCGGGATGCATTTCACACCGGAAGAGGACGTATTGTTCTACGGGCAAAAGTCAATTTTGAGGAAATTGGAAACAGAAATGCAATCATTGTAACGGAAGTGCCTTATCAGGTCAATAAAGCCGAGATGATTGCCAGAACTGCAGAACTTGTAAAAGATGAAAAAATAACAGGAATCTACGAAATCCGTGATGAGTCCGACAGAAAAGGTCTTCGTATTGTTTATGAACTTAAAAATGATGCTATTCCAAATGTCGTATTGAATCTTCTATACAAATACACTTCCCTACAAACTTCGTTTTCAGTTAATAACATTGCATTGGTTAAAGGAAGACCTGAGCAATTGAACTTGAAGAATTTGATTCATCATTTTGTAGAGCACAGACACGAAGTGATCGTTAGGAGAACAGAATATGAACTCAGAAAAGCCAAAGAGAGAGCACATATTCTTGAAGGCTTTATGAAGGTTATCGGTACACAGGATTCTCTGGACAGAGCCATAGCGATTATTCGTCACAGCGCCAATCCGCAGGCTGCAAAAGAAGGATTGATTTCAGAGTTTGAGTTATCTGAAATACAGGCTCAGGCAATTCTTGATTTGAGATTGGCACGTCTGACAGGAATGGAATTGGACAAGATCCGTGCAGAATACGAGGAAATAATGGCCTTAATCAAAGACCTTGAAGACATTCTTTCCAACGAGCCAAGACGTTACCAGATCATCAAAGATGAATTGCTTGAAATCAAGGAAAAATATGGTGATGAAAGACGCTCAGAAATCGATTATTCCGGTGGAGAAATGTCCATCGAGGATATCATTCCTGATGAAAAAGTTGTACTTACAATTTCTCACGCCGGTTATATCAAAAGAACCTTACTATCAGAATATAAAGTACAATCCAGAGGTGGTGTTGGCAACAGAGGCGCTACTACAAGAGATGAAGATTTCCTTGAATATATCGTAACCGCTACTAATCACGAATATTTACTATTTTTCACAGAAAAAGGCAAATGTTTCTGGCTGAGGGTTTTTGAAGTTCCGGAAGGCTCTAAGACTGCAAAAGGAAGAGCTGTTCAGAATCTGATAAACATCGAACCAGATGATAAAATCAAAGCTTACATCAGAACTAAAGATCTTAAAAATCAGGAATATATCAACCAGATGAATGTGGTGATGATTACCAAAAACGGTACCATCAAAAAAACATCTCTGGAAGCATACTCCAGACCTAGAACTAATGGTGTAAACGCCATCGAAATCCGTGATAATGATGCGTTACTAGGTGCAAGACTTACTGACGGAAATTCCGAAATTATGATTGCTACTAAAAATGGGAAATGTATCCGTTTCCCTGAAGAAAAAGCAAGAGCAGTCGGCAGAAGTTCAATCGGTGTGAGAGGTATTTCCCTTGAAGATAATGATGAAGTAATCGGAATGATTGTTGTTAATGACCTTGAGAATGACACTGTACTGGTCGTATCCGAAAAAGGTTATGGAAAGCGTACCGCTGTGGAAGATTACAGAGTTACAAACAGAGGCGGAAAAGGTGTCATCACCCTTAATATCACTGAAAAAACAGGAAATCTGATTGCTATACAAAGCGTTACTGATGAAGACGGATTAATGATTATCAACAAATCTGGAGTTGCTATCAGAATGAATACTGCAGACCTTAGAGTGATGGGCAGAAATACGCAGGGTGTGAAAGTCATAAACCTGAAAGGTAATGACGAAATTGCAGCAATCGCTAAGGTAGAAATGGACAAAGATGTGGAAATAGAAGAAAATGAAGAAGGTGCAGAAAATGACAGCAATAACCCAGAATTGAAAGAAAAACCACAGTCTGGAGACAATCAGATCAATCTCGGAGATAAAGATGAACTGCGAGAAATTGAAGATGAAGAAGCGGGAGAAAATGAAGATGACTCAGAAGAAAACGAATAAATTATAAAGTATAATAAATGAAAAAGTTAATTTTAAGTTTAGCAATGCTTACTGCGACCATCGCTTTCGCACAAAAAAAAGAAATTGCTAATGCTGTAAAAGCAGTAGATTCTGGAGATCTTACGACTGCTAATTCAGAACTATTAAAAGCTGAAGGAATGTTTGGAGAGAAAACATATCTTCTTGAACCTTCTATTTTAGAACAATATTATTACGCCAAAGGTTTATCCCTTTTAAAATCCGGAAAAAGTACCGAAGGTGCCGAATATCTGGCTAAAATAAATACGTTAGGCTCAGAAGACATCTACTCGGGAAAAGATGCCGATAAAAATAAAGTTTATTTTGTAGGAAAAGAATCAGCTGACAAATTTGGAAATGGCATTTCTCTAAAACAAGAAAAATATGCGCCCTCTTTAACCGAAAAACTGAGACAATCCATCGATCCCTTGCTTAGAAGAGCCAATGAAGAAGCTACTAACGCATACAACAGTAAGAATTTTAATGTAGCGGGAGCAAAATTTGCAGAAACTTATTATCTGTTCAAAGCAGCAGGCCAAGATAATAAGAATTTCCTTTACTATGCAGGTGTAGCATATGCTCAGTCACCTGAAAACAAAGGTAAAGCTGCTGATATTTTAGCTTCCTTAATCAAAGCGAATTATACTGGTGAAGAAACTGTTTACACAGCGAAAAATACTAAAACCGGTCAAATAGAGAATCTGGATAAAGCTGCTTTTGATCTTTATAAAAAAGCTCAGGCTGGCTATTCCGATTTTAAAGTAGAAAAAACCCCTAGCAAACAAGAAGAACTTTATGAAGTTACCGCATCGTTACTTTTTGAACAGCAAAAATATGAGGAAGCTGCTAGAATTGCTGAAGAAGGTTTGAAGAAATTCCCTAAAAACCAATCTCTTTCTCAGACTCAGGGTAACGCCCTTTTCAAATCAGGCAAAACTGATGAGTTTATTAAAAACTTGAATGCTAAAATCGCTGCAAATCCCAATGATAAAGAAAGCCTTTACAATCTTGGCGTGATGCTAAGCAAAGATCCTTCTAAGCAAGCTGAAGCAGAGACAATTTTTAAAAGACTTGTTGATCTTGATCCTAAATTTCCAAATGCACTCAACAATCTTGTTTTTGCTATTATCGGCGAAGATGAAACTTCTATCAATCAATACAGAGATCTAAAGAAGGCAGGAAAAATTGATGAAGCTAATAAAGTGTTGGAACAGAGAAGAGCAAGATTCCAGAAAGCTTTGCCTTACGCTGAAAAATTGTATGCTAACGATCCTAATAACAAGGAAGTGGTAAGCCTTCTGAAAGGTATGTATATGACCACACAGAATACTGCTAAGTATAACGAATTCAAAGCAAAAGAAACTGCAATGAAGTAATAAAAAAAGAAGTCTTCGGACTTCTTTTTTGCATTTTCTAAACGTAAACTAAAAATGTATATTTGCGAAAAATAAAACAAATAAAAATCTATTTATGAAATTTTTTATTGATACGGCCAATCTGGATCAGATCAGAGAAGCTCAGGATTTGGGAATTCTGGATGGTGTTACCACCAACCCTTCACTGATGGCAAAAGAAGGTATTTCTGGCAAAGAAGCTATCAACAAACATTATGTTGATATCTGTAATATTTCCGATGGCGATGTTTCTGCAGAAGTTCTTTCTACAACTTACGAAGAAATGATAAAAGAAGGTGATGAGTTAGCTGCGCTTCACGAAAGAATTGTGGTAAAAATCCCGATGATTAAAGATGGTGTGAAAGCCCTAAAATATTTTTCAGATAAAGGTATTAAAACAAACTGTACGTTGATTTTTTCAGCAGGACAGGCACTTTTAGCAGCAAAAGCTGGAGCAACCTATGTTTCTCCATTTTTAGGAAGACTGGATGATATTTCTGTTGATGGCCTAAACCTGATTGAAGAAATCAGAGTGATCTATGACAATTATATGTTTGATACAGAAATCCTGGCAGCTTCCATCAGAAGTCCTATGCATATCATCAACTGTGCAAAGATTGGCGCAGATGTTATCACTTCTCCACTGCCGTCTATCCTTAACCTTCTTAAGCACCCACTTACAGATTCAGGATTGGCACAGTTCGTGGCAGATTCCAAGAAATTGGGATAACTAATTTGATGATTCAAAATCAACATAAAAAAGACCGGATCAATGATTCGGTCTTTTTATTTATGGAAAAATAGTTTCTTTTAAAAGATATAGATTCAGCACAATAATAATTCCGCTGATGGTCCACGCGAGAACTTTAAGCCAAGGCTTATTGACAAATTGCCCCATTTTCGTTTTGTTTCCTGTAAACATAACCAAAGGAACTACTGCAAAACTAAGTTGCATAGAAAGTATTACCTGGCTGAATACAAGTAAATCTGCAGTTCCTCTCTCACCATAAAGAATCGAAATAATAAGTGCCGGAATAATGGCAATTAATCTTGTAATTAATCTTCTTACCCACGGTTTCAGGCGGATATTCAGAAAACCTTCCATCACGATCTGCCCAGCAAGAGTTCCTGTAACTGTGGAATTTTGTCCGGATGCCAATAATGCTACTCCGAAAAAAATGCTTGCTAAAGTTGTTCCCAATAGTGGCGAAAGCAGTTTATAAGCGTCATTGATATCAGCAACATCTTTATTTCCAGATGTATGGAAAGTTGCAGCTGAAATTATCAGGATAGCAGCATTGATAAAAAACGCCAGCATCAGAGAAAGACTGCTGTCCAAACTTGCAAACTTGAGCGCTTCTTTTTTGCCTTCTGTTGTTCTGGGATAATCTCTTGTCTGCACTATACTGCTGTGAAGGTAAAGATTATGTGGCATCACGGTGGCACCAAGAATCCCTATGGCAATGTAAAGCATAGAAGGATTCGTAATGATCTCTTTTTTAGGGATTAATCCTTCAAGCAATGGGAAGATATCCGGTTTACTTAAAAATATTTCATATAAAAAAGACGCAAAAATCACAAAAATAAGTCCGCCAACAATACTTTCTATATATCGGAATCCTCTGGATTGCAAAAATAAGATCAGGAAAACATCAATCACCGTTATGACAACGCCTACGCTCAGCGGAATTCCGAATAAAAGATTCAGAGCAATAGCAGAACCAATAACTTCTGCCAGATCACAGGCTGCTATAGCAATCTCGCAAAAAATCCACAAAATAAAATTAACCGAAGGATGAAAATGGTCTTTACAGGCCTGCGCTAGATCGCGTTCTGCAACGATACCAAGTTTTACGGATAAGTACTGCAACACAATCGCAAATAGGTTAGAAATCAAAATCACTGATAACAACGTATAACCAAACTGAGCACCTCCGGCAATATCGGTAGCCCAATTACCCGGATCCATATAACCCACGGCAACTAAAAGCCCCGGGCCTACGTAAGCCATAAATTTTTTCCATGAACTTGCGTTCGCTGGAACTTTTATCGAAGAAAAAACTTCATTAAGCGAATTGGCCGCTTTTTCCTTTCGCCAGCCTTTATTGATATCTGAATTACTCAAAATAAAGTTAGATTATTCTAACAAAGTTAGTAATACATTTCTTAACCTACAATAAGACAATAAAAAAACTGTCAATCAATTGACAGTTTTTTTATAAATAATGATTTTACTTTACAAATCTTATGGCTGTTTTCCTATCAGATTCTCTTTCTTTGTCAGATGCTTCCGCTGGGATTTTTGCAAATTTGGATCCGTAGCCTTCTGCTTCTAGAACTTGGGCAGAGTTTAAAGATGATTTTACAGTGTTTGCTCTTTCATTAGAAAGTTTAAGATTGGCATTAGCATCTCCTATTTTATCAGTATACGCACCGATTTTGATTTTTGCATCCGGAAATTCTGCCAAAATCAATTTAAGATTTTCCAACTGAACTTTTGAGTCGGGAGTCAGAACCGCTTTTCCAAATTCAAAATTAAGATTATCAAAGTTGAACCACTTATCTTTCAATTGATCTTCAGTTGCATTCTTGTAATCATCAGATTTCAGGAATGTCACAATCTGATCCTCGATACCACCTTTGTAAGCTTGCAAGGTTTTTCCGCTAGGCAGAATTACCACCATCGTTTCTCTTTTTACTATTACAGTGTCTCCATTGTAATCGGCAGAATTTACCTCAGTACTAGTAGAATCTGTAGTTGACACAGGTACGGCTTCAGCTTTTTTATTGCATTGTTTCCAAAAGAACCAGCCTAAAAGTAATAACAGCAATAGTGGTAGCAGCCATTTCCAAATACTTCCTCCAGAATCTCTTTCAGAAACGATTTCGTGCGTTTGCCCACTTCTTGTGACATCTATTTTTGCAGGACCAGACGCGGTGACGTCTTTTTCTATTACCGGAGTACTAGGGTTAATTTTGTTTACAGGCGTTTGCGCAGGTTCAGGAATAACATTGAGGGGTTGTGCGTCTACATTTCCAAACCAGTTTCCTAATCCTAATGATGCAAAACTAAATCCTGCAGGCAATAAATGGGATAAATTGTTTTTTTGGTCATTAAGCAAAGAATCAAAAGATGAAGAATCCAGATTATTTTCTGTAACATATCTTCCGACTGTACCGACTGTAGAGGCCGCAACAATATTCATTAATGAATTAGTTGAATCTTTTCGTATGCCAGAATATTCTGAGACAGCTGAAGTAATCGCTTCAAGTCTATCACCGCTTCCGAAAATTAAATGAAGAATTCTAGTGATAATAGATTCATTTCCGCTGTTATCATTTAAAAGATTAGATAAAATGCCAGAATTGGATGCTTCTTTTACCGTGGTAAATAATTCTGATCTCGCATTGCTATTTACAAGCCCTCCAATAATAGCTGGTAATAGAACCGAAATAGATTTGGAAATACCAGATTCGCGCTCTCCAAGCTGTGTTGCTGTCTGTGAAATTGTAGACGGACCGAATTGACCTTTTATAAGATCGATTAAATTAGTAGTTGACATAATAGTTTATTTTGTGATTAATATTATGAAAGTACCAAATTTTAATCCATCCTTTGATTCCTCGTTGATTTTAATATAAATTTAACTTAATAATTGATAAAAAATAAACCGTTTATCAAGGATAAACGGTTTAATGCTAATATGATTTTGCGAATACAACTCTTTGTTTCGAGGGTTTCCCTGAGATAAGAGACACTCCGTCTTCCATTTCGTTAGCAAGAGGAATACATCTGATAGTTGCTTTGGTTTCTTGCTTTATTTTTTCTTCTTCTTCTTCTGTTCCATCCCAATGTGCCAAAATAAATCCGCCTTTTTCCTCTAAAACATTTTTGAATTCTTCATAGGTATCAACTTTTGTGATATTCTCCTCACGGAACTGAAGGGCTTTATTGTAAATATCATTTTGAATGGTTTGTAATAATTCTTCAATATAATTATCCAATCCTTCTATAGAAACAGATTCTTTGGTAAGGTTATCACGTCTTGCCAATTCGACTGTTTTATTTTCGAGGTCTCTTGGTCCCATTGCAATTCTTAGTGGAACACCTTTCAGTTCGTATTCCGCAAATTTCCAGCCCGGCTTGTTCTGAGTATCATCATCAAATTTTACAGATATACCTTTAGCTCTAAGTTTTGCCTGTATTTCCAACGCTACTTCACTGATCTGCGCCAGTTGTTCCTCTCCTTTGAAAATTGGAACAATCACAACTTGAATCGGTGCTAAAGTAGGCGGTAAAACCAAACCAAGATCATCAGAATGCGTCATGATTAAAGCACCCATCAATCTTGTAGATGTTCCCCAAGACGTTCCCCAGGCATGTTCGATTTTCCCTTCTTTGGTCGTAAACTTCACATCAAACGCTTTTCCGAAATTCTGACCTAAGAAATGTGATGTACCGGCCTGTAAAGCTTTCCCATCCTGCATCATAGCCTCTATACAATAGGTCTCATCTGCTCCGGCAAACCTTTCTGAAGGTGATTTAATTCCTCGGATCACAGGGATTGCCATAAAATCTTCTGCAAATTTTGCATAGACTTCAAGCATTTTTTCAGTTTCTTCTACTGCTTCATCTTTCGTGGCGTGCGCAGTATGTCCTTCTTGCCAAAGAAATTCAGCAGTTCTCAGAAATAATCTTGTTCTCATTTCCCACCTTACCACATTTGCCCATTGATTGATAAGAATTGGTAAATCCCTGTAAGACTGAATCCAATTTCTGTATGTATTCCAGATTATAGCTTCCGAAGTTGGGCGAACTATTAATTCTTCTTCCAGTTTGGCTTCTGGATCCACCATCAGTTTTCCCGGATTATCTGGATCATTTTTTAGTCTGTAATGTGTAACCACAGCACATTCTTTGGCAAAACCTTCAGCATTTTTTTCTTCGGCTTCGAACAGGCTTTTGGGCACGAAAAGAGGGAAATAAGCATTTTGATGCCCCGTTTCTTTGAACTTTCTGTCCATTTCATCTCGCATCTTTTCCCAGATCGCATAGCCGTACGGTTTGATTACCATACAACCTCTCACTCCTGAATTCTCCGCCAAATCAGCTTTTACGACCAGCTCATTATACCACTTGCTATAATCTTCTGCTCTTGATGTCAATTTTGCCATAATTTTTTTGATATGTTTTTAACTTTTTTTAAACTTTTTAATCTAAATAAAAAGCCTAATTTTACACGTATTTTACTAAATTCGAATGGTATAAAATTTGGTCACTTTTAACAAATGCAAATATAGGAAACTTAATACTTCTCATAAAATGAAAAATTTCAACAATAAAAGCTTATTCAATCTTATCAAATCAAAAGGTTTGTTATTGATTGCCGGCAGTTCTCTTCTAACTTCATGCATTGTATATACAGGAGGATACTCTGAAACAGATGGAGTTTATTATGACCCCAATAAAGATACTTTACCTACAGGCACTTATGGTGGCAATTTTGGAAATCAGGTAGATGATTATTATAATTATCAGGACACTTATCCAAGTATTTATGATAATAACCAGCAAAACCTTCAGGAGAAGCAAAATAGATACACCAAACCATTAGCTAACGATTCCGACTGGGGAACTTTTACAGGAACAGAAACCAATTATTCCAGTTTTAATAATTGGGGATGGGGCAGCGCCTTTGGATGGGGCGGATGGGGTTATCCTTACTACAGCTATGGCTGGAACCGTCCATACAATTCATTTGGATGGGGTCTAGGCTTCGGCTGGGGATGGGGAAGCTCTTTCTACTCACCTTGGGGATGGGGCGGCTTCTATGACCCGTTCTGGAACTATGGTTGGGGTGGTGGATATTATGGAGGCTATTATCCCGGCTACTACTACGGAGGAGGTTACTTCAGCCCTGTTTATTATAATAGGTCGGGAGCAAATGGCAGGCTGACTGGAATGATTTCTAACTCAAGAAATACAAATGGCTTCCGTGGGATTAACTCAAGCGGTTTCAGAAATAGAGATATGATGTCCGGCAATACCAGATCTTCTGT
>RRZU010973942.1_pt1 | contig 11617 bp, 7 predicted proteins | sample 2165561 | NCBI WGS metagenome assembly RRZU01 (sample SAMN10456909, study PRJNA506462) | wastewater metagenome | isolation source: wastewater sludge | place: USA: Moscow, Idaho | reverse complement strand
TGACGTTCGCCGAGCGGGGCTCGGTGGTGTTCGAGAACGGCAACAACCTGCGCGTCCAAGCGCTGGAACACCTCGGCGAGGAGGCCGCCGCCGACGTGAACCGCATCCCCGGCTTCATGGAGGCGTACCTGCGGCCGTTGTTCGCCCGCGGCATCGGACCGTTCCGCTGGGTGTGCCTGTCCGGTTCGGACGCCGACCAGCGCGTCCTGGACGACCTGGCGATTTCCCTGTTCGGGCAGCGCCGCCCCGAGGTCGCGCGCTGGATCGAGCTGGCCCGCACTCAGATCCCGGCCCAGGGGCTGCCCGCGCGCTCGTGCTGGCTGGGTCACGGCGAGCGGTCCGCGTTCGCGGTCGCCGCCAACGACCTGGTCGCCGACGGAACGCTGGAGGCGCCGGTGCTGTTCAGCCGCGACCACCTCGACTCGGCCTCGATGACCCATCCGCGGATCGGCACCGAGGGGATGCGCGACGGCTCCGACGGCGTCACCGACTTCCCCCTGCTGGACGCGATGGCGCTGGCGGCCACCGGCGCCGACCTGGTCGCGATCCACTCCGGCGGGGGTGGCTATGCGGGCTGGATGCAGTCCGCGGGCGTCACCATCGTCGCCGACGGACGACCCGAGACGGCCGTGCGGCTGCGCCGGAGCCTGGACGCCGACACCGGCCTCGGCGTCCTGCGTCACGCGAGCGCCGGCTACGACGAGGCTGCTGCCAGCGTCGCCTCCGGCGGGGAGACCGGGGCGGCGCCGCTCACCTGGCTCCGTGCCAGCCCTCCGGAGGCGCCCCACTGACCTGCGCAGCCGGGGCGTCACGGCACCGTCCCGCGTCAAGCCTCACCACCACTCTCCCCGAGCGATCCCCCCTCAACCCCTCAACCCCTCAACCCAGGAGCACACCATGAGAGAACTGACCCCCATCGATGCCCGCCATGCCGTGCTGGGAGGCGGCGTCCTCGCCTGCGGTGGGGGCGGTTGGAAGCACCACGGGGAACTCATGGGCGGGCTAGCCACGAGCCTGGAGCGGCCGGTGCTCGCCTCCCTCGAGGAGGTGCCCGCAGACACCTGGGTGGCGACCGTGACCGCCATCGGCGCCCCCGCGGCCAAGGACTGGGAGATCCGTCCGGCCGACTATGTGCACGCCCTGCAGGAACTCATCCGTGCCGCCGACGTGCCGATCGGCGCCGTCATGACGGCCCAAAACGGGTACTCCACGACGCTGAACGGTTGGATCCAGTCCGCGATGCTCGGCGTCACCGTCCTGGATACTGCCGGGGATGTGCGCGCCCACCCGACCGGCAAGCTGGGTGGCCTCGGCTTGGGGGAACGCCCCGGCTATGAGTCGATCCAGGTGGTCAGCGGCGGCAATCGGGCCCTGCACGGTCACTTCGTGTCGGTGAACCGCGGCAACCTCAACACGGTCGACGATGTGCTGCGCGACATTTCGGTGCGGGTGGGTGGCTTCATCGCGTCCGCACGCAACCCCGTCGAACTGGACTGGGTCAAAGCCAACGGCGCCCACGGTTCCATCTCGCTGGCCCTCGACTTGGGGGCTGATCTGGCTGCCGCCCGCCACGACGGTCCCGACGCCCTGGTGGCGGCCGCCCAGGCACGCCTTCAGGCCGACCTGATCGACGAGGGGCCGCTGCGCATCGAGAAGCGGACGCGCACCCTGGGCGGCTGGGATCGGGGAACATTCCGCATTGGGGAGCACACGGTGCCCTACCTCAACGAATACATGGCCGTCGAGCATGCCTCCGGCCGGGTCGCCACCTACCCCGACACCATCGTCATCCTCGACAAGTCCACCGGTGAGGGCTTGGCGGTCAAGGATGCCGGCAAGGGCGGCCAGGACGTCGCCTTGCTGGTGTCTCGTGCCGGACGCCTGCCGGTGTCCAGTTCCAGCATCGATCGGGCGGGGCTGGCCGAATGCGAAACGATCATGGGGATCGACTTCCTCTCCTACCTGGACGCGGATCTGCGGCCTGGCACTGCGGCCTACACCCCGGCGTCATGAGCGACACGCTTCCCGACCTGGTGAGAACGGGGTTCCACGACGGTACAGAGACCCCGACGCTGACTGACGCCTCGGCCTCGCTCAGCGCGGGAGTCCAGGGCTCCCCTGCCGGGCCTGCACTCCGCTGCCCCACGACCCGTGGCGTCATGAACGCCCACCCCCGCGTCGTCGAGATCGGGGCGCCCCTCACGACCACCGATGTCGCCGACGTGGCCATCGGTCACGCGTCGGTGCGGGTCGACCGCAGGAAGATTCTCGCGCGGCTCAGCTCCGCCCGGGCCGTCGTGGATGCCACGCTGCGCTCCGGCGTCCCGGCGTACGGAGTCAACCGGGGGTTAGGACCGCTCCGCGACCATGAGATCCCCGCCGAGCTCATGGGTGACTTTCAGCGCTACGTGATCCTCAGCCACGCGGCCGCGATCGGGAAGCCGCTCTCACGCATCGAGAGCAGGGCTGCGGTGGTGACGCGACTCAACACGCTGGCGGCAGGCGCCTCGGGGGCGTCACCGGCCCTGTTCGAGGGGCTCCTGGAACTGTTGCTGCGCGACGTGGTGCCGGTGATCCCTGATCAGGGTTCGGTGGGGGCGGCGGATCTGTCGCAGCTCGCAGCCATCGGCCAAGTCCTCATTGGGGCCGGGGAGGCTTGGCTGCCTGGTTCAGACGAGGTCGTCCCCGGAGCCACCGCACTCGCGGCGGCCGGGTTGCGTCCGCTCGTTTTGGAGGCCAAGGACGCCCTCGCCCTGGTGGGTTCGAATGCTTTGTCGGTCGCGAGTGCGTCCCTGGCACACCGCCGCTCGACGCTCGTCGCTGCCCGGGCCGACTTGGTCGCCGCCCTCACCTTGGAAGCCGTGGGGGCCAACCTCAGCCCGTTCAAAGAGGTCGTCCTCGCGGCCCGTCCGCACCCGGGCCAGCAGGTGAGCGGGGCGCGGATCCGGGAGGTTTTGTCCGACGGCGACCTGGCCCAAGGCGTCCGGCCCACCGCGTCGCTTCAGGATCCCATCTCGGTGCGCACTGTCCCGCAGGTGCATGGAGCGTTACTGGATCAGCTGGATGACCTCGAACGCGTCCTCGAGGTCGAATTGAACTGCGCGCCCGATAATCCCTTCCTCGACGCCACCACCGGTGAGTTCATTTCCAACGGCAACTTCTCGATCACCAATATCGCTGTGTCTTTCGACGCCCTCAGGATCGGGTTGGCCCACGTTGCTCTCCTCGCGGAGCGGCGGGTCGCGATCTTGGTGCGGCACCTGCGCCAGGGCGTCCCGTTAGCCGAGCAGGTGCAGCGAGTCACCTCGGCCACCGGCTATGTGACGCCCCTCATCCTGGCGCAGACGGCGTCGGCGCTGGTCGCCCAGATCAAGCATGCGGCCACGCCCATCTCGTTGAGCGGGACCACGGTGGGCGACGGCATCGAGGACCATGCGTCCTTGGCGTACTCCTCCATCCGGCTCACAGAAGCCACGCTGGACCATGTGGAGCGGCTGTTCGCGGTGGAGGCTCTACTGGCCGCCAGCGTGATCGCCGTCGCGACGCGCTCCCGGCCCTTCCGTCTGGCCAGTCCCGTCTACCGGCTCCGCGAAGCGATCCTGGAGGTCACTCGACGCTCGCACACCACCGCCGAGGTGGTGGACTGGGTGGTGGAAGCCCTGCGACGTGAACAGCGCGGCGACGATCTGTCAGAAATGCGCGCTCCAGCGACCCCGCCGCCCGTGTCCTGGTTCGACCGTGACGTCTCCCGCCACGACCAACTGCACTGAGCCAAGCCCTCAGCCCGAAGTCACGTCTGTCTCTCCCTTTTCTCTCTAGGGAGCACACCCTTCTACCCAGGTGGCACACCCCCTCAGACGAAAGTGCCAGCTCAGAGTAGGCCAAAAGAATGGACGATCGGCCAGGGGAGCCATTCTTGGCGAACGCGCATAACAATGGGGTTACCCGCAGAAGGGGGCCACATGAGACGACGATCCGCGCACCGCTCTTCCCGTGGTTTTCGACTCGTCCCGGGGATGGTGCTCTTGGCCTGCGCCCTCGGCTTGGCGGCGTTCGTCGCAGAATCGGCGCCCATCAGCAGCATGCTCCTGAGCGGGGCGGGTCTTCTCGGTTTCGGGTTGACCACGACGGCAGCGCTGAGGGAGTTCCTCACGCGCCCGTCGGGGACGTAGCCCTCGCACGCCCCTACCGTTGCGGCGTCACGACGAGGCCTCCAGGGGCCGGGGCGACAGTGATGCTGCCGTGCTCGTCCGTGCGGATCACGCGAGCCCCCGTCCCCGCGACGTCCCGCACGGTTGATGCCGCTGGGTGCCCGTAGTCATTGCGAGCGCCCACGCTGATCAGGGCCACCGCCGGGCTCACCGCGTCGAAGAATGCTGGCGCATGACGGCTGGAGCCGTGGTGAGGCACCAGAAGCACGTCAGCTTCCACCGCTTCACCGAGACCTGCGTGTGACGCTTGCGTCTGCTGTTCCGCATCACCGGCCACGATCAGGCTGATCCCGCCGACGAGCACACGGATCAACAGCGACGCATTGTTCTCCGCAGACGACTCACCATCACTCACCGCGATCTCGACGGGGGCCTGGGGCGCCGTCACGATCGTCACGGTGGCCTCCCTCAGTGCCCACGCCTCGCCGCCACCCGCGAAGACGCGGGGGACTCCGGGGAGCGCCGCCGCGATGGACCGGTCGGCCGCCGCAGGGGTACGGACGCTGGAGGTCACCACCATGGCGACGCCTCGACTGCTCAGCGCGGCGACCCCGCCCGCGTGATCCGCGTGGAGGTGCGTCAGGATCAGCAGCGGCACCGTCGCCACGCCTAGTTGGTCCAAGCACCGGGTGAGCAGGCGAGGTTCGGGCCCGGTGTCGATCACGACGGCCTGCTTGGGGCCCGCTCGTACGACGGTGGCATCGCCTTGCCCGACGTCGCAGGAGGCTAGGCGCCACCCGGCGTCGGGCCACCCGGGCGTGACCGGTGGACGAATCAAGGCCAGCGCTACGATTCCCGCCAACGCGACCGCCGCGAGGGGCCGTCTGAGTACGGCCGGTAGCGCGATCGCAGCCAGGAGGCATGCGACCGCCACAACCGCCTGTGTGCCCACGTGGACGGGGAGCGGGGTCGCCGCCCCGGGAAGGGCCTCACCCCAGCGTGCGACCTGTGCGATCGCCCACGCACACCACCCTGCAAGCCACGCAAGACCCTGCGCGAGGGGCATCAGCACGGGGGCTACGAGCGTTGCGGCCAAGCCCAAGACAGTGGCAGGAGCAACGAACGGTCCCGCAACGAGGTTGGCCAGCACAGCGACGACGCTGACTTGACCGGCCAGGGCAATCACCACGGGCTCGGTCGCCACCTGCGCGGCGAGAGGGATCGCGAGGGCTTCGGCAAGCCAGCGTGGCAGCCAGTACCCGAGCGCCTCCGAGAATGGCCGAGCCCACAGCAGCAGCCCGCCGGTCGCCAGCACCGAGAGGGCGAATCCCACTGATAGCGCCATCGCCGGAGCCAGTAATACGACGGCTGTCACCGCCACGGCGAGCCGCCTCAGCCCCTCCCGAGGGCCGCCACCGTGCCCCAGTGCCGCCACGCCCACAAGCCCCATGGCCGCAGCGCGCAATACGCTGGGCTCCCCCAGACACAGCAGCACGAACCCCGCTACCCCGGCGGTGAGCACGACCGCGATCCAGCGCCCCCGCACGCCAAGCCACACCGCCATCCATCGCAGGAATCCCAGCATCAACGTCAGGTTTGCCCCCGACACTGCGGTGAGGTGCATCAATCCCGTGGTGACGAATCGCTCCCGTAGATCATCGGAGATCCCCGAGGTGTCTCCGACGACCAGTGCCGGAACCAGCCCCCGCGCCTCGTCGGGCAATCCCGCACAGGCGGCACGCAATCCTGCACGGAGCGCTCCCACCACGTTCCAGGGAAGACCGGGAGCCTCCACATGAGTGGGCGCGCCGTGGCCCGCCACCACGACCCAGGAGGCCTCTCCAGGATCAGGTTCCTGGAGCCGCACCGACGCCTGTACCCGGCTCCCCAGGGGCAACGCTGCCCACGCCCGAGCGGCATCCCCGCTTACCATCACAGTCGCCTCCGCACCCGACGACCAAGCGCGTCCCCTCGCCTGGATGGAGCGCAGCGTCCCGGAGGCTCGCCACCACGCTGGCCTGGTTGCGGTGGCCTCCCACAGACGCCCGGCCCCCACGTCCACCTCGACGGTGGCGCTCGCACCCTCACGCGCCAAGGCCCTGACAGCATCGCCCGTGCTCGCCGCAACCTGGACCCCACTGGACAAGGCACACAGACACCCCAGACACACTGCGGCTAGGGCCACGGCACTGCGTCGCCACCACGCCACGCCCGCGAGTGCCCCCAAAAGTACGACAGCTACCACGGTTGCGGCAGGCATCTGCGACCTGACGGCCGCGGTCACGCCCCAGGCCACGACAGCGATCAGGGGCATGACCCACACCGCGACTGGCTGAGGCGAAGGCGTGTCGGCGCTCATACGCGGACCAGCGGTGCGAGTCGCTCCAGCGTCTTGGCGCCGATGCCCTCGACCTCTTGGAGTTCCTCGACGCGGGAGAACGTCCCATGAGAGTCGCGCCAGGCCAGGATCCGCTGGGCCGTCACCGGACCCACGCCCGGCAGGCCATCCAATTGCTCCGCCGTCGCCTTGTTGAGGTCGAGCACGGTGTTGCCGCGCGCCGCACCACCGGCGGCGGGGGCTGCTTCACCGCGGACCTCGCCACCGACCGCAGCGGTTGTACCGATCAGGATTTGCGCGCCGTCGGTCAGCACTTGCGCCAGGTTCAGCTCCCCGGGCCGCGCCTGGGGCGTCAGGCCACCGGCGGCTGCCAGTGCGTCCTCGACGCGGGCACCTTCCGGCACACTGACCACCCCCGGGTGAGCGACCGCGCCCAGGACGTGGATGCGGATCGTCGGTTTCGGGCTCGCTGACGCCGATGCGGGAGGGGCTGTCGCGGTGATCGGGGTGGGTGTGGGGGCCGCGACCTCGATGGGACGAGCACTCGCCTGGCTGGCCGCCCACCAGGCAACCGCAAGCCCGATGAGGCCGATGATGGCCACGACCACCAGGTGGGTGCGGGTGAACCACGACAACCACCGTGACGCGAACAGCGGCTCCGCGGGTTCGTCCGGGGGGTGAGCCCGCGCACGTCGGGGTCGCTCGGTTGACGGTGGCGCTCCCCGTTCGGACCGCGGAGTCGCGCTCCGCTCGCTCGAACGACTCCCCCGAGGCTCATCCAGCGGCAACAGCGAGCGCCCCTGCCGCGGGCCACGCTCCCGCAACTCCACATCGTGACCGCTCCCAGGATGTGGCGGTGGGTCGGTGTCGTCCTCCGGTGGGTGTTGCGCGCCTTGTGACGCGACGTGTGGGGGCTCTTCGTCGCGCCACCTTGCAGGCCGTGGCTCGGGTTCAGGAGGGGCCCACATCTCGGCCTCGCTCCTCATCTCGGTCGCGCCCATCGTGGGCACGCTCAGGGTCTCCGGCGTACCCGGGGTGCGATCGCGACTGCCGCGAACGTCGTCGAGGACGGCGCTGAGCCTGGCCCGTGCGGCCTCACGCATCACCGAGTTCCTGCTCATGCCATCACGTTGGGCACCGTCGACGCCCACGCGCCATGACGCCGTGCACCTGTGGACAACCATGCGTCGCGCCGACCTCATCCACAGCTTTCCGCAACGACGGCCCGGCGCTAGCCTGCCGGTGAGCACCCAACCCCACCCATGTCTCGCCCAGGAGGAACTCATGACCGACGAACGCTGGCCCCGGCTTGTGGTGGATGAGTGGGCTTCCACTCGCGAACTGCTGCACATGTGGTTGCAGATCGTCGGCAAGGTGCAGATGGTCTCCACGAGCCTGCTGAACCACTGGTGGAACGTGAGCTTCGAGGTGAGCGCTCGAGGTCTACGGACGCACCTGCTCCATGGCGTCGCGGCGTCCTTCGACATGGAGTTCGACTTCGTTGACCATCGCCTTGTCATCCGTGACAGCGACGGAGCACAGCACTTCATCCCCCTCGTGTCCGGCTCGGTGGCGGACTTCTATGCCCGCTTGCAGGAGGCTTTGGTTACGTTGTCGCTGGGTTGCTCGATTGTGGCGTCCCCGAATGAGGTCTCTCCGGCCATCCCGTTCGCCGAGGACACCACGGTGCGCGAGTACGATCCGGTGGCCGCCAGCACCTTCTGGCGTCAACTTGTGAGCATGGAGCCGGCCTTCTCGGCTTGGCGTGCCGGGTTCATCGGGAAGGACAGTCCCGTCCAGTTGTTCTGGGGGTCACTCGACCTCTCAGCGACACGTTTTTCCGGTCGGATGGCTCCACCGCACACCGGCAACCCGCCGAACTGCCCACCGTGGGTGATGGGCGAAGCTGAATCCCGCGAGAACGCCGCAGTCGGCTTTTGGCCTGGCGGCTCACCAGAGGGCAGCTTCTACGCGTACTTCTATCCAGAACCCTCGGGGTATCGCGACGCTCACATGCCGGTGGGGCATTTCGATACGAACCTCGGCGAGTGGATCCTCTCCTATGAGGAGGTTCGCACCAGCCCAGACCCCGACAAGACTCTCCTCGCCTTCTTGAATGCCACCTACGTCGCAGGTGCTGAGGCAGCCCACTGGGATCGGGCCGCATTGGAGGTGGATCCGCACCGCCTTGATGACCGGATCTACCGCGGGCTGGCTGCCTGGCGTCACCGCCTCTAGCCCTCGGCCTGGGTGGTGTCAGCCCAGGCGGGTCAGCGCCTGGTGCCCCTCGCGCAAGCTGTCCCACTCGTCGGGGCTGAGCGCGGCCGCGTTGATCAGGTCGAGCAGGTCAACCCACTCCGGTGGGCCCTGAACCGATCCCAGTTTCTCCAGGCACACGGTGTGGAGTGCTCCTTCACCGGCCAGCCAGGCGCTGATCCCTAGGCCCACCAGCGCTCCACCGGCGCAGGCGGGAACACTCCCTCGGACGACCTGCAGCCAGAACCGCTGATGCTGCGCGGCCGACTCCCGGGTCACAGCCCGCACCTGGGCGTCCAGAAAGCCCGGGTCGTGTGACGCCAGGCACACCACAGTGGCCTCATCGAGCGAGAGATCGGGCCCACCGGCCAGATGGACCGCCGCCGTCGCCGCTGCCCGCTCCCGCAGATGCCTGATCCCGGTGAGGCTCGCCTCGACCCGCACCAGCGAGGCCTGCATATCTGACGCGGACCAGGCTGGTTCCAGCAGCGCGACCAGTTCGTCACGGCTCGCGCGCACGGGGCGACCAGCGAACGCCGCACGGGCGACATGCACGCTGCCAACACGGTCGTATGGCGTGCCGCTCGCATCGTCGGGGGTGTCGTACCACCGGCGCCCATCCGCGACGAGGAAGCGCCGCTGCAGGTCAGCGGGAAGGTCGGCGTCCATCTGCCGAAGGGCCGACCAAGCGGCATCCACCTGCCCCGAGATGCCGACGAACACGAAACAGGCCCGAGGGAATCGCCCCCACAGGTGCGCCAGCGAGGCGTGGAGGCATCCCTGTGCGTCAGGAAGGTCAGCTCGGGCGGTGACGACGACCTGGGAGCCGTCGACGGCAATCACGACGAGGGACTCCTGAGGATGGAATCCCAGGAGCATGGGGATGATCTCAACCAGGTCGGTCGTGGTGGCGACAGTGACTCGCTCGGTCTCGGGAAGACTCATGCCAGCCAGTTGGGTGACCATACGGCTGCTGAGGCACCGTCCACAGCGCTTTGGTTCGTCCACAGGTGTTGCGATACTGACCTCCGGTGGTCGGGTAGCCTCGCCGCTATGACGCAACAGTGGCCGCAGCAGGATCCCTACCAGCGCCGCCCGGTCGATATCAATGCCTACGCACCGCCCAAGAACCCGAACGGCACCCGCTGGGTGATCGCCGTCGCCGTTGTCGTGGTCGCCGCCGTTCTCGCCTTCGTGTTCATCAGGCCCAACAGCGACGCCCCTGCCCCCTCCCCCACACCGTCAGCGCCTGAGCAGACTGCGGGCCCCGGCATGCCCTTCTCACTGCCCGGCGCCACCGCAAGCGCGGGACGCTGGGAGGTGCTGAGTCGCACCTGGGACGGTGACGCCGTCGTCGCGCGCGTCAAGATCACAGCCGATCGCGGCGACATCACCTACGGCTTCGTGATGTTCTCCAACGCCGGAACGACCGTGTACGACCCCACCCCCGGCGCCCCGGCACCCGCGCTCGACACCGGGAACCTCTCCGCCGGCCAGACCACGACCGGCTACGTCCGCTTCGAGATCCCACGCGGTGACGCCACCCTCATCCTGACCACCAAAGCCGGACGCCAGATGTCGGCGCTCCCCATCTCCGGCTAGCGATCCCCTCCCCGCGGCAACGATTTGGCGTAGAGCCCCACCAGGGGGTAACGTTCTACCTCGTTCCGCAGGGTAACTTGGGGCTATGGCGCAGTTGGTAGCGCGCTTCCATGGCATGGAAGAGGTCAGGGGTTCGAATCCCCTTAGCTCCACCGCACGCACAAGGCTCGAACCCTTGCCAACGGAAACGTTGGTCGGGGTTCGGGCCTTGTTCGCGTCCGCGGCCCAGGTCAGGGCGTTGGCGTTGACCTGCGGATCGAGCAGCATCTCGAAGGGGCGGTTGTGCTCGACGCGAAGCTCGTTGTCCTCGTCGATGAAGACCTTCGTGAAGAACGCCTGGTTGCACAGACGCCGGTTGGTGTCGTCGCAGCGGGTGTAGATGTCGGCGCAGTTGGCGAGCAGGCCGAGGGCGTCGTCGAGGTGGGCTCGGGCGTCGGCGTAGTCGCCGAAGTGGGCGTCGATGCGGCGAGTCACTTGGTCGAGTTCGGCGACGATGCGGTCCTGCTCGCGCTTGAGCACCGAGAGTGGAATCGCGTCGGCGTAGTGCGCTTGCATGAGGCGGTCCTGCTCGCCTTCGAGCCGGTCGCGGTTGGTGGTGAGGCGTTCGAGTTCCTCGGTTTCAGGAGCCATGAGCCGGTCGAACTCATGGTGGAGCATCCCTGCGAGCGCGTCCTGCTGGGCGGGCGTGATCTGGACGCGGGTGTAGTAGTCCTCGACGAGCTTTTCGACATCTTCGATGAGCATCGCCTGGCGCGTGCAGTCGGTGCGCTTGGAGTGCCGACCGGAGCATACGAAGTAGCAGTAGACGTTGCCGTGGCGGTTCTTCGCGTTGGAGACGATGAGCCTGGAGCCGCACTGGCCGCAGTGGATGGTGCCTTTGAGGTAGTGGCCGTGGACTTGGGTTGCCTCGACGGCGCACTGGTGCGCGGTGAGCACGGACTGGACCTGATACCAGACCTCGGCAGGCACGAGCGCTGGGTGGTTGCCCTTGTAGCGGGTGCCTCGATAGATGACATCGCCCTTGTAGTACGGGTTTGTCAGGAGCCGATGGATGGTGGACACCGCCAGCGGCTTCGCCGGCCTCTTCGGCGTGGGCAGGCTGCGAAGTCCGCGCGAGGTGAGCTCGTCATGGAGCTGGCTGACGCTCCAGTTCCCGGAGGCGTAGGCCTTGAAGGCCCACTCGATCATCGGCGCTCGCTCGGGATCGAGCTCGATGGTGCGGACTTCGCGGCCGAGTTCGTCGCGCTTGCGGACGTTCAGATACCCGATG
>RRZU013331217.1_pt1 | contig 11619 bp, 10 predicted proteins | sample 2165561 | NCBI WGS metagenome assembly RRZU01 (sample SAMN10456909, study PRJNA506462) | wastewater metagenome | isolation source: wastewater sludge | place: USA: Moscow, Idaho | reverse complement strand
GGGTGCACTTTCCCGGCTCGTACAGCGACTACGACGGCGAGTCGGCCGCGGCCTTTCTCGACCGGCTGCGGTTTCCGGCCGCCGCACGCGACCTGGCCCTGGAGGTGTTCGCCCGCAGCTTCTTCGCCGACCCGAACGAGTTCTCGGCCGGCGAACTCGTGGCGATGTTTCACACCTACTTTCTCGGCTCGTCCGAGGGCCTGCTGTTCGACGTGCCCGACGACGACTACGACACCGCCCTGTGGGCGCCGCTCGGCCGCTACCTGGCGTCGCTCGGGGTCGAGGTGCACACGAACACCAGCGTCGAGTCGCTCGACGACCTGAGCGCCGACGGTGTGGTGTTGGCCACCGACCCACGCACGGCCCGCGAGCTGATCGCGGGCACCGCTGCGTCCACCACCTGGGTGGATCGGGTCGCGGCCACCCGCAACGCTCCCCCGTTCGCGGTGCTGCGGCTGTGGCTCGACACCCCGGTGGACGCAACCCGGCCGGCCTTCGTGGGCACCAGCGGCTTCGGTCCGCTCGACAACATCTCGGTGCTCGACCGCTTCGAGGCGGGTGCCACCAGGTGGGCGGCGGCGTCGGGTGGGTCGGTGGTCGAACTGCACGGCTACGCGCTCTACGACCCCACCGACATCGAGCAGCGGCTGATCGACGAGCTGCATCGGGCCTGGCCCGAAACCGCAACCGCGGGCATCGTCGATCGTGAACTGCTGATTCGCGACGACTGCGCGCTGGTCGACCCCGCGCCGTGGGCCGAACGTCCCGGGGTCAGCACGCCGAACCCGACGTTGGTGCTGGCCGGCGACTGGGTGCGCTGCGACCTTCCGGTCGCCCTGATGGAGCGGGCGGCCACCACCGGCGTGCTGGCCGCCAACGCCCTGCTCGCCCAGTGGGGGGTGGCCGGCGAAGAGGTCTGGTCGGTGCCCATGAAAGGGCTGCTGGGGTGAGGGGTGGCCATGCGTAGCGAGGCGATGCAACGACTCGACGCCCTGGTCGGACGCTGGCGGGCGTCGATGCACGAGGCCTGGTTTCTGCCCGAACCCGACGTCGAGAACGCGGGCATCGTGGTGGTCGACTGGTGGTCGGACGCTTTCGTCACCTTTCACTGGCACGCCGACGGTGCCGACCTGCAGATGGTCTTCGGTCACAGCGGCGCCGACAACAGCTACCACGCCCTGTACCACGACGAGCGCGGCACCGACCGGCTGTTCGCGATGACCTTCGACGGCGCCACCTGGCGCACCGACTACCAACTGGTTCTCGAAAGGGTGGCCGCATGAGCGCCGACGTGATCGTGATCGGAGCCGGCCTCGCGGGTCTGCGCGCCGCCAGGGTGCTGGCCGACGCCGGCCGCACCGTGGTGGTGCTCGAGGCGTCCGATCGGGTGGGTGGCCGGGTGACCACCGACGAGGTGGACGGCTTTCGGCTCGACCGCGGCTTTCAGCTTCTGAACCCCGCCTACGCCGAACTGCGCGCGGCGGTCGATCTGGGGTCACTCGACGTCCGCGGGTTCGAGCGTGGGGTGGCGGTACGCGACGCCGGCGGCCTGACCGTGCTGGCCGACCCGCTGCGGCACCCGGTCACCGCGGTACGGGCCGCGGGCAGCCGGTACCTGCGGCCGCATCAACTGCGCACCGCGATCGGGTGGCTGAACGGGCACGACACCAGGGCCGATGACCGCAGCCTGGCCGAATCGTTCGACGCCGCAGGCTTCACCGGGCCGCTGCGTGACGTGGCTGACACGTTTCTGGCCGGCGTGCTGGCCGACGAGAAAGGCGAAACGTCGGCGGCTTTCGTGCGGTCGCTGGTGGGCTGGTTTCTGCGCGGCACGCCGGGCGTTCCGGCAGCGGGCATGGCCGCCCTGCCGGCCGCGTTGGCCGACGGACTGGACGTGCGGCTGCAAACCCGTGCGGTGGCGGTCAACCGCCGCCCAGGCGGTGTCGAGGTGATCGTCGACGGTGCCGAACCGCTGCAGGCTCGGGCCGTCGTGGTGGCGGTCGACCCGGCTTCGGTGGGCGAGTTGACCAGCCAACCGTCGGTGCCCATGCGGGGTCTGGTCACCTGGTGGTTCGCTGCGCCGACGGCGCCCACGCAGCGTCGGTTGCTGTTCGTGGACGCCGCCCGCCGCGGCCCGCTGGTGAACTCCGCGGTGCTGTCGAACGTGGCCCCTACCTACGCGCCGTCCGGTCAACACGTGGTGCAGTGCTCGGCCGTGCTGACCGGCCCCGCCCCGACCGAGGCCGAGGTACTGGCCCACGCGGCCGCGATCTACGCCGCACCCACCGACGACTGGCAGTTGCTCGCCGTGCACGAGGTGCCGCACAGCCTGCCGGTCACCCCGCCGGGCATGCAGCGCCCGCCGATCGACCTCGGCGGCGGCGTGTTCCTCGCCGGCGACCACGTCGAAGGGGCGTCGATTCAGGGCGCACTGCTGTCGGGACGCCGCATCGCCGAGGCCGTGCTTCAGACCTCGGCGCGGTGAAAGTTCGCGTGGCTGCGGCTGGCCGTCGGGCCGCGCTGCCCCTGGTAGTGCGAGCCGTACACCGGTGACCCGTAGGGGTTCTCGGACGGGCTGCTGAGCTGACAGAACGCCAGCTGGCCGATCTTCATGCCCGGCCACAGCATGATCGGCAGGGTCGCGACGTTCGACAGCTCCAGCGTCACGTGGCCGCTGAAGCCGGGGTCGACGAAACCCGCGGTGGCGTGGGTGAGCAGCCCCAGGCGTCCGAGGCTCGACTTGCCCTCGACGCGGGCGGCCAGGTCGTCGGGCAGCGTGATGGTTTCGTAGGTGCTGCCCAGCACGAACTCGCCGGGGTGCAGCACGAAGCCCTCGGCCGGGTCGACCTCGACCAGCCGGGTCAGGTCGGGCTGGTCGACGGCCGGATCGATCACCCGGTACTTGTGGTTGTCGAACAGCCGGAAGAACTTGTCGAGCCGCACGTCCACGCTGCTGGGCTGCAGCATGGCCTGATCCCACGGCTCGAACACCACACGCCCGGCGTCGATCTGGGCCCTGATGTCACGATCGGAAAGCAGCACGCAGCGAGGCTATCGCGCCGAGACCATCAGCCGGGCGACGGTCAACGCCTTGGTGACCCGCGGCACGCGCCGGCGGGCGCTGAACACGTCGTAGTCGGCCGCCTCGATCTGGTCGAGAATACGCGAATACAGCCCATGCGCGGCAGCCACGCAGCTGGCCGAGCGCGGCGGCAGCAAAGCGATCCCCGGCAGCGCCGCGTCGTAGAGCTCACGGTTGCGGACGAGCTGTGCGGCCAGAAACGCTCGCCACTGCGGGGTCACCCGGCGCAGCCACGGGTCGGCGCCGTAGGCGTCCAGTTCGTCGGCCGGTAGGTAGACGCGCCCCCGGTCGAGGTCTTCGCCGACGTCGCGAATGAAGTTGGTGAGCTGAAACGCCAGGCCGAGCGACCGGGCCGCCGCGACCGCCCCGGGCGCGGTCGATTCGAGCACCGGCAGCATCATCTCGCCGATGACGGCCGCCGAACCCTCCATGTAGCCGTCGCGCAGGTCGGGCCACGACGCCCACGACGTGCGGGTCAGGTCGAGTGCCATCGCGGCGAAGAACCGGTCGAAACAGTGCCTCGGTATGCCCCGCCGGCGCACCGTCTCGGTTGCCGCGGCCAGCACCTCGTCGTCGGTCGGGGCGCCGTCCCACGCGGCGTAGAACGCGTCGCGGTAGGCGTACAGGTCACGGGTGGCCACCTCGACGTCGGGCTGCTCGTCGACCAGGTCGTCGGCCACCCGGCACACCGCGTACACCGCGGCCACGTCTGCGGCCTGCTCGCGCGACAGCAGCAGCGTGCCCCACCAGTAGGTCGTGCCGTGCCGGCGCAGCAACTGCTGGGTACGGGTCATCGCAGCACCTCGTCGACGCGGTCGGCGGCCAGCTTGCCCGAGATCAGCACCATCGGAATGCCCACCCCAGGTGTGGTGCCCGAGCCGGCGAACACCAGGCCCGGAGCGTCCTTGCGCACGTTCTGCGGGCGGAACGGTCCGGTCTGGCCGAACGTGTGGGCCAACGCGAACGGCGTGCCCGCGGCCATGCCCTGATCGGCCCAGTCCTGCGGGGTGACGAGCCGCTCGGTGAGCACCGCCGAGGAGTAGCCCGCCCGCTCGATGAACCCGAACAGCCGGTCACGCATCGCCGAGCGCGCCGACTCGCCCCAGTCGAGCTCGCCGTCGGCAAGGTTGGGCGTCGGCTCGAGCACGTACAGCGCCTGGCTGCCGGCCGGCGCGGCCGACGCGTCGTGCACGCTCGGCCGGCAGACGAACCGCGACGGGTCACGCATCAGCACCCCGCGCCGCAGCAGATCGTCGAACGCGCCCTGCCAGTCGGCGCCGAAGTGAATGATGTGGTGCGCGGCGTCGGGCTCTGGCTCGCCGGGCACCCCGACGTGCCACACCACGCACGAGGGTGAGTACCGCGGCTTGCGGCGCAGCACCGCCGGCGGCGGCAGGTCGAGCAGCTTCTCGTACGCCACGGGCAGGTCGGGGGTGAGCACCACCGCGTCGGCCGCCACCGCCTCGCCATCGGCCAGCCGGACGCCGGTCACCGCGCCGTCCGGGCGGCGCAGCACCCGCGCGACCGGGGTCTGACAACGCACGACGCCGCCCGCTGCGGTGATCGCCTCGGCCAGCGCCGGACCGATGGCCCGCATGCCGCCGTCGGGAAACCAGACCCCCTCGATCGAGTCCATGTAGGTGATCACGGCGTACAGCGCGAGCGCCTGTGCGGGCGCCAGCCCGGCGTACATGGCCTGAAACGAGAACAACCGGTGCAGCCGCTCGTCGGCGAACCTGCGCTCGATGGCCGGCCCGAGCCGCCCGAAGGCGCCGAGTCGCAGCAGCCGGGCCGCCGCACCCGGGTGCCGCAGCAGGTCGGCGGGGCTGTTGAAGTTGGAGTCGATGAAGTGCGGCAACTCGGCGGCGTACAGCGCCTTCAGCCAGGTGACGAACCCGTCGAACGCAGCCGCGTCACGCGCCCCGCAGTGGGTGGCGATCTCGTCACGCATCGCCTCGTGGCCGTGCCGCACGTGCAGCACCGACCCGTCGGCGAAGTGTGCCCGGTACGCGGGGTCGAGCCGCTGCAGCGTCAGGTGATCCTGCAGCCGGGTGCCGGCGGCCTCGAACGCCTCGGCGAGCAACCCGCGCATGGTCAGCACCACCGGGCCGGTGTCGAAGGTGAACCCGTCTTGGGTCAGGGCACCGGCCCGGCCACCGGGCCGATCCTGCCCCTCGAACACCGTGACCCGGTGCCCGCGGCCCACCAGGTGGCAGGCGGCGGCCAGCCCGGCCAGCCCGGCGCCGACCACGACGACGTGGCTCATGCTTGGCGCCACGCAATCGTTGCGGCCAACGCGAGCAGGCCCGAGACCCCGTCGACCTCCAGCGGTGCGCCGGCCAGCGCGTCGCGGGCCAGCCGCACGTCGTCACAGATCAGTTCTTCGACCCTCGAATCGATGCTCGCCCGCTGCAACGCCCGCATCGCACCCGGCACGTCGCGTTCGGGGTGGCGCAGCAGGTCGGCGTCGTCGCCCTCGACGATCTCGGTGGCCAGGGCCAGAATCACCGTGGCCTTGCCCTCGGCCAGGTCGTCGCCCGCGGGCTTGCCGGTCACCGCGGGGTCGCCCCAGATGCCGAGCAGGTCGTCGCGCAGGGCGAAGGCCCGGCCGATGTGGGCACCGAAGTCGGCCAGCACGGCGAGTTGCTCCGCTGTGGCACCCGCCGCCAGCGCGCCCAACTGCAGCGGCCGCCCCACCGAGTAGGCGCCCGACTTCAGCCGCGCGATGCGCTCGGCGTGCACCCGGTCGCGGCGTCCGGCAGCGGCACCGGTGAGGTCGGCCCGCTGACCGGCGATCAGCTCAAGGCACAGTTCGTGCCAGGTGCCGCGCAACGGTTCGGGCAGGCTCGCGGCCAATCGCGTGGCGCGGGCGTGGGCCAGATCGCCCAGCAGTATGGCCAAGTTGCGGCCGAACTTCTCGGGGTCGCCGTCGGCGCCCGCCTCGCGGTGCCAGGCCGCCGCCTGCACGTGTGCCGAGGGCGCGCCCCGGCGCGAAGCCGATTCGTCCATCACGTCGTCGTGCACCAGGGCGAACAGGTGCAGCAACTCCAGCGCTGCGGCGGCCCGCACCATGTCGTCGTAGGCCGAACCGACGCGTCCGCCCGCGGCCACGAACGCCCAGTGGGCCAATCGCGGCCTGAAACGCTTGCCGCCCAGGGCCGCCAGCGCGGCCAGCCATTCGGGCAGGTCGGCGGCCAGCACCTCGACGTCGGGCACCCAGGTGTGCCAGAGCCCGGTCAGGTCGGCCAGTTCAGCGGCCACCAGGGCGTCGACGGCGGCCACCGTGGCGGCCTCGTCGGGCAGGGGTTCACACGCCCCCCGCTCGATCACCGGTGTGCCGCGCTCGTCGATCACGGGTGCCAGTTGCGGCACCTGAAGCGCCGCCCACGGGCTGAACGCCCGCGGCGTGGCGGTCACCGAGCGCACCAGATCGGGCCAGGGCACCCACTCGCACGCTGCGATCTCGTCGGGGTCGGGGTAGACGCCGGCCGGGTCGATGCGGCCGACCCACACCGGGCACAGCTCGTTCTCGACCACCCCGCCGTCGTCGACGGCCCGGTAGCGAAAGTCGGGCAGCACCAGCGTCAGGTCGTCGATCTCGACGCCCAGTTCTTGCCGCACCCGCCGCCGGACGGCCTGTTCGCCGTCTTCGTCGGGGCTCGGGTGGCCGCAGCACGAGTTCGTCCACACCCCGGGCCAGGTGCGCTTGGCGAGCGCGCGCCGGGTGATCAGCAGCCGTCCGTCGGAGTCGAAAAGGTAGCTTGAGAACGCGAGGTGCAGCGGGGTGTCGCCGGTGTGCACGCTCAACCGAGACGCCGTTCCGATCGGCTTCCCGTGCTCGCTGAGCAGCACGACCGCGTCATCGGTCACCGAGCGGTTCAGCACTATCACTCCTCATCTGCGGCCGAATGGCTATCAGTCTGTCGCCATGTCGAAGCTTTGTCTAAGGTTAGCGGGTCGATACCATTCCGCAGAGCGGCGGCGGAGGCCCAGGTGTACACGATCAAGCAGGCGGCAGAGCTGACGGGGGTTCCCTCGGCAACCCTACGCGCCTGGGAGCGGCGCTACCCACTGCCCGCCCCGCATCGCTCACCCGGCGGCTACCGGCTCTACGACGACGCCGCCCTGTCGCGGGTGCGACTGATGGACCGGCTGGTCAAGGCCGGTTGGACGCCCCGCAACGCGGCCGCGATGGCCCTGCACGATTCGGCCGACGTCTCGTCGCTGCCGTCCCCGACCGAGTTCGTTGAGGCGGTGGCCGCAGGGCTGGCGCCCGGCCGGCGCGAGGCGGTGCTGGCCGCCCGGTTTCAGGCGGCCCCGCTGCCGGTGGTGATCGAGCAGTGGCTGATGCCGATGCTGCACGAACTTGGTCAGGCCTGGAGCTGCGGCAGAGTCACGGTGTGGCAGGAGCACGCCGTCGCCACCGCCGTGCTGCGCCAGTTGCACGTGGCGTTCGAGTCGGCACCGGTTCCCACCGGCCCGTTGGTGCTCACCGGCCTGCCGAGCGGCAGCCATCACGAGGTGGGTCTCGCCGCGTTCAACGTGCTGGCTCGCATGGCCGGACTCGGCGTGGCCTACCTGGGCGCCGACCTGCCCGAGTACGCCTGGGTGGGCGCGGTCGAGGAGCATCCGCCGGCTGCGGTGGTGATCGCCGTGCCCACGGCCGACGACGTGGCCGGCGCACGGCGCTGCCTGCTGGCCCTGCACGACCTCGGCGGTGCCGACGCGCCGTTGCTGCTGGCCGGCGGCGGCAGCCAGGACGCGGTGGCCGACCTGGCACGTCCGCTGGGGCATTCGGTGAGCGCAGCCGCCGAGACGCTGCGGCACGACCTCGGGGCGCGAACCGCTGGTCGCCTAGCCTGACCACGACCCCGAACCCAGGCCGACGACGGCCGCTGGCGCTTCGCGAGCGAGGCGACACACTAGAGTTGAGCCTCACGTCAGCCCAGGAGGTCACCATGCCGGACGCCAGCGATCCGAACGCCGACACCAAGGCCGCCTTCGCCGCGGCCCTGGAGCGCAAGAAGCAGGCCCAGCAGTCGGGCGCCGATCACACCGACGCCGACCGCGGCAGCGCCAAGAACACTCACGCCCAGGGCGGCAAGCGCCAGTTCCGCCGCAAGTCGGGCGGCTGACCGACCGGGTCGCGATCAGTCGATGCTGTTGTCGCCCACCGCGTACAGCATCACGATCTCGGCCCGCTTGTTCTCGGCCACTGTCACCGCGGGCGGATAGCTCAGGTCGGTCTGATCGACCACCACGCCGAGCCGCCAGTTGTTTCGCCTGACCTTCTTGAACGCCTTGAAGAACGTGGGCGAGAAGTCGTCGTGCTTGGTGAGGTACGCCGCGATGTGCTCGGGCACCGCAACCTTCGGCGTGCGCGCCTGCGCCAGTGCGCGCACGAACTCGAGCGCGCTGCGGTGGTTCACCTTCCAGGCCGCGGCGTAGAGCTGCTGCCGGTCGCCCGCCGTCGACCAGTCGTTCCACAGCTGCACGAACCGGGCCGTGTCGACGACGTTGATGTCTTCGATGCCACTTTTGGGCATGGTCACTCCTTCTGTGTGAAGCGCACCCAGGCGGGTGCAAACCTGTGCGCGAGCGACGTGGCCAGGTCGCGGTGCCGCGCGCTCGCCTCGGCGTCGCCCTGCAGGGCGAGCAGCCGGGCCAGGTGGGCGTCGGCCGGCCCCACTCCGGCCGATCCGCCGACCGGCAGCCAGCAGCCGCTCAGCACGGCCAACTGATCGGCCAGTTCGCCGGCCAGCGGTTGAGCGGGCGCGTGATCGCCGCACGCCGCCACCAGCAGGGCCGCCCCCGCGCCGGCCCGAAACGTGCCCCGCACGCTCTGCCACAGTTGCGCCAGCTGATCGTGGGGCACCGGCACGCCGGCCGCGGCCCCGATCGCCGCGCCGGCGATCTGGTACAGCGGGTCGACGGCGGTCATGTCGTCGTCGAGCGCGGCCATGTCGCCGGCCAGTTCGACCAAGGCGCCGTCGCGCAGCGCGTCGCTGAGCAGGCGTTCGTGATCGGCCACCAGCACCGTCTCGGCGTCCACCCCGTCGGCCAGGGCCGCCGCCCGCCCGGCGTGCCGCGCCGCCAGCGCCGACTGCCCGCCCAGGGTGGCCAGCAGTTCGAGCCAGCGGGCGGCGAACCACTGGTGCAACCCCGAGCCGGCGATCTCGGCGCGCCGCGCGTAGTCGGCCGCCGAGGCCGCCGCCGCCAACCGGTCGGCCAGCTCGATGTGGCCCGCCACGATCAACCGCAGGGCGTCGAGTTCGGCCTCGGCACTGTCGACCCGGGCGGCCTTGAGCGCGATCTCTTGGGCCAGTTCGAGCCGCCTCCGCGGCGACTGCCCGCCGGGCCAGGTGAGCGAGTGCAGGGCCCGCAGGGCGTCCAGCGCCACGGCCGGGTCGGCGGCCGAGGCCTGCCGGCGCAGTTCGGGTTCGACGTCGCCGAGCCGCGCCAGCATGCTGAGGTCGCCGGCCTTGCCGGCACGCAGGTAGCCCTCGATGAGCCGGACGCGCCACGCGCCGTGCTCGAGCGGCAACCAGTCCAGCGCCTCGCCGATCAGCAACTGGGCGCGGCGGGCGTCGGCGCCCAGCGGCACCCAGGGGCTGGCCACCGCCAACGCCGCCTGCGCGAACAGCACGGGCTCGCCGGCCCGGCGGGCCGCCACCGCGACCTCGCCCGCTCGCTCCATGGCCTGTTCGATACGGCCGCCCAGGCTGAGCGCGTTCACCGCCTCCAACTCCCAGGGCAGCCAACTCGACGGAGGCAGCTCGGCGCGACGCGCCAGTTCGACCGCCCGGGCATACCCCTCGGCTCCGGTGAGCAGGTCACCGTCGGCGACGAGCCGGGCAGCCTGGTCGGCGCCGTCACGGGCCGATTGCGCGAGGGCTGCCGGGCTGGCCAGCGGCAGCGGGGCGTCGAGCACCGGATTCTGGTTCAACACGTCCGTTTCGAGCCGGCGGAAGGCGCGACTTGCGTCCAGGCCGTACTCATCGGCGAACCGGGTGATGAACGACCGGCACTCATCGAGCGCACCGATCGAGTCGCCGCTGCGGTACAGCGCGATCACCAGGCTCGAGGCCAAGGCCTCGGACTCGGGAAACTCCCTGGTCCACCGGCGCAGGTCGGCGACCGCACCGGAGTGATTGCCGGCGGCCAGTTCGAGTTCGGCCAGCTCGGTGAGCAGTTCGGCTCGGCGGCGCTCGAGGTAGCTGCGCATCATCGTGATCGGCTCGATGCCTTCGATGCCCTCGAAGGGCACCCCGCGCCACTCGAGCAGCCCATCGCGCAACGCGGCGGCTCCCGCCGGCGGGTCACGCCCGTCGATCTCGCGGCCGCGACCCAGGGCGGCTTCGAAGCGTGACGCGTCCAGTTCGTTCGGCGCGACCTGCAGCCGGTAGCCGCCGCCCGCGGTGGCGAGCCGTGCCGACTGCCCCGGCCCGAGCGCCGAGCGCAACCGGTCGACGTGCACCCGAATGGCGGTGCTGGCGGTGCGGGGCGGTTCACCGCGCCACACCCGATCGAGCAGTGAATCGAGGCTGACAACGCGGTTCGCGTCGGCCAACAGCACGGCCAACACAGTGGTCTCCATCGGACGCAGCCGGCGCGGCTCGCCGTCCACGGTCACGCCAACACGGCCGAGAACGCGAAAATCGACCGCTGGCATCGAACCTCCGAGGGCGGCAGGGGGTTACTGGGCACCCTAACCAACCCGCGCGCCGCGCGGGAGAGTTCTCGGTGTTCAGTGACACGCGCCGCCCCTGGCCTGGTTCACGCAGACCAGCCTCTCCGCACGGCGTAAACGTGCGATAAACGACGTCGGGACTACAACCCTCTCAACCGACGAGGGCGACCCATGCGGTTCCACACATAACCGGCGGCCAGCAGGGCGGCCAGGCCGGTGGCGATCGCGCCCACGAGCAGCGTCCACCGCGGGCCCCAGGCGTCGCCGACCCAGCCGATCAGCGGCGCACCCAGCGGCGTGCCGCCGGTGAAGATGGCCATGTACAGGCTCATCACCCGGCCGCGCATGGCCGGCTCGGTGGTCAGTTGCACCGTGGTGTTGGCAGCAGTCATCACCGTCAGCGACGACAATCCCACCGGCACCAGCAGCGCGGCGTACACCCAGTAGGTGGGCGCCAGGGCCAGCAGGGTGGTGATCACCGCGAACCCGGCCAGCGAACCAACCAGCAGGCGCAGGCGGGGGCGGCGGCGCCGGGCCGCCAGCAGGGCCGCGGCCAGGGTGCCGGCCGCCATCACCGAGCCGAGCAGGCCGTAGCCCTCTGGCCCCACCCCGAACACCTGCGTGGCCATCAGCGCGTTGGTGATCTGAAAGTTCAGCCCGAACGTGCCGAGCATGAACATGCAGAACAGGATCAGCTGCAGGTCTGGCCGGTTGCGCACGTAGGCCAGGCCCTCGCGGATCGCGCCGCGCCCGCGGCGCACGGGAGCAGGTCTCAGGTCGGCGGGGTTCATCAGAAACAGCCCGGCGAGCACCGCCACGAAGCTCAGGGTGTTCACCGCGAACACCG
>RRZU013068833.1_pt1 | contig 11621 bp, 5 predicted proteins | sample 2165561 | NCBI WGS metagenome assembly RRZU01 (sample SAMN10456909, study PRJNA506462) | wastewater metagenome | isolation source: wastewater sludge | place: USA: Moscow, Idaho | reverse complement strand
TATTCCGCTAATATGCTTAGTATATATATCATTCTTCGGACTCAAAGGTTACAAGTACGGTGACTTAAAATCAGATCGGGTCTAAATTAAACTAAATAATATATTGTCATGAAAAAAACCATTCTCATTATTATCACATTTTTATCCTCTTTGATCGTATTTAGCCAGACTAAATACGATGGACTCAACTCTAACATGGGTAATCTATATCGCTTATCCGATGCTAAAACACGCTCTATAAGCCCCGAAAACTTTACTGGTGAAAAAGGAAAAGGCGGAATGGCCGATCCCAGTATGCAAGGTGAAAAACGCAATATTGCCAATGCACACCATGCAGCCCGCGATTTGGGGCAAAGCTGGAAAGTGAATCCATATATCCATATTGCCCCAGGGGAAACCTTTACTTTGGCCGAGATCGAAGGCCCGGGAGCTATTCAGCACATCTGGATGACGCCTACCGGAAACTGGCGTTTTTCTATCCTTCGTTTCTATTGGGACGATGAAAAAGAGCCATCAGTAGAATGCCCTGTGGGCGACTTCTTTGGTATGGCATGGGGAGAATATGCTCCGTTGGCATCGCTGGCTGTGTGCGTCAATCCCGGTAGTGCCTTCAACTGTTATTGGACAATGCCTTTCCGCAAGAAATGCCGCATCACTATGGAAAATGTAAACCCTCAGGATGCAATGGTACTCTACTATCAGGTAGATTACACATTAACAGAAGTTCCTGCTGATGCTGCTTATTTCCATGCTCAATTTCGCCGTACACATTACAACGAAACGTCAGACTACACCCTGGTAGATGGTATCAAAGGAAAAGGTCACTATGTAGGCACATACATGGCTTGCGGAGTTCACAACAACGGATGGTGGGGTGAAGGTGAAATCAAGTTCTTTATGGACGGAGATTCTAAATTCCCAACAATCTGCGGAACAGGCGCAGAAGATTATTTCTGTGGCTCTTATAATTTCGACAGAGGTGGAAGATATACCGAATTTTGCACTCCTTATGCAGGTTTGCATCAAGTGATACGTCCCGATGGAACATATCGTTCGCAAGAACGTTTTGGAATGTACAGATGGCATATTGCAGATCCCGTACGCTTCGATAAAGACCTCAGAGTGACCATACAAGACCTCGGATGGAGAGCCGGAGGACGTTATTTGCCTCAAAAGTCTGATATTTCGTCGGTTGTATATTGGTATCAGAGCGAGCCGCATGCTAAATTCCCTAAATTGCCGGTGTGGCAGGACTTGGAAGTTAATTGATTTCTCGCTTTTTATATTTCTGAATAACAAATGATACTATGAAATAAAGGGAGTATCCATCTCCCAATATTTCTTCTTATTTGAACTTTAGATCCCTCATCTTCCTCTTTCGGGAAGAGATACCTGTTATCCTGATTATGATAATTCTTTACACTCAGAAAGAGTATAAATCTTTAGTTAATCGTTTAATTTTTATTCCTTAAAATGACTTAAATCGAATTTTATGAAAAAGCAAAAATGTCTAAAAGGATTTTTTTATACCGCAAGCCTCTTTTTTGTGCTGTTATTTTTACAAATAAGTCCTTTGCAAGCTCGAACAGAACAAGTTCCATCTGAAAAAACAATTTCAGGCGTTGTACTTGATGTAAATAGTAATCCTCTGACCGGGGTAACGGTGGCCGTTAAAGGTACTACCACAGGGTCGATGACTGATGCTGACGGAACATTCACCATTAAGGCCAAGAACAGTGATGTTTTAGTTTTCACCTATTTAGGTTTCCAAACACAGGAAATTCGTGTTGGTGAAAACACCTCTATCAATCTAGTAATGCGTGAAGCCACATTGCAATTAGATGATGTAGTGGTAGTAGGCTATGGTACTCAGAAGAAAATATCGATAACAGGCGCTGTTGGCAACATCGAAGTTAAACAGCTTCAGGCCGTTCCGGCAGCTTCTTTGTCGAATGCACTGGGCGGACAAATACCCGGGATTATTACCCGCCAATCCAGTGGTGAACCCGGATTTGATGGGGCGGCCCTATATATACGTGGGATGGCCACTCTCAACACCGATCAGGGCTTTACTGCTCCTTTGGTTTTAGTAGACGGTGTCGAACGTGATATTAATCTGGTAAATTCACAGGAAATAGAGAGCTTTACTATCCTCAAAGATGCTTCAGCTACAGCTGTTTATGGAGTAAGAGGGGCTAATGGAGTTATTCTGATTACAACAAAAAAAGGAGTAAAAGGAAAACCCAAGGTGACTTACCGCGGCGAATATGCTCTACTTACAGGCCTAAGATTTCCTAAATATATCGAAGCCTATGAGTTTGCAACATTAATGAACGAGGCTGCGTTCAACTCACAACTATCATCATCGCCGTGGACTACCGAGGATATACAGAAATTTAAAGATGGATCAGATCCGTACATACATCCTAATGTAAATTGGATAGACGAAGTGTTCAAAAAAGACACATGGCAAACAACACATAATCTCAATGTTTCGGGAGGAGATGAAGTTGTACGGTATTACGTAAATCTTGGATACGTAGGTAAAGATGGTTTATATAGAGAAGATAAATCGTATGACTGGAAAACTCAAGGAGGAAAATTTCGTCGCTATAATTTGCGTTCGAACATAGATGTAAATGTAACAAAAGATTTAACCCTTGAGTTAGGGTTAGCAACAACTATTCAAGACAGAAGTTATCAGGGTACGAGCTCCGGTAGCATATGGCAATCCATACGTCAAACATCACCATTAATATATCCCGTTAGAAATCCGGATGGATCTATAGCCGGAGGAGGTGCAACAGCATACTTACTGGGGAATCCATATGGTCTGGCGACACAAACAGGATATACACAGATGTATATTGGAAATAATCAAGGAAACCTATCTGCACGCTGGGACTTATCCAAACTAATAACAAAAGGCCTATCGATAGGAGCCAAATTCTCATTCGATCATTATTATAAAAACGAAGTAGCTCGCAGGATTGACTTTGGAGTGAAACAGGTTACAGGTGTAGATGCTGATGGCAACTATATCTATGAAACATGGCGGGAACAAGGGACTATGGGCTATAAAGTAGATATACAGGACTCCAATTACTCTATGTATGGAGAAGCCGCTATCAACTATGGCCGTAGTTTCGGCCTCCACGATGTAAGTGCCATGTTGCTTGTAAACAGAAGAGAATATAAAAATCTGACAGCAGGTACATCTCTGGATAATTTACCTTATCGTCATCAGGGATTGGCGGGAAGATTTTCCTACAACTATGCTAGCCGGTATTTAGCTGAGGTTAATTTTGGATACAATGGCTCTGAACAATTCCCCAAAGGGAACAGATATGGCTTTTTCCCATCGCTATCTGTAGGTTGGGTTATATCAGGTGAAAGTTTCTGGAACCAGTCTGTTATAAACCATCTGAAATTAAGAGGTTCGGTTGGTCAGGTTGGTAACGACAAGGTGATCGGAGACAGATTCTTGTATATAACAGCCGTTAACTCTTCGGCTACCGGATACTATTACGGATCGGGGCAAAACTACCTGGGAGGGATAGAAGAAAAGAAATTCGGACTGGCACTTACATGGGAAACAGCAACAAAATATAATGCCGGATTCGATATCTCTATCTTAAACAAGTTTAACTTACAATTCGATGCATTCAAAGAACGCCGCGAAGATATCTTGTTGAAAAGACAAAAAATACCTGCATATTTAGGTCTTGTTCCGCATGGTACTCCTTATGGCAATGTAGGAATTGTTGATAATAAAGGATTTGATGCTTCCATCGAATTTAAAAATACGACATCCTACGGCTTAACATATTCTTTGAGAGGTAACTTTACATTTGCACGCAACAAGATCATAGAAGACGATAAGGCAGAACCGGCTGAAGCCTATCAACGGACAAAGGGCACATCTCTGGAACAAACATTTGCATTGGTTGCTCTTGGATTATTTCAGGATCAGCAAGAAATTGACAATTGGGCAAAATCTGAGTATCAAACAACAATACTTCCGGGAGATATAAAATATCAGGATACCAACGACGACGGAGTAATCAATGATAAGGATAGGGTATTTATAGGATATCCGCAAATACCTGAAATCATGTTTGGTTTTGGCGGTGCCGTAGTATATAAGAATATTGATGCATCTGTTCAGTTCGCAGGAGTTGCCAACCGAAGTACTTTTCTCACCCAAGAGGGGATGTATCCTTTTATGCTGGAATATCCAAACTACAATGTATTGAGAGAGTATTATGACAATCGTTGGGTTCCGGGTGCTGATAATTCGAGAGCCAAATATCCTACAGTTATAGCAGGAAAAAATGAGCACAACAATAGAAATTCAACGCTTTATATGCGTGATGCCAGTTATGTAAAACTTCAGAATGCTGAGATCGGATATTCATTGCCTAAATTGTGGATGAAAAAGATGAAAATAGACGGCATCAGGCTATTCTTGAATGGCTCTAATCTTTTAACGTTTGATAAACTCAAAATAATTGATCCGGAACAAAATATTGGTGATTCCTATCCTTTACAACGGACTATCAATTTCGGAGCACAGGTTAACTTCTAATTATATCGTATTATGAGAACAAAAATATTAAAATATACAACAATTCTTCTTGTTATTATTGCTTCGGTCTCATGTAGTGACTATCTCGACAAATTGCCAGAAGGAGACTTAACGATAGAAGATGTATTTAAAGACTACAGAAAAGCCGAGAAATTCTTAGCTAATAGCTATATGCATTTACCGGCCGAGATAAACTTCATGTGCGCAACAGGTGATACGTGGGCAAGAAATCCTTTTACTGCCGGATGTGATGAAATGGAAATCGCCTATGGTGGCGCAGCTTCACATTTGCTGAATAGTGGAGCTTTGAATGCAGATAACTCATACAGCATATCTCCGGTATGGAATGAATGTTATATGGGAATACGCAAAGCCAACATCTTCTTAGAGAATATAGATAACACTCCACTGGTCGAAGCAGGAAATTCTGCATCTACAGATTTATTTACAGAAGAACGCCGCAATCAGTGGAAGGGCGAAGCATACTTCTTACGGGCATTTGCTTACTTTCAGCTTATAAGAACTTATGGCCCGGTTCCTGCCATAGACCATGCATTACCCACCAGCCTTGATTATAGTACGGTCAAGCGGAATACACTCGAGGAATGCATACAGTTTGTAGTAGACGATTGTGATCGCGCCAAAGAATTACTCGCAGTTCGTTATACCGACGGACGATTGGGGCGCGCTACTGCAGGTGCAGCCTTAGCTTTAAAATCGCGGATGTTGCTATATGCCGCATCTCCAATATACAATGGTCATGAATACTTCAAAGATTTTAAAGATAATAATGGTGTCAATCTCTTCCCAACCACTAACGATCCTGCCAAATGGAACAAAGCAGCCACAGCTGCAATGGAATGTATCACAACATTAGAAAGTGCCTCTCCGGCACATAAATTATATGAAGCAAAACTCCCCGATTATGTAAGAAACTATCGCAGTATCTTATTGGACAAGTTTAATGACGAATGGATATTTTGGAGAAATCTGGATTGGTACAACCATTTTGACAATTGTGCCACGATACTTAGCTTAAGAGGATTCTCTATATTGAATCCTACTCAGGAAATGGTAGACTCCTACCATATGGCTAACGGGACAGTGCCAATCACCGGATACGAGTCGGACGGGAAGACACCTATCATCAACAATACTTCCGGATATCAGGAAAATGACTATACCTCTGCTGTGGGTGACAATGAATGGAGCCCTGCCGGAGTGCGAACCATGTATGCCAACAGAGAACCTCGTTTCTATGCTTCAATCAACTTTGCCGGACAAAAATGGCAAAGTACTACCTGCGACTTTTGGTATACAGGAAAAGATGGACGCAAAGGGGCAGGAAGTGATTATTGAAAAACAGGCTATCTGATAGCAAAGATTGTCAATCCGAATGCAAATCCTGCTGCCGGAAGTGGGTATGAACAACGGTGTTGGGTCTTTTTCCGATTGGCTGAAATTTATTTAAACTATGCCGAAGCTATCAATGAAGTAGAAGGGCCGGCTAAAGCCTATCCGTATATCAATAAGATAAGAACCAGAGCAGGTATAGCCAATCTGCCAACGGGCCTTAGCCAGGCACAAATGAGAGAAGCGATAAGACGCGAACGTAAAATAGAATTATCTTTCGAAAATCACCGGTATTTTGATGTTCGCCGTTGGGGCATCGCCGAAAACACCGAAAATCGGCCCGTTCATTCTATGAATATTATGGCTGGCTCACACTTGCAAGACAATGCTTTTTATGAAAGAGTAGTATGTGAGCCCCGTGTATTTGATAAGACGAAAAATTATTGGTTCCCGATTCTTCAGGACGAAATTAATAAGACCGAGCGCGTTTTAGTTCAAAATCCGGGCTGGACTAAAAATGAATAAACTGACATAAGGATATTCAGGAGTTCATAGATTGAAGTTGACCTATGAACTCCCGATCCTTATCTCTTATCAAAAAATAAGTACGCCATGAAAAAAATAAACTTCGCCATTTTGTCCTTATTATCGATAAGTGTGACGTATTTTTCTTGTAGTAAGAAGAATACAGAGAGTTTAATCTGTCACAATTATAATCAGAAGTACATAGGAGAATATACAGATCGTGTCGCTTTTCCAATAGGAGGAATGGGGACAGGCATGTTTTGTATCGAAGGAAGTGGTGCCATATCCAATATGTCGCTAAGGCACAGGCCTGAAGTTTTTCATGAACCAACAATGTTTGCCGCGCTCCATGTAAAAGGAATCAATAATGCTACCAGAGTTCTTGAAGGGCAAGTACCCGACTGGAAAAAATTCGGGATGCCAAATTCTGCTTTGGGCGGCAGTGGCACATGGGGGTTACCCCGATACAAAGAAAATTCTTTTTTGGCTCGCTTCCCGTTTGCCAAAGTAGAACTGAAAGACAATACAATGCCCGTAGAGGTAAAAATAAATGCATGGAATCCGTTTATTCCAACCGATGCTGACAATTCAAGCCTGCCGGTAGGAGGATTCGAATATGAATTTAAAAACACAAGTGACATCGAGGTAGATGCGATCTTTTCGTATAACACCCGTAACTTTATGTATGTGCATGGAAAAGGCACATCATGTATTAAGGCGCATAAGAACGGCTTCATCCTTTATCAATCAGGAACAGAAACTGAACCATTTCTTCAGGGTGAATTTGCCATTTTCACAGATAATCCCGAAACGAGAGTAGATCATAACTGGTTTCGTGGCGGATGGTTCGACCCACTAACTATTTGCTGGAATAACATAGCTAACGGCACATTCGGCAATAATCCTGCCGAACTGGAAGGTGCCACAGGAGCATCACTGTTTGTGCCTGTAAAGCTGAAACCGGGCGAGGCAAAAACCGTAAGGTTATATATGGCATGGTATGTACCCTTTTCAAATCAGAGACATGGTGCTGAACCAATATCTGAAGCCGATATGCCTAGTACACATCAAAACTATACATATGACAATAAAGGTGAAGGTAACTATCGTCCATGGTATAGTAGCAAATTTGCAAGTATAAATGACATAACCGAATATTGGCAAAAGAATTATGAGAACCTAAAAGTAAAATCAACCCTTTTCTCCGAAACATTTTACAATAACACACTCCCTACTGAAGTAACAGAGGCCATTGCAGCCAATCTCACTATTTTAAAATCCCCGACGGTCTTCCGCCAGTACGATGGACGAATGTGGAACTGGGAAGGATGCGGAGATCATTGGGGATCTTGTCACGGGTCATGTACTCATGTGTGGAATTATGCTCAGGCAGTGCCTCATTTATTCCCTGACATGGAACGGTCGTTACGCGAAGTGGAATACTATGTCGACCAAAATAAAGAAGGTCATCAGGCTTTTCGTGCCAACCTGCCAATCAGGCCATTGATACACGATTTTCATTCAGCAGCCGACGGACAACTCGGAGGTATCATGAAAGTTTATCGCGAATGGCGTATCTATGGAAATGATAACTGGCTGAAAGATATATACCCATTTATAAAAGCCAGTATGGATTACTGCATTCGCGTATGGGATCCTCGTCAGGTTGGAGCACTGGAAGAACCGCACCACAACACCTACGATATTGAATTCTGGGGGCCTAATGGAATGATGACCAGCTTCTATGCGGGAGCATTGCAAGCAATATGCCTGATGGGAAAACATTTGCATCAGGATATTAGTCAATACGAAACCTTGTTGGCCAAGAGTAAAGGATATATGGAAAATAAGCTGTACGACGGAGAGTATTTTATTCAGGATATACGTTGGCAAGGGCTAAATGCATCCGACCCAACTAAAATACAGGCTTTCAATTCGGGATATTCGTCCGAGGCTCTTAAAATATTAGAGCAGGAAGGGCCCAAATATCAATATGGGAAAGGGTGCCTATCTGATGGAGTACTCGGCTCTTGGATGTCTTTGGTATGCGGAATGCCGGAGGTGGTGGATAATGCTAAAATAACCAGTCACCTTAATGCTGTCTACAAGTATAATCTGAAACGAGATCTTCGTGAACACAGCAATCCGCAACGGCCAACCTATGCCTTAGGCAACGAAGGTGGTTTATTGCTTTGTTCATGGCCCAAAGGAGGCAAGCTCCAACTGCCGTTTGTATATAGCAACGAGGTATGGACAGGCATAGAATATCAGGTTGCAGCTCATTTAATATTCGAAGGTGAAGTCGATAAAGGTTTGGAGATAGTTCGCACATGCCGTGACAGATACAATGGTAAAATTCGCAATCCTTTTAACGAATATGAATGCGGAGCATGGTATGCCCGGGCAATGGCAAGTTATGCCTTATTCGAAGCATTGACTGGCATTCGCTACGATGCTGTCGACAGAACTCTTTACTTCAATTCTCAGATTGGGAACGATTTCGTGTCATTCTTATCAACGAATACCGGATTCGCCAATGTAGGCATGAAGAATGGAAAACCCTTTATTGATGTAAAGTTTGGTGAAATCAACATTCGCACATGTATGGTTTCGGGTAAAGAAAGCGAAATAGAAATTAAATAATAATTTATGAAAAACTTAAATCATTTGGCTGCCATAATACTGGTAACAGGTTTATTTCTTAGTTGCGACAATAAAAACACAAAGAAAGGAAATGAAAGCATGAGTATGGAAACTTATAAGGAAGGAACATTCGGGTACGATCTGAATTATTTATCAACAAAAGATAGTTTGATTGTCCTCAAAGGAGAAAATGATAATGCACAAGTAATCGTCTCGCCCAAGTATCAGGCAAAAGTATTTACAAGTACTGCCGATGGCTTATCGGGGCGTAGCATGGGTTTTGTAGGCTATAAGGCATTCGATCAGGCTACTCCTGACGAGCATATGAATGGATTTGGAGGTGAAAATCGTTTTTGGCTAGGACCCGAAGGCGGGCAATATTCAATCTACTTCGAACCAGGTAAGGAACAAGTATATAACAATTGGCATACACCCAAGCCTATTGATATTGAGCCGTGGACACTTAGTACTGCCACAGGGCAAAAGGTTACGATGAAAAAAGAGATGGAAGTGAAAAACTATGTAGGAACACAACTAAAGCTGAATGTGAACCGCACAATAGAATTATTGAATCCTGACAGAATCAAATCTTTGCTAAGTATCGAATTGAATGACAAGGTTAAATCTGTAGCTTACAGTACACAAAATGTCATTACAAATATGAACGATTTTGAGTGGACAAATAAAACAGGAACAATTTGTATCTGGATGTTGGATATGTTTGTTCCTGCGCCCAAAGCCGTAACTGTCATCCCATTCAATGCAGGAGATGAAGAAGGAATGGGGAAAATAGTTACAAGCGACTACTTTGGTGAAATCCCTGCCAATCGACTAGCGGTAAAAGGCAATACTTTGTACTTCAAGACCGATGGTAATTATCGTGGCAAATTGGGGTTGAATTCATTTCGTACGACAGGTATTGCAGGCAACTATGATCCCGACTCGAAAAGATTAACAATTACAACCTTCGACGTAGAAAAAGGAGCTACATACCTTAATCAGGAATGGAATCCAGCGAAAAACCCGCTCATAGGAGATGCTATGAATGCTTATAACGACGGTCCGTTGGAGGATGGTAGTATAATGGGTCCGTTCCTCGAAGTAGAAAGTTGTTCACCGGCTGCATTCCTGAAACAAGGCGAATCTCAGTCACACGCTCACAATGTGTATCATTTTATAGGTGAAGCTTCTTACTTAGATCCGATAGCAAAAAAATTATTGGGTGTTTCTATTGAAGAAATTACAAATGTATTTTAAAAATTAAACCAAGACAAGCGTCGGGGAATCCCCACCCCGATGTTATATAATTCAAGTATGACTAAACGAATATTTTATATAGCAATATTAGGCAGTGTGTTGAGTTTTTTAGCTCTGACACAAATTAATGCGTCAGAAAGATTAAGGCTTGATACAAATACTTTCCCAAAAGAGTTTAAACAAATAGTAGCCAAAATAGAGTTCGATTTATTAGGGTCGATCCAACCTTCACAAGAGATCAAGATTATAAATGATAACCTAATACATGTAAAATTAATATTCGACTTGTCAGAAGATATAAAACAAGACGACTGGCAATTAACAGTTTTCCCTGCATTTACCCCTACATTCAACTGGGCACCACACATAAGCCCATACGAAAAAAATATTATCGACCAACATGTCTTTCGTGCACCGGCACTGATTGTAACAAATACAAAGCAAGGATTAGGGGTTATACCCGATGTAGGAATCATGCAAAAAGGAACACCCGTTCGGTGGTACATGGATATGAATGCGCCCCAAAATATATTAACACTAGGAATGAGTGAAAGTTTCGTTTCGGATCATGTCATTTACGAACGTACACATGGCGCTATATACCCTAAAGGTAAAATCGAATTTGGCTTTTACCTGATAAATTATAATCAGAAATCAGATTTAGAGAATCCCTTCCGAAAGCCACTAGCTTTTTATTGGTCTAAATGGGGGCACAAGCTCTATGAAGACGGTAACCCTATAAAGGGGGATTTGGAACCGTACGTAAAACACACTTACAATTGGGCATTCAACACATGGAAACATACTGTGTGGCAAGAATTTGTCATCGACGGGAAAAAAGTTGGGGCTCCGGTTTTTATAGTCAACACAACACAAAGCCCCAATTATTCGGGGCAGGTAAACGAAAGAGAATTCCGCTCTATCTGGAATCAGGCTTGGTTCAGTTCATTACGTTCGGCTAGCGGGTTGTACCGCTATGCCCGGCGTGTGAACGATAAAGATTTACTCGAAAAAGCGAATCTCACCAAAGAACTCGTATTGGCTACTCCTGTCAAAGACGGTTTCTTTTATGGTCTGATTGGTACGGAGATGGAAACAGTGGAGATAGATGGAAAATCTTATAATCGGTCTAAAGGATGGAATACTTACTATTGGGGCAATTCGAATCGTAACCCTTATACATGGGATGCCCGCAAAGCACCTTTTCATATTTTAGACATGAGCTGGACAGCCACCTTAATGCTTCGCTGGTACG
>RRZU012251604.1_pt1 | contig 11621 bp, 9 predicted proteins | sample 2165561 | NCBI WGS metagenome assembly RRZU01 (sample SAMN10456909, study PRJNA506462) | wastewater metagenome | isolation source: wastewater sludge | place: USA: Moscow, Idaho | reverse complement strand
TGTCGAGCATGCGCGTCGACACCTGGATGACTTCGCCGAAAGCATCGAAGTCGAACTCGGCGAGCGCACTGAAAGCGTCCCGGACGAACAGGGTCAGGTTGATCGACCCGAGGCAGCAGCAGCCATAGGGCGGCAGCGGCTGTTCTGCGCAGGGGTTGGTGGCCTCGATGACTTCGCAGTAGTAGAGGTTGTTGTCCTTGTTCATGCGGTCGAGGAGGAGGATTCCCGGTTCGGCGTGGTCGTAGGTGGATTTCATCACCTGGTCCCAAAGGTCGCGGGCACGCACGCGGCGGTACACCCAGACACCGTCTTCGCGCTGGAAGGCACCACCGCGCTTCATGTCCGGGTTGGGCTCGGCACGGTGCGTCAGTTCGACTTCGGCGTCGGCTTCGACGGCCTGCATGAAAGCGTCACTGACGGCGATCGAGACGTTGAAGTTGGAGAGGTCGCCGTGATCCTTGGCATGGATGAAGACCTCGATATCCGGGTGATCGCAGCGCAGCACGCCCATCTGCGCACCGCGGCGGGCGCCTGCGGATTCAACGGTCTCGCACGAGCGGTCGAAAACGCGCATGTAGGACACCGGTCCGGAAGCGCGCGACTGCGTGCCCTTGACCAGCGCGCCGATCGGGCGGATCGACGAGAAGTCGTAACCGACGCCACCGCCACGCCGCATGGTTTCGGCGGCTTCGGCCAGGGCGCTGTAGATGCCGGGCTTGCCATCGACGATTTCGACCACCGAATCGCCGATCGGCTGCACGAAGCAGTTGATCAGCGTCGCCGCGAGCGTCGTGCCGGCGGCCGAGTTGATGCGTCCGGCGGGGACGAAGCCGTTCTCCTGCGCCCACAGGAAGCGAGCTTCCCAGTGCGCGCGCTGCTTTTCTTCCTCGGCAGCGGCAAGGGCGCGGGCGACGCGGCGACGAACATCGTGAACCGAGGTTTCATGGCCCTTGGCGTACTTTTCGACGAGCACTTCGGCGGAGATTTCCTGCTCGGCAAGTGGCACGATCGCCGGCGCTTCGGCGACTTCGGACAGGGGTAGTTGATGTACGAGCTGGCTCATGGGCTGTCCTTCGGAGGATGGATGGCAAAGAAGTTTGATCGAAGTCGTGCGGCTGATGGGCGTGCCTGGACGTGCAGATCCAGGTTCGGCAAAGCCGCTGGCTGCAGGGCGGAACAGCCGTAAAGCTACTGCATGTAGTGGTGAAAGACAACCACAAGACTAGATGTAGTTATTCGCCGACAACCCTGCAGGCTTCGGGAAAAGCCGTGAAATCACCGGCTTGCGGCGCATCGGCGGCGGAAAAATATTTTTCGGGGAGTTTCTGCGGCGGTGAGCGGAGGAGCGGCCGATCGCGCACCGCCGGCGTCGACAGGTGAGGGAGATTTGGGCGGAGGAATGAAGAACCGGTAGGTCGGGTTAGTGCAGCGTAACCCGACTTCCTTGGGGCTGTGGGGTTACCCCCTGCGGGCTAACCCAAGCTGCGGCAGCAGGCCCAACGTCATCATCCGGCGCCAAGGGCAGCCGTTGCTAGCTCGTCTGTCTCTCGCGGGTGGCGTGCGCGATCAGCGCGGCGATCACGCAGGAGGCGATGCGCGTTTCGGCAGTGTCGGCGCGGCTGGTGAGAACGATCGGTACGCGGGCGCCGAGGACGATGCCAGCGCTGAGTGCGTTGCCCAGGTATTCGAGCTGTTTGGCGAGCATGTTGCCGGATTCGAGGTCGGGGGCGACGCGAATGTCGGCGCGTCCGGCGACTGCCGAACTGATTCCCTTGGTCTTGGCGGCGACCAGCGAGACGGCGTTGTCGAAGGCCAGCGGACCATCGAGCAGCCCGCCTTTGATCTGGCCGCGGGCGGCCATTTTGCACAGCGCAGCGGCGTCGAGCGTGGACTGGATCTTGGGATTGACGGTTTCGACTGCCGAGAGAATCGCGACCTTGGGTTCGGTGGTGCCGATGATGTGCGCGAGGTCGATGGCGTTCTGGATGATGTCGACCTTCTCCTGCAGTGTCGGCAGGATATTGACCGCCGCATCGGTGATCATCACCGGTCGCGGATAGGTCGGCACGTCCATCAGGAAGACATGGCTGATGCGCCGCTCGGTGCGCAGGCCTGTGCCGCGGGCAATCACCTCGGCCATCAGTTCGTCGGTATGCAGGCTGCCCTTCATCAGCGCCTCGGCGTCGTTGCTGCGGATCAGCGTCACGGCCATGGCCGCGGCTTCATGACTGTGCTTGACGTTCACGATCCGGTGCTGTCCGAGGTCGAAGCCATTTTCCTCGGCGACGGCGCGAATCCTCTGCTCGGGTCCGATCAGGATCGGGTCGATCAGGTTCGCCTCGGCGGCGAGCAGGGCGCCCCTGAGCGATTCACGATCGCAGGGGTGAACTACCGCCATGTCGATCGGTGCCAGGCCTTCGGCGCGCTTGACCAGCACCTGCAAGCGTGCGTATTTGTCGGATATGGTGATTTCCGGCATGGTCGTGCGCTTGGTGCGGATCTTTTCCCGCGGCGCCAGCACTTCGGCGCTGCCCGACACCACCAGCAGCTGATCCTGATTGAAGCAGGCGCAGTCGAGGATGATGTGGTGGTTGTGATCGAACTTCTGTTTGACGGTGACCGTTACGGTGATGGTGTCGCCGATGGTCACCGGCCGCGCAAAGTGCACGGTCGATTCGATCAGGACCGTTCCCGGCCCCGGGAACTGCGTTCCCAGGGTGGTCGACATCAGCGATGCGGTCCACATGCCGTGCGCGATGAAATCCTGGAACAGGCCGCTGTGGCGGAATTCGGCATTGGCCAGTGCAGGATTCATGTCGCCGGACATCAGGGCGAAAAGTCTGACATCCTCCGGGCGCAGTGTGCGGATCAGTGACGAGCTGTCACCGACATTGATCTCGTCGTAGGTTCGACTTTCGAGAAATTCGAGAGGGGTCTCAAAGTGCATGCTGGGGCTCCGAATGACGATTGCAGGGGTGATCAGAACGAGGCCGGGATATTGTACCCGCGACCGCCCAGGAGAATGTCTCCGACCCGGCTGCAGGCTCTCGCAACGACGAGGCTGGCCAGTTGCCGCAGTGACGCCCCCTGGAATCGGCAGTGACTCACCGATGGATATCATTATGCTGCAATGCAACACAAAATACCATGACGATCTGGGTCTGCGCAGAACCGGCCCGTGGCCGATTGGACATATTGTTGACCTGCATCAGTACGCACCGCGATGGAGAGGCTAGGCTTCCTGCCGTGGCTCGGAAATCGCTACGCTCGCTGGGAGACTGTCGTGACGGAAGAATGTATTGATGCCGCAAGGCTGGACGAACTGCTGCAGCCGATCATCGACCGTCATGGCGGTGATCCGGGCCAGTTGCTGCAGATTCTGCTGGCGGTGCAGGAGGTGCTGGCTTACCTGCCGGCGGCGGCGCTGACTGCGATCGCCAGGGCGCTCAAGCTGCCGCGCGCGCGCGTCGAAGGCGTCGCCGGTTTCTATTCCTTCCTGCACCTGGCACCGGTCGGTCGCTATCGCGTGCTGTTCTCGGACAACATCACCGATCGCATGCTCGGCAGCGCCGAGCTGATGGATCGTCTGTGCAATCGGCTGTGGATCGAGCGCGGCAAGGTTTCCGAGGAGGGCCTGGTCAGCGTCGATACCACTTCCTGTACCGGCATGTGCGACCAGGGGCCAGCGCTGCTGGTCAATGGGCGGGCGCTGACACGCTTGTCGGCCGAGCGCATCGACCGCATCAGCGAACTGATCCGGGCAGAGGTGCCACTGACCGACTGGCCGGGGGAATACTTCCGGGTCGACGACAATCTGCGCCGCCGCGATGTCCTGCTGAACGTGTGCTGGCCGGCCGGCGAAGCGATTCGGGCGGCGCTTGCGCGCGGCGCCGAGGCGATGCTTGCGGAAATGAAGGCTTCCAATCTGCGCGGACGCGGGGGAGCCGGTTTCACCACACAGATCAAGTGGGAATCGGCACGCCGGGCGGAAGGCCAGGGCGAGCACCCCAGCCGCTACGTGGTCTGCAATGCCGACGAGGGCGAACCCGGCACCTTCAAGGATCGCGTGCTGCTCTCCAGCTACGCCGATCTGGTTTTCGACGGCATGAGTGTCGCGGGTTTGACCATCGGTGCCGGCAAGGGCCTGCTCTACCTGCGCGGCGAATATGCGTACCTGCTGCCGGCGTTGCATGCAAACCTCGCACGGCGCCGACAGAGCGGCCTCCTGGGAAAGTCGCTGTGCGGCCAGGCTGGTCGTGACTTCGAGATCGACATTCACCTCGGTGCCGGAGCCTATGTCTGCGGCGAGGAATCGGCGCTGCTCGAGTCGCTCGAAGGCAAGCGCGGCGTGCCGCGGATTCGCCCGCCTTTTCCGGTCAGCGTCGGTTATCGCGGGCAGCCGACGGTGGTGAACAACGTCGAGACGCTGTGCAAGGCGGCCCTGATCGCGGTCCATGGAGGCGCCTGGTTCGCCGGCCTGGGCACCAAGCAGTCGACCGGCACCAAGCTCTTGTCGATCTCGGGCGACGTCGAAACGCCGGGAATCTACGAGTACCCCTTCGGCGTTTCGGTGGCGCAGGTGCTCAAGGACTGCGGCGCCGGTAACGCGCAGGCGGTGCAGATCAGCGGGCCTTCGGGAATCTGTCTCGGGATGCACGAGTTTTCCCGCCACATTGCTTTCGAGGATGTGCCGACGGCAGGCGCTTTCATGGTTTTCGGCGCGCATCGCGACATGTTCGAGGTGGCGCGCAATTTCGCCCACTTCTTCGCGCACGAGAGCTGCGGCTTTTGTACGCCCTGCCGCGTAGGCACCGCGCTGGTCGCCAACTGCATGGACAAGATCGCCGACGGGCGTGGCTCGCAGTACGACATCAACGAGATCTTCAAGATCCATCGCCTGCTGCATGCCGCCAGCCATTGCGGGCTCGGCCAGTCGGCGTGCAATCCCTTGTTCGATACGCTCAACAAGTTTCGCCCGGCGTATGAGCGACACCTGCGCTCGCTCGACTTCGCGCCGGCTTTCGACCTCGACCAGGCACTCGACGCGGCTCGCCAGATGACCGGGCGCGACGATGCGGCGGCGCATTTCGGTCTTGCCGCCCGACTGACGGGATATGCACCATGAAAACGCAAAGTATTCTGCTCGATGGCCTGCCGGTGCCTTTCGAGGACGGACAGACGATCATGGACGCGGCGATGGCCGCCGAGATATTCATTCCTCACCTCTGTCATCACCCCGAGTTCAAGCCGCAAGGCAGTTGCAAATTATGTACGGTGAAGGCCAACGGCCGTTACGTGTCGTCGTGCACGATGCCGGCGAAGGATGGCATGGAGGTTGAGAACAATTCGCCGGATCTCAACGACAAGCGGCGGACGATGCTGCAGATGCTGTTCGTCGAAGGCAATCATTTCTGCCCCTCGTGCGAACAGAGCGGCAACTGCATGCTACAGGCGCTGGCCTACGAACTCGAAATGCTGTCGCCGCATTTCAACCAGTTCTATCCAAACCGGCCGCTCGATGCTTCGCACCCTGATCTGTTGCTCGACTTCAATCGCTGCATTCTCTGTGAGCTGTGCGTGCGCGCCAGCCGTGACGTCGATGGCAAGAATGTCTTTGCCCTCTCCGGGCGGGGCTTGACCAAGCACCTGATCGTCAATGCCGAGTCCGGGCGGCTCGCCGACACCGATTTTTCCCTGGCCGACAAGGCGGCGCATGTCTGCCCGGTCGGGGTGATCATCGAGAAACGCAAGGGCTTCGCGATCCCGATCGGCAGGCGCCGCTACGATGTCGAGCCGATCGGCATGCAGGTCGAGCGCCTGGCCAACCGGACTGCGACCGAGGAAGAGGCCTGAGATGAACGCTGTGCCCCAGAGCCGGAAACTGCGTCTCGCGACGACTTCGCTGGCCGGCTGCTTTGGTTGCCACATGGCTTTTCTCGACATCGACGAGCGTTTGCTGGAACTGCTCGAGCGGGTCGAATTCGACCGCTCGCCGCTGACCGACATCAAGACCTGCGGCCCCTGCGACATCGGCCTGGTCGAAGGTGGCATCTGCAACGCCGAGAACATCCACGTGCTGCAGGAGTTTCGCCGCAATTGCAAGGTACTGATCGCCATTGGCGCCTGTGCCGTCAATGGCGGGCTGCCGGCGCAGCGCAACCATCTCGACCTCGGTCGGTGCCTGCAGGAGGTCTATCTGACCGGGCCGGGAATCGTCAACGGGCAGGTGCCCAACGATCCGGAATTGCCGCTGCCGCTCGACAAGGTGCACCCGATTCATGAAATCGTCCGCATCGACTACTTCATTCCCGGCTGCCCGCCGTCGGGCGACGCCATCTGGAAGTTCCTGACCGACCTGCTCGATGGGCGGACGCCACGGCTCGGACATCCCCTGCTGCATTTTGATTGATGGAGGCCAGTATGGAAGGCGCCTTGTTTGCACTCGAAACTGCGCCAGCCGACGCCGGCACGCTGCGCCGGCTGGCAATCGACCCGGTGTCGCGCGTCGAAGGTCACGGCAAGGTGACCTTGCTGCTCGACGAGAACGATCAGGTGCAGCAGGTTCGCCTGCACATCGTCGAATTCCGCGGTTTCGAGAAGTTCATCCAGGGTCGCCCGTACTGGGAAGTACCGGTGATGGTGCAGCGTCTGTGCGGCATCTGCCCGGTCTCGCACCACCTGGCGGCTGCCAAGGCGCTTGACCAGGTCGTCGGCGTCGGGCAACTCACGCCGAGCGCCGAGAAGCTGCGCCGCCTCATGCACTACGGGCAGATCCTGCAGTCGCATGCGCTACATTTCTTCCATCTCTCATCGCCGGACCTGCTTTTCGGTTTTGACAGCGAGGCCAGCCGGCGCAACATTGTCGGCGTCGCGGCAGCGTATCCCGAGGTCGCGAAGCAGGGCGTGCTGCTGCGCAAGTTCGGCCAGGAGGTGATTCGCCTGACCGCCGGCAAGCGTGTGCATGGCACCGGCGCGATTCCCGGCGGAGTCAATCGCGCGCTCTCGCGCGAGGAGCGCGACGGCCTGCTGGCCGACATCTATCCGATCATCGGCTGGGGCCGGTCGGCGGTGCAACTCGTCAAGCGCCTGTACACCGCCAATCCCGCGCTCTACGACGTTTTCGGCACCTTCCGCTCGAACCTCCTGTCGCTGGTCGGCGCCAACGGCGCGCTCGACTTCTACGACGGCCGCCTGCGCGCGCGCGACGCCGACGGCAGGATCATCGTCGATGGCGCCCACGTCAAGGACTACCACCAATTGATCCGCGAGGAAGTCAAGCCGTGGAGTTACATGAAATTCCCCTTCCTGGCGGCGCTTGGGTCCCAGAATGGCTGGTACAAGGTCGGCCCGCTGGCACGCGTGCAGAACTGCGACTCGATCCCGACGCCGCTCGCCGAAGCCGAGCGGCGCGAGTTCATCGACCACGGTGAGGGCAAGCTGATCCACGCACCGCTGGCCTACCACTGGGCGCGCATGATCGAGATGCTGCACGCCGCCGAGACGATCAAGGATCTGCTGCACGACGACGACCTTTCGGGTAGCGAACTGACCACCAGCGGCGCTCGCAACCGCGAGGGCGTCGGCGTCATCGAAGCACCGCGCGGCACCTTGATCCACCACTATCGCGTCGGCGACGACGACCTGGTGACGATGTGCAACCTGATCGTGTCGACGACGCACAACAATCAACCGATGAACGAAGCGATCCGCCGCGTCGCCCAGCGCTACCTGAACGGACGCCAACTGACCGAGGGCCTCCTGAACCACATCGAAGTCGCCATCCGCTGCTTCGACCCCTGCCTGTCGTGCGCCACGCATGCCCTCGGCAAGATGCCGCTACAGCTCGAATTGCTGGATGCGGCCGGGCGCGTCATCGAGCAAATCAGTTCAAACCCATCGAACGCCCCGACTCCGACATGCGCCCAGTCGTAGGTTGGGTTAATGTGAAAGTCGCTTCAGCGACTCACGAAACTCCCCTCTCCACTTGCGGGAGAGGGGTTGAGGGAGAGGGAAACGGTCATGACTTTCATGATCGGGGGTGCCTGGAAAGTCATGACCGTTAGCCCGCAGAGCGTAACCCAACATCCTGAGGCCGAAGTGTCGGGTTGCGCCTGTCCTGAGCAACGCCGAAGGGCGACGCCAACCCGACCTGCGAACCTGAGAGATTGAAAGCGCCGGAAGTGTCGCTCGCCCCGGTCGTGATTCTGGCCTGCGGCAACCCCAGCCGCGGCGACGATGCACTCGGACCGATCCTCCTCGATCGCCTGCAGGCCTGGCTCGAATCCTCGGGTTGCGCTGGTCTGGCCGACGACTTCGAGCTGATCGGCGACTTCCAGTGGCAGGTCGAGCATGCACTGGACCTCGTCGGACGGCGCCTGGCGCTGTTCATCGACGCCGGGCAGCAGACGCCAGCGCCTTTTGTCTTTCGTCGGGCGCAGGCCATCGACTCCGCCAGCCCCAGCACGCATTCGCTGCCTCCCGAATCGGTGCTCGCCGTCCTCGCGCGCATCAATCAGGAAGCGCCGCCGCCGGCTTTCGTGCTCTGTGTGCGCGGTCAGCGCTTCGAGTTGGGGGAGGGCTTGAGCACCGCCGCGACGCGCCACGCCAATGCCGCGTTTGAACTCCTCAAAGAGTTGTGTCGTGCCGCTGAAGTGGGCGCCTGGCAGGCTCGCGAGAGCGGGGGAGAGTAGACTTCAAAGCGGACAGTCAGCTTCGCTATTGGAAGAGCGCCCGCAGCGATGGGCAGCAGCAGATGTGTACCGCCAACGTTTTTGATGTTTCAATATTCACGGAAGTTGATGGCATCAGAGAATGATCGAGTAGGAAACCGCAGCCAGTCATCATGGCTGTGGGTGCGAAATGCCGCACCCACAGCCATGCTCGAGCATATCGACACTCCACCGCGTTCCGAGTAGGCGAGGAGGTTACCCCCTCACCCCTCACAGACCCGAGCGAGCCCAATTAAGGCACTCGGTTCCTCATCGTACAGCTTCGCTCACGTACGGACATAGCGATGGACGATCATCGGTTTGGGTAGGGGAAAAGCCTGTAGTACTTGACCAAATGCTTCCCAGCACAGGTAACTCTTCTGCCGCGATCGACGCGATAGCCACTTGTGCCATAAGCGGAGAACCGCGTGATGCAGGCTACTCAGACTGTCCGCGTTGCCGGTTATGCCATAGTAGGCATAGTGTCCGCGCAACATGCGACACAGCCGTTCATATTGCTCTCGTAGCTGCCAATGGCGCATACGGCGACACTGTTGATTAAACGCATCTAGGGAGTGTGCCAAGCGGTCCTTCGCCGTTTTCTGAAGCATTATTGCGCACTTGCCATTTCTCGACAGCACCCTGACATGGGTGAAGCCAAGAAAGTTGAAGGTTTTCGCAAACATCTGTCGTTGGTTGCGTGGCGTGCGGTCTCGGAAGTCTACCAGCCGGGTCTTGTCCGGGTGGAGTTGCAACCCGTACTTTTCCAGCCGCTTGCCGAGAACCGCATACACCCGATCTGCATCGTCTTTGTATTCGAATATCATCACAAAGTCATCGCAGTACCGCACCAACGTGCTTTGGCCCTTCAATCGCGCGACCACCTGTGTGCTGTACCACTCATCCAGCACGTAGTGAAGAAAGATGTTTGCCAAGCACGGTGAAACTACCCCGCCTTGCGGAGTGCCTTTATCCGGGTAGTGCATCTGCCCTTCTTTCAGCACGCCCGCGTTGAGCCACTTGTCGATCAGTCTTCTCACAACACCATCCGTGACTCTCTTGGCCAGAAATTCCCGTAATCTGGTTCTGTCGATGCTATCGAAGAACTTCCGAATATCGACATCTAGTACCCATCGGCCTCGCTGCTCCATCACCCCGGCACGAACTGCCTGGAGCGCTTGATGCGCACTGTGTCCCGGCCTGAACCCATACGACCCGGCGAAGAAATCCTGTTCGTAAATAGGTTCCAGCAGCATCACAATGGCCCGCTGCGCCACCTTGTCTTCGAAGGAAGGAATGCCCAACCCGCGCCGGCCGCCATCCGCTTTGGCAATATAGTGCCGACGGACTGGTGGCGCTTGGTAACGGCCCGATTTGAGTCGGTCTATCAGACTGAGCAGGTTTTCCTGCAACTTCACTTCATACTCCTGCGCCGTCTGACCATCAACTCCCACCGCGCCATCTTTGCGCGTGCATTCATAGGCATAGTGCATCCACTCGTAGTCAATGTAATGGTTTAAGGAAGTCAATGCCATTTCGCGGGTGCTTCTCGCCAAGCTGGCTATTCGCTCCTGTTTCGTTGACACGTTGTCAGGTTTCAAAGCACCCTCCATGCTTCTCAAAAGCGATTCTGTACGACAGTGCCCCGCTTTTCTCGGTCGGGTTCGCGCGAGCCGCGTTCCCCGACGTCATCAGTACTATCAAGGCACTAAGACTTCCTGTGCCGAATACGGGGTCACTTATGGATTCGCTTCCCCGCTCCAACTCTTGTCTTCGTCGTTCGCTCCCTTGGCAGTGAAGACACCCACCAGGGCCTGGCCCAGCCCCGTGCTCAGGGCTGCTTGAGTTGGTCGAATACACAGGATCTCCCAGGTTTCTGGGCAATCCATCCCATACCTCTGCCCCGCTCTCAGATCCCGGCCGGCCCGCCGTTGCCTTACCTTGACGGCAACGTGGTGCTGTCCCCAGGCCCTTGACACTGAAGACGCCAACATTAGCGATTTCGAGACTCAATCACGCGGCTTTGATATCTGCTGCCTACGCTTCAAGTAGTGCGTTACCACACTCGCATGCAAGGCTCGCTTCCGGCTGGTGGTTAGCCTTTACCGGGCGGGAGTCGAACCCGCTGGACTACTACGAACGGTTTCCGTTTTTTCACTTCCTCCGTTCCCAGGCTTAGCCTGGCGCTACCAGGGTGCGCTCCGCCAGGCTGCATAGTGCCGCAGCCTGCCCTTGACCCGTCTCCGAGTCAGCAAGCCCCTCACGCTCGTGATTATTTATGACATGAAAAGAAGAAAAGACAAACAAAGTCAAACCATTACAACACATCACTTTTGTCGACCAAATCCTGATCATCATCGTGATGGTACTTTGAACATCCATCACACATCGTGATTTGTCGACAAACCATGGAGTTATCGACAAGGCCATCAACTTGCCTGACCAAAGTGGGACGATTTCCCCTCAATGGAGATGACCGTGCTCACTTGATCAGACCGGGCATCGCCCAAGGCTGACGCAAGACGTGCTCGTCGTAGAACTTCAAGCCATACAGATCCAGCTTGACGGAACTCCACGAGTGCGACGCCACCAACTCGGTGAAGTAGTCCAGCAACTGCTGCTCGGACAGTGCATCGATTTGATGATCAAAGCGCTCGCCAATCCGCCGGATGGCGCGCGAGTAGGCCTCGATCGTCTTCGGCTGCAGACCCTTGAGCGTCAGGTGTTGTAGATGCCATTCGTAGTTGCGGGCAAACGTTGCTTCCGTTGATGTGCTCATCGTAAGATGACCTCCAGTTTCGTTAGGGGAGAGTCCCTCGGTTGAGGGGGAGGTCACATTGTGATGCGAGTGCGTCGCCACCGGATCCTCCGCACAGCGGCTTCGTCCAACAACCGGTTGCAGCGGACGGTCCG
>RRZU010842425.1_pt1 | contig 11623 bp, 7 predicted proteins | sample 2165561 | NCBI WGS metagenome assembly RRZU01 (sample SAMN10456909, study PRJNA506462) | wastewater metagenome | isolation source: wastewater sludge | place: USA: Moscow, Idaho | reverse complement strand
GTCGGGGCACAGCGGGTTGTGGCTGGCGGAGGACCTCTCCGGCGGGGCGGCCGCGGCCACCAGACTCGCTCTGCCACAAGCCGCGACACTCCACGACGGAGCCCGGCTGCTGCGCGAACGACACGGCTTGGTGCTCTCGCCATGGCAGCAGGGCCAGCTGGAGCCGGCGCCCGAGCCCGCTCCCATCGGGACAGTCGCGAGTCAGGGTCTGGACGACAACCGGCTCGTCGAGGTGCTCGTCGCGGCGCTCATCGAAGCGGCGGCAGCAGCCGGTCGACCCGTCGAGGGGGGTCGGGCGGCGGTCATCGAACTACTGCCCGACTGAGCGTTCCTATCTGCCGCCCCTGGGGCGTCAGGGCGAGGCAGGCGCGCCATCGCCGCCGAAGCGAGCCCGCGACACCATGGCCTCGCGCACCGGCCAGGACCATTCGACGTAGGCCCGGCGCAGGTCGGCGGGCAGGTCGGGGCGGGCCAGGGCGGCGTCGACGAGCTCGATGGTGGCCGGCTCGACCACCCACGGGAAGCCGAAGCGGACCGTCTTGGTCAAGGCGTCGGCGCCCACCCAGGCCGCCATCCGCGGGATCGCCTCGAGGTACGGACCGACGAAGCCGCGCACCAGCGCGGGGTCGGGCGACCGCCACAGACCACGGGCCAGCTCGACGAGCTCGTGGCTGGACCGCCCGGCGCTCTCGCTGGTGAGCTGCTCGAAGGCCCACGCCTTCGCCTCGGGGGTGGGTCGCGCGGCCCGCGCGTGCAGCGCCGCCAGCCGGCCGGACACCGACGCGTCGGCCTGCTCGGCAGCCGCCAGCTCGGCCTCGGTGAGCCAGCCACCGATGGCCAGGGAGGTGAGCACGGACCAGCGGAAGTCGACGTCGACGGCCAGCCAGCTCGGCGGCTGCTGCAGCAGTTCGCGCAGCACCGACTCACGGCGGGCCGACCGGGCCAGCAGCCGCGCCGCGATGGTCGCCACGGGTGAGGCCGGTGCGGCGGCGTGCAGCAGCGCCGTCGCCACCTGCGCCAGCTCCTGGTATGCCGCGTCCGCCTCCGACTCGGGCAGGAACCGGTGCACCACGACGAGGGACTGGTCGGCGATCGACTCCTGCAGCGCCGGATAGCCCTCCGACGGCCAGGACCGTTGCACGGCAGCGAGATAGGTGCGCGGGTCGACGACACCCCGGGCGACCCCGTCGTCGAGGGCCTGCCAGAGCACCGACCGGGCCGACGGATCGGCGATCTGCGCCAACACCTCGGGTAGGCAGCCGAGCGTCACCTCGTCGAGCTGCAGAGCGGCCCAGGTGCGATCGTCGCTGTTGGGCAGCACCACCCGGCTGGCCGACGGCACGGGCAGGCCCGACAGTGCGGTGTGCTCGCCCTCGCCTCGGACACTCACCGAATCGGCTTGTCCGCCAGCGGTGTAAACGGCGACCTGGCACACGTGCGGGCGTGGCCCCGGGGCGACCGACGTGATCTGGAGGACGGCGGGCGTGACACTGGCGTCGACAGCCAGGGTGTCACGCCCGGCGGTGCGCAGCCAGGCCTGCGCCCAGCCCTGCAGGTCGCGCCCGGCGGCGCGCTCGATCGCGCCTAGGAAGTCGGTGAAGGTCGCACTGCCGTAGGCGTGTTCGGTCAGATAGGCGCGGACGCCGGCGACGAACGGGGCATCGCCGACATAGCCGATGAGCTGGCGCAGCGCGGTGGCCCCTTTGGCATACGAGATGCCGTCGAAGTCGGACAACGCGTCGGCGGCGGTGCGGGCCGGTGCGCCCGCCACCGGGTGTGTCGTGGGGGCGCGCTCCCCGGCATACCCCCAGGTCTTGCGCAGGATGCCGAAGTCGACCCAGCTGTCGACGAATTCGGTGGCACCGGTGAGCACCCGGTGGGCGAGATACTCCGCGAACGATTCGTTGAGCCACAGGTCGTCCCACCAACGCAGGGTGACCAGGTCGCCGAACCACATGTGCGCCAGCTCGTGCACGACGGTGCGGGAGCGGCGTTGCACGTCGGCGGGGGTGGCGGCCCCGCGGTAGAGCAGGGCGTCGCGCAGGGTGACACAGCCCGGGTTCTCCATCGCGATGGCGTTGAAGTCGGGCACGAAGACCTGGTGGTACTCCCCGAACGGATAGCGGATGCCGAAGAGCGCGTGGTAGGCGTCGAAGCCCTGCCCGGTCACCTCGAGGATCTGTGGGGCCCACCGCTGCAGCTGCGGCTCCAGGGAGGCCCGGGCATGCAAGGCCAACGGCACCCCGTCGTGTTCGGCGCGCACCGCGACGAACGGGCCGGCGCATACGGTGACCAGATAGGTCGAGATCGGCGGGGTCGGGGCACCCTGCCACTGCCCGTCGCCCAGCGGATGCATGGCGCCATTGCCGATGACCACCCAGTCGGCGGGGGCCTTGACCCGCAACGAGATCGACGCCTTGAGGTCGGGTTGGTCGAAGCACGCGAAGAGCGCCGGGGCGTAGTCGAGGAAGGACTGCGCATAGACGTAGGCCCGGCCATCGGCCGGATCGACGGCTCGGTGCAATCCGGAGCCGTCGCGGCGGAACCGCACCGTCGCCTCGACCCGCAGCTCGTGCCCCCCGGGGGTCACCGCCAGCGGCAGCCGGCCCTCGCGCCACGGATCCAGCGGCAGCGCGACTCCGTCGAGCCGTGCCGAGCCGATCGCGGCGGCCTTGACGTCCACGAAGCTGGGCCCGTCGGCCAGGCCCCGCCAGCGGATCGTCGTGACCGACCCGAAGTCGGTGTCGCCGCGGGTGAAGTCGAGCTCGATGTCATAGCTGTCGACGGCGACGAGCCGAGACCGGTGCTCGGCCTCGGCTCGGGTCAGGGATGGCATGTGCTGAGTCTGCCGCAGTCGAGGCGGTCGCAGCCCGGCCCGACTCCGGCGCGACCGGGCGACCGGCGGTCAGCGCAGCGGGTAGCCCCCGCGGGCCATGCCCTCCAGGCGGCTGATCCGCTCGTGCATCGGCGGGTGGGTGGCGAACAGGCGGCTGACGTCCTGGCCGCGGAACGGGTTGGCGATCATCAGGTGACTGGTGTTGACGAGGTCCTGCTGTGGCGGTAGCGGCGCACGGGCGACGCCCATCTCGAGCTTGCGCAGCGCCGAGGCCAACGCCAAGGGGTCGCCGGTGAGCGCGGAGCCGTCCTCGTCGGCGTCGAACTCGCGAGTGCGGCTGATCGCCATCTGGATGAGGCCGGCGGCCAAGGGAGCCAGCAGCGCCAGAGCCAACAGGGCCAGCGGGTTGGGCCGATCCTCGTCGTTGCCGCCGCCGAAGAAGAGCAGCATCTGGGCGACCGAGGTGATCACCCCGGCCAACGCCGCGGCCACCGACGAGGTGAGGATGTCGCGGTTGTAGACGTGCATGAGCTCGTGCCCGAGCACCCCACGCAGCTCGCGTTCGTCGAGCAGGCGCAGGATGCCTTCCGTGCAGCACACCGCGGCGTTGGCCGGATTGCGCCCTGTCGCAAAGGCATTGGGTGCGTCGGTCGGCGAGATGTAGAGCTGCGGCATCGGTTTGCCGGCCTTCGTGGACAGCTCTCGGACGATCCGATACATCGCCGGTGCCTGTGCCTCGGAGACCGGGTAGGCACGCATCGCCCGGATCGCGATCTTCGCGCTGTTCCAGTAGCCGTAGAAGGTCATCCCGACGCCGAAGAGGGCGAACAGCCACACGTAGCGCCCGCCCCCGACCAGGGCGCCGATGCCCAGCAGCAGCGCCCAGATCACCCCGAAGAGGGCAGCCGTCTTGAGGCCGTTGTAGTGGTTGTGCATGCCGGATCAACGACACGGCGTCGGGGGCGGGTTCCCAGCACCCCGCCCGCCGAGACCCAGGCCCCGAGAGGCCCCGAGGACTGCCCACACAGGGGTATGCCGCGGGGACCCCGTGGGCCCCGCGGCATACCGGCTGGTGCGGCTGGCTCAGCCCGCGGTGAGGATGGCGTGCACCTGCTCGGCCGTGGTCGCCGACTCCAGCTGGGCGACCTTGGCCTTGTCGAGGAACACGTGGGCGATCTTCTGCAGCAAGGACAAGTGATCCTCGCCTGCGCCGGCGATGCCGATGACGAAGGTCGTCGGCTTGCCCTTCCAGTCGATCGGCTCGGCGTAGCGGATGAACGAGATCGCCGAGCGCTTGATCGAGCTCTTGGCCTCGTTCGTGCCGTGCGGGATCGACAGACCGTTGCCCATGTGGGTGGACACCGAACGCTCCCGCTCGTGCATCGAGTCGACGTATGCCGCGTCGACCGCCCCCGCCGCGACGAGCAACCGGCCCGCCTCGGTGATCGCGTCGTCGCGGGTGCGGGCCGTGCCGCCCAGGCGGATCGAGGCGAGATCCAACACGCTCGACGTGCTCCCGGCGGCGCCTCCCGACCGACTGGCCAGGCTGCTGCCCGCACTGCCAGCACTGCCGGACGCGGCTGCTGCCGATGCGGCCTTGCCGGCTGAGGACCCCACCGGGGCAGTCACATTGGTGCGCTGCAGCAGCTCGACGATCTCGTCGTAGCGGGGGCTGCCCATGAAGTTGTCGACGGACACGTGGATCGCCGAGCCGGTGCGCTCCTTGGCCCGCGGGGTGAGGTCCTGGTGACTCACCACGAGGTCGACGTCGTCGGTGAGATTGGCGATCGCCTTGTTGACGACGGTGACGTCGGCGAAGCCGGCGGCCTGGACCTTCTTGCGCAGCACCGAGGCACCCATCGCCGAGGAGCCCATACCGGCATCGCAGGCGAAGACGATCGAGCGGATCGGGCCGGTGCGCTCGGCGGCGGCTCCGGTGCCGGCGAGCGCGGCCGAGGCGATCGACTTCTTGCCCTTCATCGCCTCCATGTCTGCAGTGGCCTTGCTCAGGTCACCCTCGTCGTCACCCTTGTCGGTCTTGAGCAGCAGCGAGGCGACGAAGAAGGTCACGGCGGCGGCCACGAGGACCGAGGCGATGACACCGAGGTAGCTGCCGCTGGCCGTCTGGGCGAGCACGGCGATGATCGATCCGGGGGCGGCCGGGGCGCGCAGGCCGGAGCCGAAGATGACGTTGGTGAAGACGCCGGCCATGCCGCCGAGGATGACCGCGGCGAGCAGCTTCGGCTTGGCCAGCACGTAGGGGAAGTAGATCTCGTGGATGCCACCGAAGAAGTGGATGATCGCGGCGCCCGGCGCGGAGGCCTTGGCCATGCCCCGGCCGGCGATCATGTAGGCCAGCAGCAGACCCAGGCCCGGGCCGGGGTTGGCCTCGAGCAGGAACAGGATCGACTTGCCGTCGGTGGCCGACTGGTTGATGCCCAGGGGCGTGAGCACGCCGTGGTTGATCGCGTTGTTGAGGAAGAGGATCTTCGCCGGCTCGATGAACAGCGAGGTCAGCGGGAGCAGACCGTTGTTGACGAGGAACTTGACGACGCTGCCGGCCAGGTCGGCGAAGGGCATGATGAGCTTGGGCCCGACGATGAAGAAGCCGACGATCGCCAGGATCATGCCCCAGATGCCGGCGCTGAAGTTGTTGACGAGCATCTCGAAGCCGGGGCGGATCTTGCCGTCCCAGAGGGCGTCGAGCTTCTTGATGCTCCAGCCGCCGAGCGGGCCCATGACCATGGCCCCCATGAACATCGGGATGCTCGTGCCGGCGATGATGCCCATCGTCGCGATCGCGCCGACGACGCCGCCGCGGGTCTTGTAGATGTTGTAGCCGCCGGTGTAGCCGATGAGGATCGGCAGCAGATAGGTGATCATCGAGCCGACGATGCCGCCGTAGCCGCTGCAGGACTGCAGCCCGCCGGCCAGCTCGACCATCGTGCCGTCCGGGCCCATGACCTTCGTGGCGCACGAGGCGGCGTTGACGCCCCAGCCGCCGATCTGGGCCACCCAGCTGTCGCCCGCCAGGCCGCCGTTGCCCCCCTGGTTGAGCCACCCCTTCTCGATGAACAGCGCCGTGATGAAGCCCCAGGCGATGAAGGCACCGATGTTGGGCATGACCATGTTCGACAGGAACGTCCCGAACTTCTGCACGTGCACGCGGGCCGAGGTCCGCTCCGTCGTGCGAGTGGATGCAGTCATCCGCCATCCTTCCGTGTGACCCACGCCACTGTGGGCTTGTGTGTTTACCTTTATATCTGCCCGTTCTTGACCGAGTCAAGACCCTGTGACAGACTCGTTCCCACAGAAGTAGTCAAGATCTCACACCAACCCACGCGATCGGGCAGTCGGTCGCGGCACAGCAAAGGAGCATGATGAAGGCCCTGCGCTTCTACGCCCCGGCAGACCTGCGCGTCGAGGACGTGCCCGAGCCCGAGTGCGGGCCCCGGGAGGTCAAGATCCGGGTCAAGAACTGCTCCACCTGCGGCACCGACGTGAAGATCCGCGGCGCCGGGCACCAGAACCTCACCCCGCCGCGGATCATCGGCCACGAGATCGCCGGGGAGGTCGTCGAGGTCGGCGCGGGGGTCAACGCGGCATACGGGAGCGCCTGGCAGCCGGGCGACCGGGTGCAGGTCATCGCCGCCGTCCCGTGCGGCGACTGCTACGAGTGCGGCAAGGGCTGGATGGAGGTCTGCCAGAACCAGACCTCGGTGGGCTATCAATACGACGGCGGCTTCGCGGAATACATGATCGTGCCCGAGCAGGTGCTCAAGGTCGACGGGCTCAACCGGATCCCGGACAACGTCGGCTACGACGAGGCCTCTGCCGCAGAGCCGTTCGCGTGCGCGATCAACGCCCAGGAGCAGCTGGGCATCGAGCCGGGCGACTTCGTCGTCGTCTTCGGGGCCGGCCCGATCGGCTGCATGCACATCCGGATCGCCCGCGGTGTGCATGAGTGCGGCCCGGTGTGGCTCGTCGATGTCAACGCCGAGCGCCTCACGATGTCCGCCGACGCGGTGCAGCCCGACGGGGTCATCAACGCCGCGCAGGAGGACGTCGTCGCCCGGGTGCTGGAACTCACCGGGGGCCGTGGGGCCGACGTCGTCATCACCGCCACCCCGGCCGGCATCACCCAGGAGCAGGCCATCGCGATGGCCGCCCGCAACGGGCGGATCTCCTTCTTCGGCGGGCTGCCCAAGACCAACCCGACGATCACCTGCGACTCCAACCTCGTGCACTACCGCCAGTTGCACATCCACGGCGCGAACGGCTCCTCGCCGGCGCACAACAAGAAGGCGCTGGAGTACATCTCGACCGGCCAGGTGCCGGTCAAGGACCTCATCACCCGGCACATCCCCCTGGCCGACGTGCTGTCGGCGTTCGACATCGTCGCCGCCGGCGAGGCCATCAAGGTGACTGTCGAGCCGTGAGCGAGAGCTACGCAAGGCCCCGGCCCAGTCAGCTCGTCGTGTCTCGGCGCGAGCGGGCAGACTTCTCGGAGCGAGCGGCCGCGCCGACGCGCGGGGTGGTCGCCGCCCGAGGCGTCGGCAGCGGCATACTTCGGCCGGAGTCCCGTGCCGAGTATGCCGTGCCGACAGGAGCCCCGATGTACGCCCCCGAGCGCCAACAAGCCATCCTCGCCACTGCCCGGCTGCAGGGGCGCGTCGAGGTCGGCGCGCTCGCCGAGGCGCTGAATGTCACCCCGGAGACGGTGCGCCGCGATCTCACCGCCCTGGAGCGCCTCGGAGTGCTCCGGAGGGTGCACGGCGGGGCCCTGCCGGTCGAGCGGCTCGAGGTCGAGCCCACCCTCGCCTCGCGCCGCGATCACCTCATCGACGAGAAGCGCCGGATCGCCGCACGCGCCCTACAGGAGCTGCCCGCCGAGGGCACCATTCTGTTGGACTCCGGCTCGACGACCCACCTGGTCGCCGAACTGCTGCCACCCGATGCCGCGCTCACCGTCGTCACCAACTCGATCGCCGCCGCGTCGGCGCTGCACAACCACCCCGGGATCGAGCTCTACCTGCTCGGCGGCCGGGTGCGCAAACGCACCGGCGCCGCGGTCGGCACGTGGGTCAGCCTGTGCCTCAGCGATGTCAGTGTCGACGTCGCCTTCCTGGGCACCAACGGCTTCTCGGTCACCCGCGGCATGACGACCCCCGACCAGGCCGAGGCCGGGGCGAAACGGGCCATGGTCGGCGCCGCCCGCCGGGTCGTCGTGCTCGCCGACTCCTCCAAGGCGGGCCTGGCCCACTTCCACCGCTTCGCGCGGATGGACGAGGTCGCCCTGCTCGTCACCGACGAGCGTCTCGACGACGACACCGCCGAGCAGTTCGACGCGGCCGGCACCGACGTCGTGCGGGTCTGAGTGGCGCGCTGAGGTTTTTGTACAACGGGGAAACAAAGTTGCCCGTATCTCTTTACTTCCACCCGAGTTTGTGGCAATGTCTGTGTTAAGCGCTTCACCTGACGCCCTGGAGGCCCGGATGATCGTCACACTCACGCCCAACCCGAGCATCGACCGCACGGTGTCGGTGCCCGAGCTCGAGCACGGTGAGGTCAACCGGGCCACCGAGAGCCGGATCGATCCCGGAGGCAAGGGCATCAACGTGGCCCGCGCACTCACCGCCAACGGCACCCAGGCACTGGCCGTGCTGCCGGTCGGCGGCCCGGAGGGGCACCTCATGCAGGAGCTGCTCGGGCGCAGCGGCACGGCATACACGCCGGTGCCGATCGCCGGCACCACCCGGATGAACATCGCCGTCATCGAGCCCGACGGCACGACCACCAAACTCAACGAGCCCGGCCCGTCGCTGTCGGCCACCGAGCTGGACGCCCTCTTCGCCGCGGTCGACGCACCGCTGGCCCGGCAGGCCTCCTGGGTGGTCGGTTGCGGCAGCCTCACCCCGGGCTCCCCCGAGCACCTGTATGCCGATCTCGTCCGCTGCGCCCACGCGGCCGGGGCGCGGGTCGCCATCGACAGCTCCGGCCTGCCGCTGACCGCAGCCGTTTCGGCCCACCCCGACCTCATCAAGCCCAACCACGAGGAGCTCGAGGAGCTCATCGGCACGCCCTTGCGCACCATCGGCGACGTCCGCGACGCGGCCCGCAAGCTGGTCGCCGGCGGCATCGGCACCGTCGTGGTGAGCCTCGGCCGGCACGGCGCCCTGCTCGTCGACGCCGACACCGTCGCGCACGCCGGCGCCCACATCGACCGCCCGGTCTCCACGGTCGGGGCCGGCGACTCGCTGCTCGCGGGCTACCTCCATGCGGTATGCCGCGGCGCCACCCCCGCACAGGCCCTCGCCACCGGGGTCGCCTGGGGCGCCGCCGCCGTGAGCCTGCCCGGCAGCCGGATGCCCACCCCCGCGGACATCGCCCGGATCACCGTCACCACCGACGCCGCACCAGATCTCGACACCCCACTGCACTGATCGCCGGGCCGCGACACGATCGCCGGCCCCGACACCCTCACATCGCCCGCCACCGGCGCACGACCTGCGCCCGGTATGCCGCGCTGCCCGCTTGTGCCCGTTTCGCTTTGCCCGCCGTGCACCACCACGCCACAGCTCATCGCCACAGCTCATCGCCACAGCGCATCGAAGGAGCCGGAACATGTCACTCATCACCCCTAGACAGGTCGTGCTCGACCTCACCGCACCCGACCGGCATACGGCCACCCGCACCCTCGCCCAGACGCTCGTTGCGAGCGGGCGGTGCACCGACGTCGAGCAGTTCCTCGCCGACGTGCGGGCCCGCGAGGAGAAGATGGCCACCGGGCTGCCCGGCGGCATCGGCATCCCGCACGCCCGCAGCGCCGCGATCACCGAGCCCTCGCTCGTCTTCGGGCGCACCACGGGCATCGACTGGGGCGCCAAGGACGGGCCGGCCACCCTCGTCTTCCTCATCGCCGCACCCGAGTCCGGCGGTGATGCGCACATGCAGATGCTGCCCAAGCTGGCCCGGGCGCTGATGAAGCCCTCCTTCCGCCAGAACCTGCTCGACGCCACGACCGAGGCGCAGGTCGTCGACCTGGTCAGCGCCGAGGTCGCCCTCGACCAGCCGACCAGCACCGCTTCCGACGCATCGGCGTCTGTTGCGTCCGCGTCCGCTGCATCCGCTTCGGCTGCAACGGCTTCCGCCGCCACGGTGGCCGCCCAGACGTCGGCCGCGGCGTCGGCGGGTGGGGGCTCGACGCGCACCGCGACCCGGACGCTGCACTTCGTCGGGGTCACCTCGTGCCCGACCGGCATTGCGCACACCTACATGGCCGCCGAGGCCCTGGAGCTCGCGGCCAAGGAGGCCGGGCACGTGATGAAGGTCGAGACCCAGGGCTCGGCCGGATCGACCCCCTTGGCGCAGAGCGAGATCGACGCCGCCGATGCGGTGGTCTTCGCCCACGACCTACCGGTCAAGGACCGCCAGCGCTTCGCCGGCAAGCCGACCATCGACGTCGGCGTCAAGAAGGCGATCTCCGACGGCCCCGCCCTCATCGCCCAAGCCGCCGCTGCGGCAGCGGAATTCGCCGCCGACCCGGCCGCTCGTGAACGGGCCCGGCTGGCTTCGCAGACCGCGGCCGCCACGGCACCTGCCGAGCAGAGCACTGCCACCAAGCTGCGCACCTGGCTGATGACCGGGGTGTCCTACATGATCCCGTTCGTGGCCGCGGGCGGCATCCTCATCGCCCTCGGTTTCATGCTCGCCGGCTTCGTCACCCCCGGCGGCAACGGCGCGATCGAGGTCGTGAAGTACGGCATCACCGCGAAGGATCCGGCCTTCAGCCTCATGGACAGCTTCAACCCCCTCAACGTGATGCACTGGGCGGCACTGCTGTTCGTCATCGGGGCGGCCGGCTTCGGCTTCCTCGTGCCGATCCTGTCCGGCTACATCGCGTATGCCATCGCCGACCGCCCCGGGCTGGTGCCCGGCATCGTCGGCGGCTCGATCGCCTCGACCATGGGCGCCGGCTTCCTCGGCGGCCTCGTGACCGGCCTGCTCGGCGGCTTCGTCGCCCGCTGGATCTCCGGCTGGAACGTGCACAAGGGCGTCCGTGGGGTCATGCCGGTCGTCGTCACCCCGCTGCTGTCCTCGCTCATCACCCTCGGTCTGTTCATCACCGTGCTCGGCCGACCGATCAAGGCGCTCATGGACGCCCTCAACACCGGCCTGACCAACCTCGGCGCCGGCGGCGGCATCGCCCTGGGCCTGATCATCGGCGCGATGATGGGCTTCGACCTCGGCGGCCCGGTCAACAAGGTCGCCTACACCTTCGGCACCACCGGCCTGGCCACCGTCGGCACCGCCACCGACGCCCCACAGCTCAAGGTCATGGCCGCGGTCATGGCCGCCGGCATGGTCGCCCCCCTCGCGATGGCGCTGGCCACCACGCTACGCCCGCAGGCGTTCACCGCCCCGGAACGGGAGAACGGCAAGGCCGCCTGGCTGCTCGGCGCGTCCTTCATCTCCGAAGGCGCCATCCCCTTCGCCGCGGCCGACCCGAGCCGGGTCATCCCCGCCTCGATGATCGGCTCGGCCGTCACCGGTGCGCTCGCGATGGGCTTCGGCACGACGCTGCGCGCCCCGCACGGCGGCATCTGGGTGCTGCCGCTCATCGGCAACTGGTTCATGTTCCTCGCGGCGATCGTCGTCGGTGTCGCCGTGATGGCCGGTGTCTACCTGCTGCTGCGCGGCCGCGCCGCCGCCACCGTTTCGGCCTGACCAGGGCCACCGTCTCGACCCGTCTGGATCCGTCTCAACCCGCCCGCCCGGCGGGGTCCC
>RRZU010824607.1_pt1 | contig 11623 bp, 8 predicted proteins | sample 2165561 | NCBI WGS metagenome assembly RRZU01 (sample SAMN10456909, study PRJNA506462) | wastewater metagenome | isolation source: wastewater sludge | place: USA: Moscow, Idaho | reverse complement strand
GTATCGCCCAATTTGCGAATGATATCGGCCACTTCCTTGGTGATCTCCGGATCCAGCGCCGCCGTCGGTTCGTCAAACAGCAGGATCGCCGGATCCATCATCAAGGCCCGAGCGATAGCCACCCGTTGTTGCTGTCCGCCGGAAAGACTGGCAGGCCAGACATGACGTTTCTCGGATAGTTTTAACTGGTTGAGCAGGTAACCGGCTTTATCCTGCGCCTCTTTCTTGTTCATACCCAAGACTTTCAACGGCGCTTCCATCAGGTTCTGCTCAACACTCAGATGCGGCCAAAGATGATATTGCTGGAATACCATGCCGACCTTGCCGCGCAAAATTTGAGTGCGCTTGGCATAATCTGCTTGCGCAGCAACCGCCGGAAATTCAAACCGCTCACCGGCGATCAATAACTCACCCTCATCGGGCGTATCCAGCAGGTTCATCAGGCGCAGCAAGGAACTCTTGCCGGCCCCACTGGGCCCCAGCAGCACCAGGGTCTCGCCAGCGGCACAGCGAAATGAAACCTGCCGCAGGATCTGCTGCTGATGCCAGGATTTTGAGATTCCTTTGAGCTCTATACCCATGATGAGTGACGGCCTTTTATCCATACTTTGCGCCGATTCTAGTCACAGGGGGAGTCAATGCAAGAATTTTGTGCATCCTTATGCAGAATTATCGGCTAATTCTTGAAAATATTGGCATATGGATGCAAAATTACAGCTCGTCCATACAACATATTAGTTGGCTATGAAGCCCGGTGAAAAACAGGAACAACTGATCAAGGCTTTCAAAGCCTTATTGAGAGAAGAACGTTTTGGCTCGCAGGCTGAGATCGTCACCGCGCTGCACGAGATGGGCTACGAAAATATCAATCAATCCAAGGTCTCACGGATGCTGAGTCGCTTTGGTGCTGTGCGTACCCGCAATGCCAAAATGGAGATGGTGTACTGTCTGCCGGTCGAGTTGGGCGTCCCCACCATCAATAGCCCGCTGAAGAATCTGGTCTTGGATGTTGACCATAACGGCTTCTTGCTGGTGATCCACACCAGTCCAGGCGCGGCCCAGCTGATCGCGCGCTTGCTGGACTCCTTGGGCAAAGCCGAAGGAATCCTCGGCACCATCGCGGGTGATGATACGATTTTCATCACCCCGACCGCCGAGACCGATATGGATGAACTCTATGATTCGGTGCTCGAGCTGTTCGAGCATGCGGGTTAAAGATCTGACGGGTCAAAAAAACCGGCGCTAGCGCCGGTTTTTTTATTGTGCAGCAGCCTGTTTAGCGGAGATCCATCAGGCCACCCTGGCGGAGAAAGCCCTGGGATGGCGCAAAAAAAGCAGCGCCCGTCACCGCGCGAGTAAACCGCAACAAGTGATCAAAATGCCCAGCCCCATCACCCATCACCATGCTGCGTAGCATGTCGGTGAAGTGATCCGGGGTGTGACAGCAACTGATGAAGTACAACCCTTGCTCTTCCAGTGAGCCCCAAGGCATTGACTGACGCAGTATCTCTTTGCTCCGGCCTGCGCTGTTCTTCAGATTCACACGCTTGATATGACAGGTCAGTGGCTTATCCACCGAGGCATATTCGATGTTGTCCTGTTTGGTGCGGCCGATGATATCTTCCTGTTCCTTCAAGGCTAATCGCTGCCACTGGGCCATGTTGTGCACGAAGCGCTGCACATGCAAATAGCTGCCGCCAGCAAAGGGGCCTTCAGCCACCAGCGCCACTTCGGCTCTGTGCTCGCCCTGTGGATTTTCAGTGCCATCGACAAACCCGGTCAAATCCCGGCAGTCCAAAAACCGGAAACCACATAGCTCTTCTCGTAAGAGCACTTTGCCCGCCAACCGAGCCATCAACCGCTGACCCGCAAGATGCAAGATATCGACGCGCTCGGCGCGAAGCTGAAAAAACAGGTCAAACGGTGTCCCAGGCGCCACTCGCTCGCCTTGTTCCAGCGTCGGGAAAGGAGCCAATAGCGACGGTCGCTGGGAGTACAGCCGCTCCCAAGCTTCGCTCCCCACGCCGACCAACCCACTGAAACTCGCCTCGGGATAGCTACTCGCCAGTTCCTCACATAGTTCGGGGAAATGCGCCAGCGCCAGCCGAATTTCAGACTCCGCACCAGCCTGAATATCAAACATCAGATAATAAGCATGGGAATTGGGCTCGGCACAGAGACCTGTTTGTGGCTGGAACATGAACATTCTCCTTCGAAAGACAAGGCGTTCACTATAAGCCATTTGTCACGCTAGCGGCTAGCGCACTACAAACGGGAATGGAGCTGAGGCCACTCTGTCCGCGAGAAGAGCACAGGCGCATGAGGACGCAGCGCCAGAGACACACCGCACTCAGGCTCGGTCAGCCATTCATGGTGCCAAGCTTCGTAGTGTTCTCCCTGCCAGTCGATAAGACAGCGGACATGACTGCCGAGGAATTGTTGCTCTAATACAGCACCCTGGCCTCCCGGGGTCACCGCTAATAATTGCGGCCGCACAAAAAGCAAGGGCTCAGGGCAAGCGGCGGGATCACACTCTACCCGGATCTCTCCGAGCGCACTAGCCAGATGCCCTGCAGCTAGCCAGTCACAACGAACCAGATTACCTCCACCCAAAAACTCGGCGACATAGGGGCTCGCCGGTTGATGATAGAGTTGTTTCGGAGTGCCGATTTGCACCACACGTCCCTTTTCCAATAAGGCCAGCCGATCGGCAAACGCAAACGCCTCCTCCTTACTGTGTGTGACAAAGACCGCTGCCATGTTCAAGCTTTTGAGCAAGGCGCGGATCTCGCGGATCAAACTCCAACGGACCTGGGCATCAATATTGGAGAAGGGCTCGTCCAGCAGCAGAAGTTGCGGACGACAGACTAAGGCCCGAGCAATCGCCACCCGCTGTTGTTGCCCACCCGACAATTCATGGGGATAGCGTTGAGCCAGCGACGTCAGTGCCACCAGACTCAGCATCTCCTGAATACGTTGTCGCTGCTGCTCCCCGGAGAGTCGTAGCGGACGGAGCGCAAACGCCAGGTTCTGCGCCACGGTTAGATGAGGAAACAGCGCATAGTCCTGGAAAATAAATCCTGTCTCCCGCTGCTCGGCCGGTACACTCATGCCCGCCCCCTCCACTTGGCGACCCCGCAGCCAGACGGTCCCCTGCGAGACCGGCATCAAGCCCGCGATCGCCCGCAGCAGCGTGGTCTTGCCCCCGCCACTGGCACCGAGCAGACAGAGGATCTCGTTATCTGCCACAGTTAACGAGATGCCAGACAACACGGCTTGCTGCTGGTGCTGACAATACAGATCCTCAATTCGCAAGGCACTCATGACTTCCGCTCCCCAAGATAGTGATTCATAAACAACAAGGGTAAAAGACCAACAGCCACGATCAACAGCGCAGGGAAGGCCCCTTCGGCCAACTGCTCCGCCTTTACGTATTGATAGACCAGCGTGGCTAGCGTCTCGTAATTGAACGGACGCAACATCAAAGCGGCGGGCAACTCCTTCATGGCTTCAATAAAGATGAGCAAAGCCCCGGTCAAAATACCTCGACGCAGTAACGGCAGATGGACTCGCCACAACAGGCTGTTTGCGCCATGCCCCAACGCACGGCTGGCCATATCCAGCGATGGTGGAATGCGGCCATAACTGCTCTCGATAGCCCCCAGCGCCATGGCGATAAAACGCACCACATACGCCGCGATCAACGCAAACAGCGAGCCCGTTAAAATAAGCCCTGGCTCAGGCTGCCCCAACCCGGCCAGCAAGGCGTTAAGACCAAAGTCAGTCGCAGTAAGGGGGATCAGGATCCCGATGGCCAAAACAGTACCGGGCATGGCGTAGCCCAATCCAGCCCATTGGCGTGGCCAAGCCAACTTCAGGTTCAGGCGTTGGCTAAACAGGATCAGCAGCGCCATGATTGAGGCGACCAGCGCGGCCCACCCCGCGACCTGCAAGCTATTGAAGCTGGCATCCCACAAACCGGCAGGCCACTCTCCATCCCAAACTTGCCAGGCGTAATACATCAGGACTCCGCAGGGGAGCAAAAAACCCAGCACAATCAGCGCCAGCAGATAACCCACGGCCAGCACACACACAATCGGCCGCAACACCAAGGCCGCTGTCGGCTGCAGCAGGCTCTGTCGTTGATAGCGCTGCTGCCGACCTCGACTCACTCGCTCCATCAGCAGAGTCAACCCCACCAACGCCAGTAATCCCAAAGAGATCTGAGCTGCTGCCCCCAGTTCACCGTAACCCAGCCATACATCATTAACGGCTGTAGTCAGGGTTGGCACAGCAAAATAGGAGACAGTACCAAAGTCAGCCAGCGTCTCCATCGCCACGAGGGAGAGCCCTACGGCAATTGCAGGACGGACCAGCGGAAGTTCCAGATGCCACCAGCGACGCCAGTGACCATAGCCCTGCATGCGAGCACTCTCGATCAGCTGCGGCGCCAACTCGCCAAATCCGGCCCGTGACAACAGATACACATAGGGGTAGAGCACCAAAGACAAGACCCCGATGGCCCCACCCAGGGAGCGGATAGGCGGAAAATAGTAATCCCCTGGCTGTTGCCAGCCAAACAGGTTTCGCAAGCTCTGCTGCACCCAACCCGCATAATCGAGGAGATCGGTATAGACATAGGCTACCAAATAGCCCGGCATGGCCAGTGGCAATACCAATGCCCAATTCAACCAACGCCGTCCCGGTATTTGGCAGCGGGCCATCAACCAACCCGCTGGCGCCCCCAGCAGTAAGCAGAGCAAGACAGTGCCGCACACCAGTCCCGCGGAGTTCAGCAGATAAGTCGGCAATACGCTGGCCCAGAGATGAGCCAGCAGATCCAGAGGCGACAACCCGGCCTCGATCAGCAGAGCCAGCAGCGGGAAACAGAGCAGCAGAGCAATACCTCTGCTGCTCGCCATCCAGATAGCCGCCTTCATATGACTTTTTCGCCGGTTGAACGGGTGCGATTAGAGATCGAATTTCACCTCATCCAACAACTTCATCGCCTGGGTTCTGTGCTTGGCGATCGCCACCAGAGACAAATCATCCGCACGGTATTGCCCCCAAGAAGCCACTAACGGCGACAGAGCCACCCCAGACTTGACCGGATACTCTTTGTTCAGCTCGGCGTAGAGTTGCTGCGCCTGATCCCCGACCAAGTATTCCATCAGGCGTTGAGCGGCCTCTGGGTGCTTGGCATACTTGGTCATGACCACGCCACTGACATTAACGTGCGCGCCTCGGTCAGCCTGATTGGGGAAGTTGAGATAGACAGCCTCAGCCCAACTCTTCTGATTGGCATCCTCCAGCATGTTGCCGTAGTAATAACTGTTGCCGAGAGAAAGATCGCAGACCCCCTCCTTGATCGCTTTTACCTGATCCCGATCATTCCCCTGAGGCTTGCGTGCCAGATTCGCCTTAACACCCTCTAACCACTGACGAGTCTTGGCTTCACCCTGGTGAGCCAGCATGGAGGCAACCAGCGCCACATTGTATTGATGCTTGCCACTACGGGTACAGATACGTCCCTTGTACTTGCTATCCGCCAAGTCTTCGTAGCGAATGGTACTCAACTGCCCCAAACGCTCTTTGCTGCTGTAAATGCCACGGACGCGAGTGGTTAGGGCAAACCACCGGCCTTCTGGATCCCGATACTGAGTCGGAATCGCTTGCTCCAGAGACGGGCTACGGACAGGTTGCACCAGATCCGCATCAACCAGCTCCATCAGACGGCTAATATCCACCGTCAATACCAGATCGGCGGGCGTTAACCGCCCCTCGCGCTTGAGTCGTTCGGCCAGTCCATCTTCGGCGTAAACCAGATTGACCTTAATACCGCTTTGCTCGGTAAATTGCCGCACGATAGGCTCAATCAAATGCGCCTGACGCGCCGAATAGACATTGACCTCTTCAGCCGCCTGCGCCTGAAAAACCAACAATAGAGATAAACTGACCAGATGCCGCCAACCCATAAGACCACCATCCTTTGATGTAAATCAAAAAAAACTCACGCTGATGGTAGTCATTCTCATTTATGGTTTCAATAGAAATAAAAAAAGACCCCTAAGGGTCTCAAGTACAAATCAATACATCATGAAATGGTCGGTGCTCTCCGAACGGAGTCAACACCCGAGGTCACTAGATGGCTTCGTCGTCGACTTCACCAGTACGGATACGTACCACATGGGCCAAATCATACACGAAGATTTTGCCGTCACCGATCTTGCCGGTATATGCCGCCTTGCAGATTGCCTCGATGATACTCTCGACATTCTCGCTCACACTGGCAATTTCCAGTTTCACTTTTGGCAGAAAATCAACTTGATATTCAGCTCCACGATAAAGTTCGGTGTGGCCCTTTTGACGACCAAAACCTTTCACTTCGGACACTGTCATACCGTCAACGCCCAGAGCCGCTACCGCCTCACGCACGTCATCCAGCTTAAATGGTTTAATAATTGCACTGATAAGCTTCATACCTTGTCTCCCACTCCCTGGTTGATATTGGGTTTAACAAACTAATTCAATGTCTATGCCACAATAATAAAACCCATATTATTCATATAGATAAATATAGAAAATCAAATTAACCAGCCATCTTCCATTACAATTGGTGCAGCTCAGTTCGGGATGTCACCGAACTGGGCGCCAATTTGGTGCAGCATAAAAATCATCCAGAGCCACAGCTCAGCTTAGGACTCAGATTGGACAAAATCCTGCCACGCCAATAACAAGCGTTGAAAATCTTCCAGCCCACAGCCCGACATCTGTTCATCATCGTAATAGGCCATATCCGGCTCCAACTCATCGCCAAATTCAAATTGCACCACATTGGCCGAGATCTCGGCTTCACCGTCCCCCAATTGCAAGGTATACCCGGCGCTATGCAAGGTCAGCATCTCAACCTCACCCTGCTGGACTCGTTCAACATCACGTAAAATATCGGCCAATAGAGTCAGGTTCGTGCCGATCGCATCATTCAACCAATGACCAAACGCCTCGTGCCCCATGGCCAATTTGACGCGCAAACGCCCATCCGCCTGTTTGGTAAATTCATAATCCATCGTAGCCCCCTCAGCTTGCTCTTCTCATTCTAGCGCCAGAAGGGCATATCATAAAAAAACGGGGCGCATCATGCGCCCCGTTCCTGCCGATCAGCATCTATCACACCGGAACTTGCAGAATGACCTGGTCGGCCTTCGCGGTGTAACTGGCAATCTGGTTAAAGTTCAGGTAACGATAAACATCACTGGCCAAGGTATCCAGTTCGCGAGCGTAACCCTGGTATTCCTCGACGCTCGGGATCCGACCCAGGATGGCCGCCACGGCAGCTAGCTCCGCGGATGCCAGATAAACATTCGCTCCCTGACCCAACCGGTTCGGGAAGTTGCGCGTTGACGTGGAAACCACAGAAGCACCATCGGCGACACGCGCCTGGTTGCCCATACAGAGCGAACATCCCGGGATTTCAATACGCGCGCCCACACGACCGAAGATGCCGTAATAGCCCTCCTCGGTCAGTTGATCTTTGTCCATCTTGGTCGGCGGTGCGATCCATAGACGAGTCGTCAGCTGGCCTTTGAACTGGTTTAACAGCTTACCGGCCGCCCGGAAATGACCGATATTGGTCATGCAAGAACCAATAAACACCTCATCGATACGGTCACCGGCCACGCTGGAGAGCAAACGGGCATCATCCGGATCATTGGGCGCACAGAGGATCGGCTCCTTGATGCTATCCAGATCAATCTCGATGATCGCGGCGTATTCGGCATCAGCATCGGCCTGCATCAGCTCCGGCTTGGCCAACCAGGCCTCCATCGCCTTGATCCGGCGCGTGATGGTGCGAACATCCCCATATCCCTCTGCCAGCATCCATTTGAGCATGACAATGTTGGAGTTGAGATATTCGGCGATCGGCGCCTCATCCAGTTTGATGGTACAGCCAGCCGCTGAACGCTCGGCACTGGCATCGGCCAACTCGAAGGCTTGTTCCACCTTCAACTCCGGCAAACCTTCGATCTCGAGGATCCGACCGGAGAATATATTCTTTTTACCGGCCTTCTCGACGGTAAGAAGTCCCATCTGGATAGCCTGATAGGGAATGGCATGCACCAGATCTCGTAGCGTGATCCCCGGTTGCATGGTTCCCTTGAAGCGAACCAGCACCGACTCCGGCATATCCAGCGGCATCACACCGGTCGCGGCGGCAAAGGCGACCAGACCCGATCCAGCAGGGAAGGAGACACCAATCGGGAAACGGGTATGCGAATCACCACCGGTACCCACGGTATCCGGCAACAGCATCCGGTTGAGCCAGCTGTGGATCACGCCGTCCCCTGGACGCAGAGCAACACCGCCGCGATTCATGATGAAATCGGGCAGAGTATGGTGGGTTTGCACATCCACCGGTTTCGGATAAGCCGCGGTATGACAGAAAGACTGCATCACCAGATCGGCAGAGAAACCGAGGCAGGCCAGATCCTTGAGTTCAGCCCGAGTCATGGGCCCGGTGGTATCTTGAGATCCGACCGTGGTCATCTTCGGCTCGCAATAGGTGCCAGGACGAATACCATCGACGCCACAAGCCTTACCGACCATTTTCTGAGCCAGGGTATACCCCTTGCCAGAATCCGCTACCGGTTGTGAACGCTTAAATACGTCAGAAAATGGCAAGCCTAACATGTCACGAGCCTTGTCGGTCAGACCACGACCCACGATGAGTGGGATACGGCCTCCTGCGCGTACTTCATCCAGTAACACTTCGGTCTTCAACTCGAAAGTAGCCAGCACCTCATCGCTGCCATGCACCGTCACCTTACCTTCATAGGTATAAATGTCGATGACATCGCCGGTATTCATCTTGCTGACATCCAGCTCGATGGGCAGTGCTCCCGCATCTTCCATAGTGTTGAAGAAAATCGGCGCTATCTTGCCACCCAGCACGAAGCCACCTGCACGCTTGTTCGGTACATTGGGGATATCATCGCCCATGAACCACAGCACCGAGTTAGTGGCCGACTTGCGCGAGGAGCCAGTCCCCACAACGTCGCCAACGTATACCAAAGGGAACCCCTTGGCTTTCAGCGCATCGAGTGTCTGGATTGGGCCAACGACCCCTTCCTGATCGGCAGTAATCCCGGGACGGCTGTTTTTCAACATAGCCAAGGCATGGAGAGGGATATCGGGTCGCGACCAAGCGTCTTGCGCCGGTGACAGATCATCGGGGTTGGTTTCACCACTGACCTTGAACACCGTCAGGGTGATTTTGTCTGCCAGCTTGGGACGAGACAAAAACCATTCGGCATTCGCCCAGGACTCCATCACTTGTCTGGCATAGCTATTCCCGGCTTCCAGCTTATGTTGCACATCATGAAAAGCATCGAACAACAGCAGGGTATGGGATAACGCCTTGGTAGCTATCGGAGCCAATACCGCATCATCTAGCAAGTCAATCAATGGCTGAATGTTATAGCCGCCCTGCATGGTACCCAGCAGCTCGACGGCAGACTGGGCGCTCAGTATTGGAGAGACAGCTTCACCTTTAGTAACGGCAGCCAGAAAGCCCGCCTTGACGTAGGCGGCTTCATCCACGCCTGGCGGAATGCGATTAGCCAATAAATCCAGCAACAGGGACTCTTCACCTGCAGGGGGATTTTTTATCAAATCGACCAGAGCAGCAACCTGCTCGGCATTCAGGGGCTTGGGTGCAACGCCTTGGGCGGCGCGCTCGGCAACATGTTGGCGATAGCTCTCTAGCACGATGAATTCCTCTTATCTATTCAAGTTGTCTGTCCGCAACCCCTTACGCACGCCGCGCTCGAGGTCACAGGCAATGACAATCATCCATGAGACGGCCGGTGGGGCCTGGTAACGTGGCCCTAACTATATAGATTTGCTGGTTTAATGAAAAATATAACCGCTATAAACCCGCTGAATATCTAAGGCTTATAAACCGAAGGTATTCCCAAACATCAGATAAAAAGAGTCATCGTCACTATCCGTTTGCCCATATGCCAGATAAATAGGACCTAAAAAGGTATCTGAGCCGAGGTAGATACTGCCAGCGGACCGCATGTCATCCCAATTGATCTCGGACTTGTCATTCCAGACATTACCCCGCTCTACGGAGAATCCCAGATAAACCGGCGACTTGAAGGAGCCAAAATGGTTATCCAGTAGTCGATAGCTGTAGATGAAGGCACCAAACAGTTTATATCGACCATTCAGCTGATACCGCTGAAAGCCGGAGAGGTTGAACAGCCCGCCCAAATCCTGCAAATACATCGGCTGCAACTCGTTCACGGCGGAACTGCCACCCGATAGACGCAAGTTCAGGTTTTGCCGTTCCGACAAGGTAAATGGATGCAAATAATCTATATCCGAGACGAGACCCCCTCTCCGCAGCGTGGCGGTCGAATCTCCGTCTTGGCTATGCACATAATCCAGCTGCCCTGTCAGATAATGGCCCTGCATGGGGAAAGAGCGGCTATCCAGCGTGTCATAACTGTAGCGTGCATAAGGCCCCCAACTATAGACCTTGGTCTCTGCCGCCACCCCTTGCACATCCAGCGTGGAGCGGGCACCACGCATCCCCAGCGCGAATTGATTCCAGGGCTGCGGATTCCACCCCACCTCGGTGTCTAGTCCCCAGGTTCCATTTTCCACATTAACGAAATTGGAGGAGCCCAGATCGTCATCACTCCACAACGCCTTGGCTTGATTCATGTAGATGGCCCGGGTTTCATTGTCATAACCACCGCCGAACTGCCAGTAGTACTGTTGGCCGGTATCAAATGGCGTATAAAATTCGCTGCGCAGATGCTTCCAGCTACCCAGGCTCATTTCATTGCGCCACTCCCCACCCAGCTGATTGATATTGGTCAGGGTATAGGCCACGCCATACGAGTAGTTGGAGCGGGAGCTGAAATCGTCTTCAAAAGCAAAATTGAAATCCAGATAATTGGGACCCCAACTTTTTTCGCTGGCATTCACCACCAAAACATTCTGCCCCTGCTCCTCATCGATCTCGTAGGTTACTCGCTCGAACGTTCCCAGCGCGTTGATCCGTTCAATGCCTGCTTCCAGATTCTCGCTGGTCTGAACCATGCCGGTTTCCACCTGCAGCATGCCCTTGATCACCTCATCACTGAGACGGGAGTTATTATGGATGACGATCCGATCAAGATCGGAAGCGGGCTGGCCACCAAGCTGAGCACGGCGATCCAGCTTGGCCTGTCGATATTCCTCATACTCCTCTTCGGTAACTGATAGGGCGCACAGGCGAGGACGCATCCCTTCGGCGGAGGATTCCCCGCGCTGAACAATCTCGGTCATCAAACCGAAATCTGAGACAGAGAATGGGCTGACTTCCGGTGTTAATAGCACGTCTTGTTCACGCAGCAACGAGAGCTGATGTTCTGTACCGGAACGAGTTAGATAGGTGGTCAATTGATCCAGCAAACCAAATGCTGAATTTAACTGATCTTTCGACTTTAATTTATCGGAAATATCCACGGCGATGATGACCTGAGCCCCCATCTTGATCGCAATATCCACCGGTAAATTATTAACAATGCCACCATCCGCCAGCAGCTGGTGATCAATTTCGATCGGCTTC
>RRZU011656530.1_pt1 | contig 11624 bp, 9 predicted proteins | sample 2165561 | NCBI WGS metagenome assembly RRZU01 (sample SAMN10456909, study PRJNA506462) | wastewater metagenome | isolation source: wastewater sludge | place: USA: Moscow, Idaho | reverse complement strand
TGCATTAACAGGACAAAGTGGAGTTATAGGAAAAGATATAGATATAGTCACAAAACTTGATGCCAATGGTTTTCCTTATTTTCCTGCAAAACATATAAAAGGGATAGCTCGTGATAAATATGAGTATTACGGATTAGGAGAAAAAGAAGATGTAAAGAAAATTTTTGGATTTGAAGAAGATGAATATGATACGAAAGTTAGATTCTCTCATTTAAATTTGTCAAAAGTTTATGATACAGACTTAGAAAGCATTACAGATAAAAAAGATAAAGAAATTTTAAAAAAATTCTTATTTGGTGACAGACACGGAATAAGAGTAGATAGAGAAACAAGAACTACCATAGAAAACAGTCTTTTTAGCTATCAATATGCAAATCCTTCTTTAGAATTTAGCTCTAGTATAGAAATAAAAGATATGAATAAAGAGCAAGTAAAAAATTTATTAGCCGTTTTATACAATATTGATACCATAGGAGGACAAAAATCTAGAGGGCTTGGGAAAGTAGAAGTATTTGTTGAAGGTTTTGAGAAAAAGGATTTGACAAAAGCTTTGGAAAAAGTTTTTAGAGAAATTGATAATAAAAAAGCAGAGTTAAAAGACAATATTTTAAATAATTATGAATTTACCCTAGAATTTTTAGAAAATGCTGTATTAACAAAGTCTGAAAAGGGTAATTTAATAGTATCTACTACTGAGGTCAATTCAAGTGCTTTAAGAGCAGGGATTATAGATGCTTTATCAAATAGATTTGATTTTAATAATGGGAAAAATATAGAAAAAATTGTGATAGAAGAAGTTAAACCTGAAAAATCAGAAATTTTACCAGCTAGTTTCTTTAAAACCAAATATCCTGTTAATGGGGAAACTAGATATAGAAATAAACTTCTTTCTTCTGAAGGAGCCGTAAAAATAGAAAATGACGAATCAAAACTTGAAAGAGCAGACATTAAATATATAAAAGAAGGAAAAGAACTTAAATATAATAAAGAATCAGAAATTTCTATTGCTATAGATAGAGAAACACGTAGTGCAGAAGAAAGTAAACTGTTTAACTTTGAAATAGCTAAATTGAAAGGTGAAAAGTTTGTGGTTACAATAAAAACTACAAAGGAATTATTAGAAGCTATTAATGGTTTAGAGGTATATGTTGGAAAAATGAAAAGTAAAGGTTATGGGAAAACCAGAATTTCTGTAACTCAAGATTCTAAAAAAAATAAAACTTTGGAAGAAAGACTTAACAAATTCAAAGATAAAGAGTTTTATACTCTTGATATTGTTACTGATATTATTTTACCTTTTAGAAGCATAAAATATGTTGGTGAAGAGTTAAAAGAATTTTACAAATTAGATGGAGAATTCTTGGGGGATAAATCTTTTGTAAAGGTTGAAAAAATGGCAGGATATAGTCTTATGAACAAAATGCCAAAGGCTGATGAAATAGTAATTAAGGCTGGAAGTGTTTTAACATATAGTAGTGTAGCTAAAGATAAACTTACTACCCTAGAAGAACTTGAAAAAAATGGAATAGGACTTAGAAAATCCGAAGGTTATGGAAAAATTGAGTTTTGTAGTGAAAGACATTTTCTTTTGGAAGAGGTGAAAAATGGCTAAGTTTGAAGGAATAATAGAAAAAATAAATAATAAAGATATCTTTATTAACGGGAAAAAATATACTACTACAAAAAATGAAAACCTAAAAAAAGGGGATTATATTACTGGGAATGAGAACGGTGGTAAAATAGCAAATTTTAAGAAGGTAGAAGCACCTCAATCAAAACCTATTCAAATTTTAAATACGGAAAACGTAACTATAAATAAGATTACTGAAACTAATAAAAAAGATGAAAAAATAGAAACTAAGTTATCTAGAGCAAAAGAAACTAAAATAGTAAATTCTGAAGTAGTAAAAAAATCCCTAGCTGATAGCGAAATAGACATTAGAGATCTTATTAAAGTAGAAAAGATTTTTACTAATACAGAAAAATTAGAAAATTATGTAAAAAAGATAAATTTAATAGACATATCAAAGGCACAATTTTCTGCTTTTGAAAATGAATTAGAAAGAGTAAATTTCAATTTTTATTCAGAAAGTATAGAGAAATTTATTAAAGAAAGAATAAAAAGAGAAAAAGCGACTAAATTTTATAAATCATTTAAGTCAGAAATTTTAGATAATATTCAAGAACTAGAAGCTGAATTTGAATTAGGGGATTTACAGCAAAAATATAAAAATAAATTTAACAGAAAATTTATTGAATACTTAAAGAAGTATTATAGATATACATTAGTTTTAAAAGAAAAAGAAAATTCGATTAAAGGGGAGTAAATATGAATTTTAGTAAATTTAAAAATAGATATATAATCACAGGTGAATTAATGGTTGAAAACGCTCTTCATATAGGAAGTGGAGAGGTAGAAGGAGATAAAGATGCTCCCTTTGTAAAAAGAGGAGTAAGCGGAGATAATAATGATTTTTATATACCTGGTTCTAGCTTTAGAGGGTATTTAAGAAGTAAGTTAGAAGGACTTATTAATTTAGGATTAGAAGTTGATGGAAAACCTTTATCAGAACTTCATATTATGGCACTTTTTGGATATACTAATTTAACTAATGAAGAAGGCCAAAAGGAAATGCAAAATATACTTGGAACAAAATCACATAAAAACTTAAAATCAGCAATGGGTAGAATACATGTAGCTGATATGCCAATACTCACAGAAGAAAAAGAAGTTACTAGAGATGGAATTAAAATTGATAGAAATACAGGAACAACAGAAGACGGAGCAAAATTTGACTATAATGTATTAAGTGAAGGAGCAAAATTTAAGTTCACAATGACTCTTGAAAATATGGAAAAATATGAGCTTGATTTATTAAGAATTGCTTTACAATTTATGAGAGACGGAGATATCTTTGGTGGGAAAACAAGCAGAGGTATAGGGAAATGTCAACTGGAACTAAAAGAGGCTAAATATGTAGAAGAAAATGCTATTAAAGACTTTGTTTTAAATGGGATAATGCAAGAATCAAAAAATCCAATGGGGATTTTGACTACTAATGTAATTAAATAAGGGGGATGCAATGGCTAATGAATTTATAACTTTAAAAAATGAAGTTAATATAAAACTAAGAATTAATCCAAAATCTCCTTTATTAATTAAGTTGGGAGATGGCAAAGAGAGTACAAAGGATGAAAATACTATTTGTTTTATGACTACTAAAGGTGGTAAAGCAAATTATGAACAAGGAAAAAAAGTAGAAGAATCGAGAGAAGGCTATTTATATATTCCCGGTTCTACACTAAAAGGTATGTTTAGAGAAAGATTTCATCAAATATATTATGATTACAAAGGCTTAGATTCTGAAAAATTAACAGAAACATCCTTTGATGAATATAGAGAGGGATTATTAAAAGATAAAGAGTTAAAAAGTGAAAAAGTTTATGATAAAAATCTTGAAATAGATAAATTATTTGGTTCTACAACTTTAAAAGGAAGATTTTTTGCACAAGATTCTATTATTAATGGCAAAAAAACTGAACTAAATTCAATACTTAAAACAAGAGCAATTACTCCAATTGATAGATTTACAGGTGGAGCTGTAGTTCCTCTTAATTTTGAGTATACAACTGAAGCTTTTGAAGGTGAACTTATTATAAAGAATATCACAAGGGAAGAGTTACAATCCCTATACTTTGTAATAAGAGATAGTATTGATGGGGAAATTAGACTGGGAAATTCCAAAACTAGAGGTTTTGGGCAAGTAGAGCTGGAAATAAAAGAATTTAACTTAAAATTATACAGAAATAATTTAGACGAGTTTAAAGAACTCCATAATTATTTTGAAGAGGATAAAGAAAATTCAATAAAACTGGGAGAAAACTACTTATATAAAGGGTTAAAACTGAAAGATACTAAAGTAGATATAAATAACCCAAATGAATTTATAAAAGCCTTATTTGGAGGTGCTAAGTAATGTTTGAAAAATTTACTAAAAATATTTTTGCTGAAAAATTTCAAAGTCCATATAAAGTAATTTATATAAATTATGATAAAAATGAGGGTATAGAAATCAGAAGTAGCATAGAAGCATTAGAAAATAGTTTAGACGATTTTAATGAAGTGTTTGCATTTAATAATGAGTTAATGCTAAGAGCATTTAAACTAGGTGATAATGATTTTAGAGTAGAGGAAGTAAAAAAAGATGATTTTAGTGAGTCAGAGATAAAAGAAGTTATCATAGATGAAAAACTTATTACCAAAGTAAAAGGCGAAAAGAACTTTAGCAAAATTAAAGTTTGTGTGGGAAAAAATGAAGATGAAAAAGAAATATTTCAATATTTAGAACTTGTTGTTGGAAAGGAGGGGTAAAATGAGGGGTAAAATTGAAAAAATAGATAAAGACAATAAAAAAGTAACTATCAAAGGTCAAGAATATCAGATAGGGAAAAAAACATGGAATGCAGAAAATTTTGACACTAAATTGGAAGAAGGTATTGAAATAGAGTTTAATCTAAAAGGTGCAAATTTTGAATTTGTAAAATTATATGCCAATGGATCTTTTGATAGAGATTTTGGAGCAAAAAAAGTTGCAGGTGGTTTTGGTGGAGCTCTCCCTGTGATAGGAGTGGGAACATTCTCTTATCCTTATAATTTTGTTAAGAACGATTTCAAAAAATCCGTTAGAAGTAGCTCTAAAATAAAAGGATCAAATAACGGAGAAATTAGCTTCACTGTACAAAATACATCACCATTTCTAATTCCCCAAGAAGAAAACGGTGTAAAAATCCCCTTAAAAAATGAAAAGGGAGAATACATCATCCCAGCTTCTTCACTTAAAGGTTTAATTAAAAATAACTTTGAAACAATTACCAATTCTTGTTTCTCAGTAATAGAAGATAGAGCAGAAAAAAATGTATATGACTTCAGAAAGGACTTTAATAGGGATGATAATTTTCATAAAAATCAAATAGAGATTGTTCCTGCTAGAATTGTAGAAAAAGAAGGAAAACATTTTATTGAAAAGTTGTCTTCAGCTTGGATAAATGATAAAGCTTTAGGTAAAGATGAAAGAGATGAATTGGATTCATTGGGGAACCCTAAAAAATGTGTAACAAAAGAAGTAATTGAAAACTTTAAATGGGAAAAACTCAAAGGATCAGCCTTGACAATAAATATAGTGAATACAATCCATGATAGTAGCAAAATAAAAACACTAAAGGGTAAACACTATTCTGGGTACATTAAAGATACAGGAATAAATTTTGGGAATGCTCATCATCAAAGATTCTTTTATTATAAAGATACTAATAATATTGAAACTTTTGAAGTTCATGACAAAGTTTTAGATAAGTACAAAGTTGTTCTAGCAAGGCAAAAAGAAGAAAATAGAAAAAACTACAAACCTAATGGTGGGAAAAATCCTTGGATTACCACTTATCATCACACTGAAGCTAAATCTGGAGCATTATTATGGGCTATTGTTGAAAAATCAAGCAAAAAAGTATTAGCTCTTTCTTATGTTGAAACTCCAAAGATAACTTATTATAATGGAGTTGAAGACCTTTTGGATAAACTAAACCATTGTAATGACATAAATAATCTATGCTACGCTTGCAGAGTATTTGGAACAGTAATAAAAAAAGATGCAGTAGATGAAAATGTGGCTTTGAAGGGCAAGGTAGAGTTTTTTGATTTACATCATAGTGGAGTTGCACTAATATCAGGAAAAGCTCTTAGAATGGATATACTAGATGCTCCTGAGCCAGCTAATGCAGGATTTTATGTTGATAAAGAGCACAACTCTTATGATGAACCTGGAGCTACAATAAGAGGAAGAAAATTCTATTGGAATCATTCTGATAAACAAGGAATAAAGACAACAGAAGAGTTAGAAAAATCAAGGATAATTAATGCATCAGCTTCTGGAGAACAATCTTCTTTAGTAAAACCTTTTCTTAGTGGCAATAATTTTATTGGAAAAGTTAGATTCAAGGATTTATCAGATGAAGAGTTAGGTGCTTTATTACTAGCTTTTGGAAATGAAAATTCTCTTCACAAACTTGGTGCAGGAAAACCACTAGGAATGGGTAGCGTTAAAATTGAAAATCTGAAATTAAATTTAGATTCTAAAGAAAAATATAATAGTTTTTCAAATTCATTCATTGTGGAGACTGAAAAAGGCAGTTATATCAATAGCTTTAAAGAATTTATGAAAAGCAGTTTTGGTAAAGACTACTCTCAAATATCTTTTGTTAAAGAATTTGAATCTATTACAAATAAACAAATTAATTTTTCTAAGGAAAATTATCCAACATTTGAAAAATTTGGAGAAAAAAATAGTTTACTTTGGTTCATGGAAAATAAAAAGAACTTCAAGAGTGGCTTCAAACTACCAAACATTCAAGATTATAAATAAAAAAGAGGGCTTTGCCCTCTTTTTAAAAATACTTATAGGAGGAAATAATGGCAAAAGTACTAATTTCAGCTCTTGGAGCTAATCCAAAAAGAGAATATAGAAAAGCGAATTATTTAATTGATAAAGAAACTTATGAGGAACCATTCATTGGAGTTGCTCTAACTAAGCATTATAAGATTGATAAAAATATAATAATAGGAACGTCAAAATCTTTATGGGAAGAATATTATAAAGTTTATGCTGAATATCTAAATAAAGAATACGATGAAGACTTTTATTTACATTTGGCAGAAAAAATAGAAGAAAACTCTATTAGTGAAGAAGACCTTACAATACTAAACAAGAATTTGAATAAAACACATTATGGTGTATTAATAGAAGATGGTATGAATAATAATGAATTAATGAAAAATTTTGAAATTTTAATGAAAATTACAGAAAAACTAGATAGTGGAGATGAACTCTATATAGATATTACTCACTCATTTAGGTCGATTTCTCTATATATGTTCATAATTATGAACTATCTACAGAATGTAAGTGATAAAAACATAAAAATTAAAGGGATAACTTATGGAATGTTAGGTGGAGAAATTGATGGTAAAACTCCAGTTGTAGATTTAAATATTTTATATGAAGCTATTGAATGGATTAAAGCTGCATCTGAATTTAAAAAATTTGGAAACTCTCATTCTTTAACAAACCTAATAGAAGATTCCACAGTGAAAACTAAATTGCAAAATTTTACTAATGCTATAAACTTGTCTTATGTGGTTGAGTTAAAAAATCAGATTAAACAACTTGAAAAGATTCAGGAAATTTCTAAAGAAATGGAAGGTTTTGCAAAATACATAATCCCTACTGTAGTAAAAGATTTCGTTGATAGATTTAAAAATTATGTAAAACAGGAGAAAGAGTATATTTTTCAATTTGAAGTAGCAAAATATTTTTATGAAAAAGAGATGTATTCTAATGCATATTTAGTACTACACGAGTCTATAATAACTTATCTTATTGAGAATAGCGAAGATATTTCCAAGAAATACAACGATAAAGAAACAAGAGATAGAGTTAAAGATGTAATTAGAACATCATTCAGAATTCAAGATTTAAAGAAAGATCCAGATTTCAAAGAGCTAACCAATGCTTACAATGGAATAACTGATATACGTAATTCTATAGCGCATGCTACTGGTGAAAATAGAGTTTATGCAGTGGATATAGTGAATTTTGAAAAAAGAAAAGAAAAACTAGGAAGAATATATGAAAAGAATAGAGTTTTTCATATAAATGATTATTTTAGATAAAAATAATTTTCGATAAGGATAAAACATGGAAAGTATATTAATAAAAATTAAAGCATTAAGCACTTGTAAAACTAAAATAAATTACGGTATAGAGCTAAGAAAACTAATTGAGAAAGAGTTTAAAATATTTAATTTTTTAAACTCTGGAATTTTTTATGTAAATTCATTAACAGGTGAATTTGAAAGCAAAAAAGAATATTTTTTTAGACTTACTCTATTTGACAAAGAGGAAGAAAATAATTTTGCTAGGATTGTTTTTAAAAATAAGATTTCCAATACAAACTATAGAATAAATAGCCTAAATTTTTCTATAGAAGAAATAATTTATAAGGATAGCCCTTGGTCTTTTAGTTACAGACCAAACTGTTTATATAAAGATAAGATAAAGATTGAAATTCAAAGTCCATGCTTAATAAAGGTAGGGAGTACTTATTTAGACAATATCGAAAAAGAAGCTTTTTTTATAAAAGCTTTTAGTAATTATAAAAAATATATAGGCAAGGATTTTGATAAATTTATGTTATTGGAAAAATTAACTTGTGTTGAGTATAAAGCAAATATTAAAAAAATTAAAATCAAATATAATAACACTGAACTTGACGCTTTGAAAGGTGAAATATTTATAGATTTTTCAAGTTTGGAAGAATCATATAAAGATAGCTATTTTGAATTAATTAGTTCAATAAAATTTTTGGGTATTGGTGATAGGATTCAAGATGGAATGGGGCAAGTAAAAATTATTGAATAATTAATACTGTCTAAATTTTTGTTATCTCAGCAAAAAAATTGTTATGTGAACAGTATATACTTATATTGTAATAAGAAATCTAAATGGAAATAGAGGTGTTATATGAAAAAAATGTTTTTGTTATTTTCTCATAAATTAACAGAAATTCAGAGAGAAGATGCTATAAATACTTTAAATATCAAAGAGTTTATTTCCTTACCTGAGAATCTTCAAAATTATTGGTCAAATGTAGATCCTATAGACTATGATGAAGAAAAATTTGATAAAATAATGAATTATATAGAAAAAGAGTCAAATAAAGAAGACTATGCTTTAATCCAAGGAGAATGGGGCTTTGTATACAATGCTGTAAATTTTTGTAAAAAAATAGGTGTAATCCCAGTATATAGTACAACTGATAGAGAAGTGCGAGAAATCCATAAAGAAGATGGAAGTGTAGAAAAAATAAGTATATTCAAACATATTGTTTATAAAAAATACTAAAAATTGTATTGGAGGATCTAGAATGAATTTGAAATTTCAATGGCCACCCAAAATAGAAGAAATGGGAGATGTTATTAAGAATTATATAGATAGTGGACAGTCATTATCTATCCCAGATGCTTCTGGTATATATAATGAACTAGAAAGTAAATTTGCGACTCTGCATAATAGAAAATATGGATTAGTGTTATCATCAGGGACGATGGCTTTGTATTCTGCTTATTTTGGTTTAAACTTAAAAGAAGGAGATGAAGTTATTTGCACAGCCTTTAGCTACCATGCTACAGCAGCTCCATTATTACATTTCGGAGTAAAAATTGTATTTTGTGATGTCGAAGAAGACACAGGGAATATTGACGTAACAAAGATAGAAGAATTAATCACTCAAAAAACTAAAGCAATCGTTACAAACGACCAATGGGGGCACCCTTGTGACAAAGATGAGATACTAAAGATATGTAAAAAATATAATTTGAAATATGTAGAAGATTGTTCTCATGCTCATTTTTCACAGTATAAAGGAAAATACTCCGGAACTTTTGGAGATGTAGCTTGTTGGAGTTTTCAAGGAAATAAGCTTTTATCTGGAGGAGAAGGTGGAATTCTCTTAACAGATGACCAAGATATTTATGAAAGAGCAGTTTTACTTGGACATAATCTCAAAAGACCAGCTCAAAGTGTTAAAAATCCTTCTTACAAGCCTTTGGAAAGAACAGGATTTGGTCTAAAATTACGTATGCACACACTTTCAGCAGTTATGGTAAATCATCAATTAGACAATTATTGTTTTGATTGGATCGAAAGCAGAAAAGAAACTCTTGAATATTTTGAAAAAAGACTTTTGGAAGAAACATTTTTAGAACCTATGACAAAGAAATCTTATGTCACATCCATGGGAGCTTGGTATGGTTTTAAACCTAAAGCAGATTTTAAAAAGTTGGGAATAGATAGAAAGCACATGGTTAATTGGATGGAAGAAAAAGGATTTGATATTTCCTTACCGGGCTCTGAAGTTATTCCTACATATGCTTTATTTAGTTCTAAAGATTTTAGTATACAAGATTTTGAAAAGCATTTTGAATCTAAACATTATCCAAATGCCGAAAAATATTGTGAGAAAACCTTATCCTTCCCTACTTTCACCTTTAAGGAATTTGATGTTGTAGATAAGTATATAGATGCTATAAAAGAATATTATTCAGAGGTGCAAAATAAATGATAATTTTGGAAAAAACAAAAGACTTAGTCTTTATATTAGATTTATACAAAGAAATATTTTTAGATGATTTCCCTATGGAAAAGTTTCATAAGAATGTAGAGAATAAAGAAATATTTAACATAAAAGAGAATAATGAAAAGATAGGCTTTCTCATATTAAAAAAGAATAATGAAAAGAACTGCCATATGTGGTTATTTGGAATAAAAAATAGCAAGCAAAATAGTGGAGTTGGGCACCAAGTTATTAAATTAGTAGAAGAAATTGTTAAAAAAGAAGGGTATAAGAAACTTACATTATCAAGCTACAATCATCGTAGTAAAATGTTGGCTTTGGCAATTAAAAATGGATTTAAAATAATAGGAACAGAAGAAGGTTCTTATGGAGATAAAATCAAAATATTATTTGAAAAAGAACTTGTTGCAAAAAAAGAAGTACGAATAAGTGTACATAACAAATGTAATTTTAAGTGTTTTTTTTGCCATAATGAAGGATTAGAAAATTCCAGAACATTAAAAATGTCCAAAGAAATCTTGGAAAACACATTGAAACAAGCGATTGAAAACGGATTTACTGATATAACATTTACTGGTGGAGAACCTACATTAAATCAAGAAGCTTTAATCTTTGGGATAAACTATTGCAATAATCTTCCAGAGAAACCTGATTTGACAATAGTTACTAATAGCACTGGCATGACAGATGAAATAATAGATAAAGTTAAAGAATATCAAGGCAAAATAAAAATCAATGCTTCTTTACATACTTTATCTGAAAAAAAATTTATGGATATAATTCAAACAAGTAAAAACTACTTCTCAAATACCTTAGACAGATTAAAAGCTATGTCAAATGCTGGCATAGAGGTAAAAGCGAACTGTGTAGTATTGAAAGGGATTAATAGTGATGTAGAAGATTTTAAAGAACTTTTTATAAAATTACCACAATATGGAGTAAAGACTGCGAAGTTTTTAGAACTTTTGGTAATAAAAAGCAATGAACAACATTTTAAATATTTCTTTAATCAAGAGAGTATAGTGGAAAATATTAAAAAAGCAGCCAAAGAATTGGGTATAGAAATCCAACAACTTAGTGAAAGTAAAAGAGGTACAAAATTTAAACTAATAAATAAAGGTACAGAGCTCAAAGTTGAAGCTATAAAATGTACATGTAAAGTAGGATGTAGCAGTTGCTTAGAGGTTAGAGATAGAACAATTGGAGCAGACGGAGAGTATTACCCTTGTTTTATTCAAAGTGACAATCCTTGTGGAAATGCACAGAAGGATTTAAAAGATTCTTTTAGTCGTGGTGATTTAGTAATAAAAAGATATGCAGAAATTTATAATGACAGTAGTCCAATTCTTATTAAAGAGGCAAAATACATTAAAAAAAGAAAAGCAGTATATTGTTTAATAAATTCAGATATAAATTCTATCAAAGAAAAACTTGAT
>RRZU010251901.1_pt1 | contig 11624 bp, 10 predicted proteins | sample 2165561 | NCBI WGS metagenome assembly RRZU01 (sample SAMN10456909, study PRJNA506462) | wastewater metagenome | isolation source: wastewater sludge | place: USA: Moscow, Idaho | reverse complement strand
GCACCAGCCTTGCCCGCGGCGGGCCGCTTGGCGGTGCCGACGGCGGTGGGCACGGGGCTGGATTCTGCGGCGGTGCGTGCCCGCATGGTGCAAAAACTGGCGGCTGCAGGCATTGTTTCGCCCCAGGTGCTGCAGGCCATGGGGGCGGTGGAGCGCCATCGCTTTGTAGACAGCGCCCTGGGCAACCAGGCCTACGAAGACACCAGCTTGCCCATCGGCATGGGGCAGACCATCTCCAAGCCCAGCATCGTCGCCCGCATGTGCGAATTGCTGGTGGGGGCAGAAGGCGCTCGTGCAGGTGGTTTGGGGCGCGTTCTGGAAATTGGCACGGGTTGTGGCTACCAGGCGGCGGTGTTGAGTGTGCTGGCCCGCGAGGTCTACACGCTGGAGCGTGTGCGCAATTTGCATGAAAAAGCCCGTGACAATTTGCGTCCCTTTCGCTTGCCCAATGTGCATCTGCTGTTTGGCGATGGAATGCTTGGATATGCCAAGGGCGCCCCTTACGCCGCCATCATTGCGGCGGCGGGTGGCGACTCGGTGCCGCAGACCTGGTGCGACCAATTGGCCGTGGGGGGGCGCTTGGTGGCCCCTATGGCGGTGGCCGGGGGACAGCAGATGTTGCTTGTAATCGACAAAACGGCGCACGGTTTGAAACAAAACGTGCTCGAGCCGGTTCATTTTGTCCCTCTAAAATCGGGGATTGCCTGAAGGGAATTGCTTATGTTCGTATCGCGTGGTCTTGTCGTTGGGTTTTCTGTGGCGATGGCGGGGGTTCTGCTGTCCGGCTGCGGCACCCGGCTGAGCAAGGCCCCAGTGGAAGATCGGGGAACGTCTTCTAGCAACAACGCGTCTGTTTCTGGCTCTCAGCCTGGTGTGGTGGTGGCAACCCCCATCAAGCCTTTGCCTGGCGCGGAAAACGCGGGCAAACCAGGTTATTACACCGTCAAGCCTGGGGATACCCTGATCCGCATCGGCCTGGAAAACGGTCAGGGGTGGAAAGACATCGCCCGCTGGAACAACCTGGAGAACCCCAATCTGATCGAGGTCGGGCAGGTGTTGCGAGTGAGTGCCTCAGTGCCTGCTCCCGCGCCAGCCGCCTCTGCGGCCGTTGCTTCCGACACCGGCGTGGTGACGCGCCCCGTCACATCGTCGTCTGTGACGCCAGCCGCTGCGGCCAGCGCATCCAGCGCTCCCAAGACGCCTGCCTCTGGGGCAGCGCCTGTGGTGGCCGTTGCAACGCCAACGCCTGCTCCTGCACCAGTGGCACCTCCCGCAGGTGCGGTCGAAGACGATGTGTCTTTCATCTGGCCCGCGTCCGGCGCTTTGTTGGCGGGGTTTGATGAAGCCCGCAACAAGGGCTATGACATCGCTGGCAAAGCTGGAGACGCGGTGCTGGCTGCAGCAGACGGCCGCGTGGTGTATTCGGGGGCTGGTTTGCGTGGCCATGGCAACCTGATCATCCTCAAGCACAACAACACGTTCTTGACAGCGTACGCCCACAACCAGACTTTGCTCGTCAAGGAGGACCAGGCGGTGCGGCGCGGTCAGAAGATTGCCGAGATGGGCAACACGGATGCAGACCGGGTGAAGCTGCACTTTGAGATTCGCCGTCAGGGCAAGCCGGTGGACCCGGCACGCTACCTGGCGGCCCGCTGAACGTGGCCAAGTCTGTGTCAGTCAAAGGGGCGAAAGCCCCTTTGAGCGTTTTGGAGGGCGCAAATGCAGCATCGCCCTTTGCGCAGCCCGACTCTCCAGTCCAGCTCCAGGGATCGGTGCCAACTTTGGCGGAGGATGGTCTGGAGGGCGATCTTGCAGATGGCGTCGCGACCGAGTCTGAGTTGCGAACGATGTCGGTGGCGGTCGCGCAGCATGGCGAGCGCCTGGACCGCACTTTGGCAGAGCTGGTTCCCGAGTTTTCGCGCAGCTATTTGCAGCAGCTGCTGGGACAGGGGTTGGTCACTTTGAATGGCCGGGAGGTGTCCAAGCCATCGACTCGCGTCAAGGCGGGCGATGCGGTGGTGTTGGAAATGCGCCCCACCTTGCAAAGCCAGGCCTTCCGCCCGGAGTCCATGCCCATTGATGTGGTGTATGAGGACGCTCATCTGCTGGTGATCAACAAGCCTGCGGGTTTGGTGGTGCACCCTGCGCCCGGCAATTGGAGCGGTACCCTGCTCAATGGCCTGTTGGGACGTGATGAGCGCGCTGCGTTGGTGCCCCGTGCGGGTATCGTGCACCGGCTGGACAAGGACACGAGCGGCCTTATGGCGGTGGCGCGTGATCGGTCCACCATGGACGCGCTGGTGTCCATGATTGCCGCCCGTGATGTCAGTCGCAAGTACCTGGCCCTGGCGCACAAGCCGTGGGTCGGCAATGGCTTGCGCTCCGTGAATGCACCGATTGGGCGTGATCCTCGCAATCGGTTGCGCATGGCGGTGGTGGATCTTTCTGCCCACGCGGGCAAGGCGGCTCGCACCGATATTCGCCTGCTGCAGTCTTGTGAGCTGGGGTGTTGGGTCGAGTGCACCTTGCATACGGGACGTACGCACCAGATTCGTGTGCACATGGCGTCTTTAGGGCATGCCCTGGTGGGGGATGTGCTGTATGGCGGCTCGGCTGTAGGGGCGATGCAAAGACAGGCGTTGCATGCCTACCGTCTGGCCTTCAGACATCCGGTCACGGGCGATGACCTGGTGTTGCAGGCGCCGGTGCCCGCAGATATGCGCCTGGCACTGTCCGATTGGGGGCTGAGCTACAATCCGTAGCAATGGGCCGTGAGGCCTGCGAACGCCCGAAGACGGATCCCGCCGGGCCTTGTCGTATACCGACCGCGCTGTCAGCGCCCTTTGACCAATCCCTGCTATCGGTGAGCCTTCCCTGTTGCGAGGGCCATTTTCCGGAATCGCTGAACCATGAATACGGTGGATGCCAAGCGGGTCCTAGAGACTGCCCTGATCTGTGCTCCTCAGCCTGTGCCTTTGCGTGAGCTGAGGGTGTTGTTCAACGATGCCCTGGGTTCAGACACGCTGAAAATGCTGCTGCAAGATTTGCAGCGGGACTGGGAGTCTCGCGGTGTGGAGCTGGTGCAAGTCGCGACGGGTTGGCGCTTTCAGAGCAAGCCCGAGATGCGTGAGTACCTGGACCGCCTGCACCCTGAAAAGCCGCCTCGGTATACACGCGCCACGCTGGAAACCTTGGCCATCATTGCTTACCGCCAGCCGGTCACGCGGGGGGATATCGAAGACATCCGCGGTGTGACCGTGAACAGTCTGATCATCAAGCAACTGGAAGACCGGGGGTGGGTGGAGGTGATTGGTCATCGGGAAACGGTGGGGCGTCCCGCATTGTTTGCGACCACCCGGCAGTTTTTGGATGACCTGGGTCTTTCATCCCTGGACCAGTTACCGGTGTTGGAGGATCCTTCATCCCATGCCAATGTGTTGGAGGCGATGGCCGCGGCCCAGGTTGCAGGTGCTCCAGAAGAGGGTGTGAGTGATTTGACCCCGCTGGAGTTTGCAGCCGACGTGCCGTCCGTGCAGGCGGCCGGACAGAGTGGTGCTTTGGGCGGTGATTTGTTTGAAATGGCGGAGAACCAACTCCGCAATGACCAGGTGGACGCCAGTGATGGCGTCACAGGAACCCCACATGAATGATTCGACCCCAGTGAATGCGGAAGACCTTCCGCGCGAGCCACTTGCTCAAGACGACGCTGCCCCTGCCGCAAGGGCTCCGCGCAAGCGCGCGGCAGCCAAAAAACCAGCGCCTGCAGAGGCGCCAGTGGTGAGTGATGTAGGCGCAGATACCGAGGCCGTCGTGGCCAGCGTTGACCCTCAACGCTCCCCTTCTGAGGCCTCGCCTTCAAAGCCCCGTGGTGGGCGGCCCGGTGCCAAACCGCAGTCATCTGCAGGGGCTGTGCAGGGGTATCAATTTTCGGATGTGGTGTCGGGTCGGTTTGACGATGAAGACGCTGAGGGCGATGCCTTGCCTACCAAGCGGGTGTTGTTGCCTCAGGTGGAGACCCCCAAGCTGCACAAGGTCTTGGCCCAGGCGGGTCTGGGATCGCGCCTTGAGATGGAGCAATTGATTCTTGAGGGCCGAATCTCTGTCAACAATGAGCCAGCTCACGTCGGTCAACGCATCCAGTACGGTGACCAAGTCAAGGTCAACGGCAAGCCCATTCGCTACCGCATAGACCCACCGCCACCCAGAGTGATTGCGTATCACAAGCCTGTGGGCGAAGTGGTGACCCATGACGACCCACAGAACCGGCCCACGGTGTTTCGCAAATTGCCCCGGCTCCAAAATGGAAAGTGGCAGTCGGTGGGGCGCTTGGATTTGAATACGGAGGGCTTGTTGTTGTTCACCAGTTCCGGAGAGCTGGCCAACAAGTTGATGCACCCCCGGTTCGGGCTGGAGCGCGAGTATGCGGTGCGTGTCTTGGGGGCGCTTAGCAACGAAGAGAAGCAACGCCTGCTCGATGGAGTGCGTTTGGATGACGGCATGGCCGCCTTTGGCTCCATTGAAGATGGTGGTGGGGAGGGATCAAACTGCTGGTATCGGGTGACGATTTCTGAGGGGCGCAACCGGGAAGTGCGTCGGATGCTGGAGTCGGTTGGGCACGCTGTCAGTCGCCTGATTCGCATCCGATACGGCGCCATGATGCTGCCCCGAGGCCTCAAGCGTGGCGCTTGGATGGAGTTGGATGATTCCGATATCCGTGCGTTGCTGCATGCGGCAGGTGAGGGCAGGGATGCATCGCCTGACCGTGATGGTGACGCCGGTGCGCAGCGGCGCCCGGGGGGCAGCCCTCGCGGCAAAAGTGGTGGGCAGGGTGCGCCGGCCCGTCGCAATGACCGAGGTGCTGTGGGGGCTTTTGGTGGGCAGCGATCGCGCCGCCGTGATGACGGTGGGGTAGGCTCGGCAGGTGACCGTCAGCGTGGCGGAGCACAGCCGGATCCAATGAAAACGTCTGTGGGATACATTGGGTCTGACAGCCTGTCTCGTCAACGCCAGGCGCAACGCGCCCCTGGCGGCGGTGGGGCACGGCGCGGCCGTGGTCGCTCTTGATCACGCAGCACGGTTAGAATCGAGGGTTTTGTCTGCTGGACAAAAGAATTTCAGTAACATTTATTCAGGAAAATCAACATGGCTATCGAACGCACTCTCTCCATCATCAAGCCTGACGCAGTGGCCAAGAACGTGATCGGCCAGATCTACGCACGTTTTGAAGCCGCTGGCCTGAAGGTTGTGGCTGCCCGCATGGCCCATCTGTCGCGTCTGGAAGCTGAGCAGTTCTACGCTGTGCACAAGGCACGTCCTTTCTTCAAGGATCTGGTGGATTTCATGATCTCCGGCCCTGTGATGATCCAGGCTCTGGAAGGCGAAAACGCCATCCTGAAGAACCGCGAACTGATGGGCGCTACAGACCCCAAGAAGGCTGACGCTGGCACGATCCGCGCTGACTTCGCCGACAGCATTGATGCCAACGCCGTGCACGGCTCTGACGCCCCTGAAACTGCGCAAGTGGAAGTCGCATTCTTCTTCCCTGGCCTGAACATTTACTCCCGCTGAGATGGCGGTCCCCATGACCCGTCCCACCTGTGTGGGGTGCATGTGCCATGGGGACAGCTGCGAGCGGTCTCGCGCAAGGCTGCCGCAATGACCACCAACCTCCTTGAATTTGACCTGGATGCGCTGATCGTTTTTTGTGAGCGATTGGGCGAAAAGCGTTTTCGTGCGACCCAGCTATTTCGTTGGATTCACCAGCGTGGAGCCAGTGATTTCGATGCCATGAGCGATTTGGCCAAGGCATTGCGAGAAAAACTCAAAGGTTGTGCGCGCGTCGAAGCGTTACCCGTCATCAGTGAGCACGTGTCCTCAGACGGTACCGTCAAATGGCTTTTTGACGTAGGCGATGGCAATGCGGTGGAGTCGGTCTTTATCCCAGAGGATGATCGAGGCACCTTGTGCATTTCCTCCCAGGCCGGTTGTGCCGTGGGATGTCGTTTTTGTTCCACGGGTCACCAAGGGTTCAGTCGCAATCTCACCTCTGGTGAGATCGTGGCGCAACTGTGGTTTGCTGAGCATGCACTGCGCACCCGGTTCAACACTTCGGATCGGGTGATTTCCAATGTGGTGATGATGGGCATGGGCGAACCCTTGCAGAATTACTCTGCCTTGGTTCCTGCGTTGCGCGTCATGCTGGATGACCACGGTTATGGTTTGTCCAGGCGGCGGGTGACTGTCTCCACTTCGGGCGTTGTTCCGATGATGGATCGATTGGCCCAAGACTGCCCTGTGGCGCTTGCGGTTTCGCTGCATGCCCCCAATGATGATTTGCGAGACAACTTGGTCCCGCTCAATCGCAAGTACCCCATTCATGAGTTGTTGGATGCTTGTCAGCGCTACTTGGAGCACGCTCCGCGCGACTTCATTACCTTTGAATATTGCATGCTCGACGGTGTCAATGACCAAGCGGAGCATGCCAGGCAATTGATTGAGCTGGTTCAACCTGCGCGAGGCCGTGGGGTTCGGTGCAAGTTCAATCTGATCCCATTTAATCCATTTCCAGCATCTGGTTTGACGCGATCGCCGCAGAATCAGGTGCTTGCTTTTGCCAAACTGCTCGTTGATGCGGGTATTGTCACGACAGTCCGCAAAACGCGCGGTGATGATATCGATGCTGCCTGCGGCCAGTTGGCCGGGGACGTTAAGGACAGAACGCGCGCTGCAGAGCGCATGGCTAAGCAACGCACCATTGTGCTGAAGCCGATAGCTTGATTCACTGACACAAAGGGGGGCGCTGTATGGTGAGATTGGTGGACCGTATTCGAATCTGTAGCCGTGGGGCGCTTTGGGTGTTGGGTGTGGCAGGCTCTGTTTTATTGTTGCCTGGCTGTGCCACCACTGAGGGTGTTCAAGCTGCGGATGCTCGCTCTAGTGTGGTGACGCCTTCTGACGAACCAGATGTGCGCCGACGCGCCCGCATCCGGCTGGAGCTGGCAGCCAAGTATTTTGAGAATGGCCAGGCCAGTGTCGCGTTGGACGAAGTCAAGCAGGCGCTTGCAACTGATCCGACCTATGTGGATGCCCTCAATTTGCGTGGGTTGATTTACATGCAGTTGAATGATTTGGCCCAGGCAGAGGATAGCTTCCGCCGGGCTCTTTCAATGCGTTCTACCGACTCAGACCTGCTGCACAACTATGGCTGGTTACTCTGCAGGCAAGGAAAGTACGCAGAAGCAGATCAGCATTTCGACAAGGCGTTGGCGAACCCTGCGTACGCAGCCCGAAGCAAAACTTTGATGGGCAAGGGGCTGTGCCAGTCCAGTGCTGGGAAGTTTGAGGAGGCTGAACAATCTCTGCTCAAGTCGTATCAGTTGGATGCCGGCAATCCGGTGGTGAGTTATCACTTGGCCTCGCTGTTGTTTCGCCGTCAGGAGCTGACGCGTGCGCAGTTTTATATTCGCCGTCTGAATAACAGCGGCATGGCCAACTCGGAGTCCCTCTGGTTAGGGATTAAGGTTGAGAAAGCGCTGGGAGATAACGTGGCGATGCTCCAGTTGGCTGACCAACTGCGCAAACGTTTTCCAGAATCTGCTGAAATGGGTGCCTACCAGCGTGGAGCCTTCAATGAGTGAGTCTGAGGGCGCTTTGGAGTCTGTTCAAGGTGGTGCGCGCCAACTTACTGCAGGTGAGATATTGCGCAGTGCCCGCGAAGCCTCGGGTGTTCACATTGAGGCGCTGGCTGTGGCGCTGAAGGTGCCGGTCAGTAAGCTGGAGGCTTTGGAGTCCAACCGGCTGGAGTTGCTTCCTGACACAGTGTTCATGCGTGCCTTGGCCTCTAGTATGTGTCGGACGCTGAAGCTGGATCCTGCGCAAGTTTTGTCTCTGCTGCCCCAGTCAAAAAATCCGAGATTGATTCCTGAGCGACCTGATATCAACACCCCTGTGAAAAGCGTGGTCGGTAAGACCTTGGTTTCCAATGGTGGGGCTAAGCATTCGTCCTGGTTGATGGCCGGTGTGTTTGTGTTGTTGACTGGAGCTGCTGCTGTTTTTTATTGGCCTGAGGGTTTTCAGCCTTGGAAATCTGCCCGACTATCCCTAGAGGGGGGGGCTGTCGTTGCTGCTTCTGATCAAGAAATCCCTGCATCAAATATCGGTGCATCTGCTGATATGGTGCCGCCCCCGATGGTTGTCGAGCCAATGCTTTCTGCCAGCCGTGCCACAGTTGTGGCGTTGGCAGCCCCTTCCGCCCCTCCTTTTGCGCCCGCTTCTGCTGCGTTACGTGCGATTGTTGGAGCCTCTGATGCACTGCTGACTTTGCGTGCTCGAGGGGACTCCTGGGTTCAAGTTCGTGACGCGTCTGGCCGTGTGGTGCTTGAGAGGACGTTAGCGGCCGGTGATACTGTGCCAGTAGCAGGAGCTGTGCCCCTGGGTGTGGTAGTGGGCCGTGCCGATATGACGGACGTATTCGTTCGTGGCAAGCCCCTTGAGTTGAATACTGTGTCGCGTGAGAACGTTGCACGCTTCGAGGTGAGATAGTGAGCGACCCCACAAACGTTTCTGGTCCTATTCCGCTGGTCACGCCTGCGGTACGCAAGTCACGTCAGGCGCGAGTTGTCTGGGGTGATCGTGTCGTCACGGTGGGCGGTGGTGCTTTGGTGCGCGTCCAGTCCATGACCAACACAGACACGGTCGATGCTATTGGTACCGCGATTCAAGTCAAAGAGCTTGCCCAGGCGGGCTCTGAGTTCGTGCGCATCACGGTCAATACGCCTGAAGCGGCAGCAGCTGTTCCCTACATTCGGGAACAACTGGATCGCATGGGTGAAAACGTTCCGCTTGTTGGTGACTTTCACTACAACGGCCATACCCTTCTCACGCAGTTCCCCGCTTGTGCGGAGGCTTTGTCGAAGTACCGGATCAACCCAGGAAATGTGGGCAAGGGTGAGAAGCGTGATCGCCAGTTCGGTCAGATGATTGAAGCTGCAATACGCTGGAATAAGCCCGTTCGCATCGGTGTCAATTGGGGGAGTCTGGATCAAGAGTTGCTAGCGGGTTTGATGGATGTGAACAGCCGTCGCAGCCGACCATGGGACGCCCGTCAGGTCATGTACGAGGCGCTTATTTCTTCGGCCATCGAATCTGCGCACCGTGCAGAAGAGATGGGGATGGACGGCAATCAGATCATCTTGTCGTGCAAGGTGAGTGGTGTGCAGGACCTCATCGGGGTGTACCGTGAATTGGCCCGTCGATGTGATTACGCTTTGCATTTGGGTTTGACAGAAGCTGGTATGGGAACCAAAGGTACTGTGGCGTCAGCTGCAGCGCTTTCAGTGCTTTTGCAGGAGGGTATCGGCGACACGATCCGCGTGTCCCTGACCCCCCAGCCTGGCGAGTCTCGGAATCAGGAGGTCGTGGTCGCTTCCGAGATTTTGCAAGCTCTCGGCTTGCGCGTGTTTGTACCCAGTGTGACCGCTTGCCCTGGCTGCGGTAGGACCACCAGCACGACCTTTCAAGAGCTTGCGAAGCAGATTGATGACTTCCTGCGGTCGCAGATGCCGGTGTGGCGTGTCAAATACCCAGGCGTTGAGGGTTTGCGTGTGGCTGTCATGGGTTGCATCGTGAACGGGCCTGGGGAGAGCAAGCATGCTGATATTGGTATCAGCTTGCCAGGCACGGGTGAATCGCCCGCAGCACCTGTGTTTATCGATGGAGAAAAGGCCCTCACTCTGCGCGGCGAGAACATTGCTGCCGAATTCCACCAGATCGTTGAAAACTACATTGAGCGCCGATTCGGCGGCGTGAGCACCGCGTAAATAGCCTTCTGTGGTGTGAGCGTTTCTTCGCGCCTTCGAAATATCAGATTTTTAGAAAAGTACAACTGTGAGCACAGACAAAGCCGTACCCGTTTCCAAGGTGGAAAGAGTGACCTCGGTGAAGGGGATGAACGATATCTTGCCTCCTGATTCAGCCCGTTGGGAATGGCTGGAGGGCAAGGTTCGAACGCTGATGGATCGCTATTCCTACCGCAACATTCGCACACCCATTGTGGAGCCTACGGCGTTGTTCGTGCGTGGCTTGGGAGAGGTGACGGATATTGTCGAAAAGGAGATGTATTCGTTTGAAGACCGTCTCAATGGAGAGCACCTGAGCTTGCGTCCTGAAGCCACTGCTGGCGTGGTTCGTGCTGTTTCTGAAAACTCCATGCTTTATGACGGTGGAAAACGTCTCTACTACATGGGGCCCATGTTTCGCCACGAAAGGCCGCAGCGGGGGAGGTATCGCCAGTTTCACCAGATTGGAGCGGAAGCGCTGGGTTTTCCCGGGGCTGAGGTGGATGCAGAGCTGATTTTGCTGGCCCATTCCTTGTGGCGTGAGTTGGGTTTGCAAGGTGTGCGCTTGGAGCTGAACAGCCTGGGTCAGCCTCAGGAGCGGCAAGCCCACCGTGCTGCTTTGATTTCCTACTTGCAGCAGCACAGTGAAGCCCTTGATGAGGAAGCCCGCCGCCGTCTCCATAGCAATCCGCTGCGTATCCTGGACACCAAGAACCCCGGGCTGCAGGGCGTTGTGAATGCGGCGCCGAGATTGATTGATTTCTTGGGGCCAGAGTCATTGGCACACTTTGATAAGGTCAAGGCGATCCTGGATGCGAATGGTGTGGCGTGGACTCTCAATCCACGGCTGGTTCGTGGCATGGACTATTACAACCTCACTGTGTTTGAGTTTGTGACGGACCAGCTAGGGTCTCAGGGCACCATTTGCGGTGGTGGGCGCTACGACTATTTGATGGAGCAAGTGGGTGGGAAGGCTGCTCCAGCGGTCGGCTGGGCTTTGGGTGTAGAGCGGGTGCTGGAGTTGCTGAAAGAGCAGGACAAGGCCGGGATTTCACTGGCCCCCGATGTGTACGCCGTGATTCCCAGTGCCTCATCTTTGCCCGTGGCAATGAGGACGATAGAGCAACTCCGTGGGCTGGGCCTGTCCGTTCAAATGCACGCATCGGCATCTGCTGATGGTTCGATGGGTAGCATGAAGTCGCAATTCAAGCGGGCTGATGGCAGTGGTGCTGCTTACGCGCTCGTTTTTGGTGATGAAGAGCTGGCGCGCGATGTCGTATCCATCAAGTCACTTCGCGATGGGGCTGGGGCTCAGGTCGAGCAATCCCTGGCAACCGTTTCTCTATGGGCTGGCAACCTACAATCGCGCCCAACCAACTGAACTGACGTAAAGCATTCATGGCAAATCACTTAGATCTGGAAGAACAAGAACAGCTTGATCAGCTCAAGCATTTTTGGAACACCTGGGGTACACCTATTTCGGCAGTTTTGCTGGTGGTTATGGGTGGGCTTGCCGCTTGGAACGGCTACCAATATTGGCAAAACAGACAAGCCTCTCAAGCTGCGGCGCTGCTGGATGCCGTGGAGGTTGCCGCTCAAGCAAAAGATCAATCCCGCGTGGAGCAGGCGTTTGCGGATATCAAGACCAAGTACGCAGGCACACCACAAGCTGATATGGCAGGCTTTGCCCTGGCGAAAACGATGCAGGAGGCCGGCAATCTGGATGCCGCCAAATTGGCGCTGGGTTGGGTGGCTGAGCAATCTTCGGATGCAGGATACAAGGCAATC
>RRZU011004547.1_pt1 | contig 11626 bp, 7 predicted proteins | sample 2165561 | NCBI WGS metagenome assembly RRZU01 (sample SAMN10456909, study PRJNA506462) | wastewater metagenome | isolation source: wastewater sludge | place: USA: Moscow, Idaho | reverse complement strand
TTCGCACCTTGATGACCGATAAGATGCCCGAGCAACTCAAGCTCGGCTTTGCGCTCTGGACGCGTGATGCGGTGCGAGAACTGATCCGCCAGCGCTGTGGTTTTCTCATGCCGGTTCGAACGGTTGGTGAATACCTCAAGCGTTGGGGCTACACCCCGCAGCGACCACTGCATCGGGCTTATCAGCAGAAACCTGAAGTGGTTCAGCGCTGGCTGGATAATGAATATCCACGCATCGCACAGCGGGCCAAGGCCGAGAATGGTGAGATTCAGTGGGGCGACGAAACCGGTATGCGCAGTGACAGCCAGGCTGGCCGCAGCTACGCCCCTATTGGCGAAACGCCAGTGCGCCAGGTCAGCGGCAGTCGCTTTTCCACCAACATGATTTCCACTGTGACCAATCGGGGCAAACTGCGCTTCATGCTGTATCGGGAAACGCTGACAGCCCCAGTGCTGATTCGCTTCCTGGGTCGCCTGATTCGCGATGCGCAGGGCCGCAAAGTGTTCTTGATTCTCGACAACCTGCGCGTACACCACAGCAAAAAGGTGAGTGCCTGGGTCGGCGACCGCAAAGAGCAAATCGAACTGTTCTTCTTGCCGGCCTATGCCCCGGAGTTGAACCCTGACCGAGTATCTGAATTGTGATTTGAAACATCAGGTTCGTACGGGCTTGCCGGCGTGTAATCAGGACGAACTGGAAAGGCGTGTTCGCTCGGTCATGAGACGATTGCAATTACACCCTGAAAGATCCGTTCTTATTTCCGGCATCCACGTATCGCCTACGCAGCATGATTCGGGGTATTTGATTGCCGGGTTAATAGCTTTTCGATCCCGTCGCCAGCGCGGTTGCATTCACATATTCAGGCTGTTCTTGAAATCTACCGCCTTGGTCGTTCTGCAGTCCGCGCAGGCGGCTGAACCAGCCAAGCCGCTGCAGCCAGCGGCCAACAATGCCAGAATGCCTGCCTGATTCCCGGCTAGCCATTCCCGCATGAAAATCATCAGCCTGCGCCTCAAGAACCTCAATTCCCTCAAGGGCGAGTGGAAGATCGACTTCGCTGCCGAGCCTTTCGCCGGTAGCGGCCTGTTCGCCATTACCGGGCCGACCGGTGCGGGCAAGACCACCTTGCTCGACGCCATTTGCCTAGCCCTGTATCACCGCACGCCGCGCATGAGCACGCTGTCGGCCAGTGGCAACGAGCTGATGACGCGGCATACCGCCGACTGCCTGGCCGAGGTCGAGTTCGAGGTCAAGGGGCAGGGCTACCGCGCCTTCTGGAGCCAGCGCCGCGCGCGCGACAAGGTCGACGGTGCGTTGCAGGCGCCCAAGGTCGAGCTGGCACGTATCGCCGATGGTGAAATCCTCACCGACAAGATTCGCGAGAAGGAAAGTCTCACCGCCGAGCTGACCGGCCTCGATTTCGAGCGCTTCACCAAGTCCATGCTGCTGGCCCAGGGCGGCTTTGCGGCGTTTCTCGAAGCCAATGCCAACCAGCGCGCGGAGCTGCTGGAGGAACTGACCGGCACTGAGGTGTATGGGCAGATCTCGCAGCAGGTCTACGAGCGCACCAAGGCTGCCGAACAGGCACTCAATCTGCTGAAAAGCCGCGCTCAGGGCATGGAGTTGCTCGACGAAGCGCAGCGCGCCGAGCTGCAGGCCGAGCAGCAGCGTCTGAGCTTGGAGGAGTCGCCGCTGCTGGCCCGGCAGCAGGCTCTGCAGGCCCAGCGCCGTTGGCGTGAGGCACTGCAGCAGGCCGAGCAGCAACGGGAGCAGGCGCGACTCGGACTGCAGCAGGCCCAGCAGGCTCGTAACGAGGCAGCCGGTGAACTGCAGCGCCTGGCCGCCAGTGAGCCGGCAGCTCGATTGCAGCCGCTGTATCTGGCCTGGCAGCAGGCGCAGCAGGACAGGCAGCAGGCACAGCAGGTGCTGGATGACCTGCATCAGCAGCAACGCCACAGCGCTGAGCGCGAGCACCAGCAACTCTGGCTGGCCAGCCGCTATGCCCAGCAAAGCGTGAGCCTGCGTCACGAGGAGCTGCAGCGTCTGGCCGGGCAGCGTGAAACGCTGCACGCACGCATGAGTACTGCGCCGCAACGGGAACGCCTGGGCGAGCTTCTGGGTAGTTGGCGTGTGCAGTTCGATCAGCGCGGGCAACTGCTCAAGGAGCAACAGGCACTGCACGCACGCATGGCGCAGGAGGGTGAGCAGCTCGCCGCCTTGCAGCAGCAGCGTGATCAGCTCGGTGTGCAGCAGGCCGACGCGCTGAAGCGGCTGGAGGATGCGCGCGCCAGCGAGGCCAGGCAGCAGAGCGAGCTGCAGGCCCTGCTGGGCGAGGGCGACGAGGCCGGACTGCGCCAGCGTTGGCAGCAACTGCAAGTGCAAGGGCGCGTATTGGATCGTCTGGAACAGTTGGCGCAGAGCCGTGAGCAAACGGCTGCACAGGTCGCCGAGTTGACCCCGCGTCTGGCTCAGTTGCAGCAACAGCACACCCGCAAGAACGATGAAATCACCGGCCTGCGCGAGCGTTACAAGGCGCTCAAGCAACAGCAGGCCGACAAGGAAAAGCTGCTTGAACAGGAGCAGCGCATTCAGGATCTGGAAGCCTACCGCGCCCAGCTGCAGCCCGGCGAAGCCTGCCCGTTGTGTGGTTCGCACGAGCATCCGGCGGTCAGTCAGTACCAGGCGCTCAACGTCTCCGCCACGCGCCAGGCGCTGGAACAGTGCCGCAACGAACTGGCGCAGCTGGAAAGCCAAGGCGGCACCCTGCGTGACGAGCTGACTCGGCTGGTCACGCAGATCGCTCAGGTTCAGCAGCAGCTGGAGCAGGCGAGCCAGCAGGCCGCTCAGCAGGATGCGCAGTGGCAGCAGCAACTGACCGAGCAGGCCTTGCAGATTTCTGACGGCGCCGCTTTGCGCGAATTGCAGCGCCAGCATGAGCAGAGTCTGACGCATCTGCAGTCACGACTCGCCTTGGTCGAGACCGGGCAGGCGCAACTGGCACAGGCGCGTGGTGCACGTGAAGTGGCCGAGCGGGCGTTGGCTGATGCGCAGCAGCGCCTGGCGCTACTGGCGCGTGATGAGGAGAACCTGCAGGCGCGACAAGCCGAGCAGGGCCAGGACCTGCAGCGTTTGCAGCAGGCGCTTCGGCGCCACGAGCAAATGCTGCTGAGCAGTCTCGAGGGCTTTGCTGTTGAGTTGCCGTCGGACGCTGGCCTCTGGCTGGACGAGCAGGAGCAGGCCTGGCGCGACTGGCAGCAGGCCCAGGCGCAGGATCAGCAACTGCAGGAGCAGCAGCGCGAGGCGCAGCGCTTGCTCGCCGACGCCGAGACACAGGCCGGGCACTGGCAACAGCGCTGGCAGGACGAAGGTGCGCTGACGCTGGCTGAACCCGAGCCATCGGCACAGCCGCAACTGGCGTTGAATGAGGCCGCCAACAGCCTGGCCAGTGCCCAGCGCGAAAGCGATGCGTTGCGCGGCCGCGAGCAGAGTCAGCAGACCTTGTTGCTGCAGCTGCAGCAACGCTCGAGCGAGGCCGAGCAGCACTGGCTGACGGCTCTGACGGGCAGTCCTTTCAGCGATCTTGCGGCGTTTCTCGCTGCGCTGCTGGAAGACGGCGAGCGAGAGCGTCTGGCGGCTTTGCAGGCACGTGTGGAGCGCGCCTTGACCGAGGCTTCGACGCTGTTGGCTGCCGCCGACGCGCAGCTGCAGCAACTCAGCGCCACGCAGCAGACCGAGCTGGCGCTTGGTGAACTGGATGAGCAGTTACAGATACTGCAGAGCGAATTGCGTGCCCTGAGCCAGCGCCAGGGCGAGCTGCGTGCGCAGTTGCAGGCCGACGAGACGCGGCGCAGCAGCCAGCAGTCGCTGTTCGCCGAAATTAGTGCACAGGAGAGTGAGCAGCGCCTGTGGCAACAGCTCAACGGCCTGATCGGCTCGGCCGACGGCGCCAAGTTCCGCAAGTTCGCCCAGGGCCTGACCCTCGATCACCTGATCCACCTGGCCAACCGTCAACTGACGCGTCTGCACGGGCGTTACCAGTTGGCGCGCAAGGGTAGCGGCGAACTCGAGCTGGAGGTCTGCGACACCTGGCAGGCTGATGTGGCACGCGACTGCCGCACGCTGTCCGGTGGCGAGAGTTTCCTGGTCAGCCTGGCGTTGGCCCTGGCGCTGTCGGATCTGGTCAGCCACAAGACCAGCATCGACTCGCTGTTTCTCGACGAAGGCTTCGGCACCCTCGATGGCGAGACGCTGGAGGTGGCGCTGGACGCGCTGGATAACCTCAACGCCAGCGGCAAGACCATCGGCGTGATCAGCCATGTCGAGGCAATGAAGGAACGTATTCCGGTGCAGTTACGGGTACACAAGGGCGTTGGCCTGGGTTACAGCCGGCTCGACGCACGTTTTGCAGTCAAAGAAGGGGCATGACGATGTTGATGCGAGCGAAGGATTCCACCCTGCTGGTGATCGACCTGCAGGAACGCCTGTTGCCCGCCATCGATGGCGGCGCGGCGGTGGTCGAGCATGCCACTTGGCTGGTACGCGTGGCGCAGCGCCTGCAGGTGCCGGTGATCGCCACCGAGCAATATCCCAAGGGGCTGGGCTACACCGAGCCGGCCCTGCATGAACTGCTGCCGGGCGATGGCCTGCGCGAGAAGATTCATTTTTCCGCCACGGCCGGGGCCGGGGTGTTTGATTTGCCCGGTGGCGAGCGCCAGCAGTTCGTGGTCTGCGGTACGGAAACCCATGTCTGCGTGCTGCAGACGGTAATGGGCCTGCTGGCGGCCGGGCGTGAAGTATTCGTGGTGGATGAAGCCGTTGGCTCGCGCCGCCCGCGCGACAAGGCACTGGGCCTGGGGCGCATGGAGCGTGCCGGGGCGGTGATCGTGTCGCGTGAGATGGTCGCCTTCGAGTGGCTGGAACAGGCTGGCACCGAGCTGTTTCGCGAGGTCAGCAAGGGCTTTATTCGCTGATCATTGACTGCTTATTTTTGGGTCCCCGCCTTCGCGGGGATGACGACTGTCTGGAGTCCTCGTCATTCCCGCGCAGGCGGGAATCCAGGCGCCACGTTTTTTCGGTTATGGCGCGGCATCTTCCGGCACGGGTTGGTAGTGGCCAGTCTGCAGAGCGTCGAAATACTGCTGGTAACGGCCGTCGTCGCGAAACTGCTGCAGGCGGGCGTTGAAGCGTTCGCGTAGCACGTCGCTTTGCGCCAGTTGCCTGGGCAGCATCAGGTAACTGCGATTGACCAGCAGCGGCTTGCGGTGATGGGTGATGCGCTCGGCCTCCGCGCTGCTGAACGTGTTGCGCAGCGCGGCGTAACCGACATTGATCTCCTGCGGGTAGAGCACCACGCGCTCCTTGAGCAGCTTTTCGAAGTTCTGTCGGTCGCTGGAGACCCGTTCGAGGCGTACCTTGCCTTCGGCGAGAAAGGCATCGAACGCCGGCCCATAGCTGTATTTCAGGCCGCCGCCGAGGGTCATGCCGCTGAGGTCATCGAAGTGCAGCCAGTCGAAGGGCTGCGTTTTCAAGTGAAAGAACACGAACTGTTCATCGAGCAGGGCGTCGCTGAGCATGGCCGTGGCCGGGCTTTGGCTGGCGCTGGGCGGCTGGTTGCCCTGGTAGGGCGAGCAGTGCGCACGGCACATCCTGCGGCCCAACCCGGTATCAACGTCGCCTCCGGGTAGGGTGCGCCGTGCGCACCAGTAGGTCTCAGCGCCAGCGGCTGTCGCGCCAGGCGCAGCGGGCTTGTCCGTCCTTGAACGTCCAGGCCACCAGGCGGCTCTGCTTCTGACCCTGAGACATGCCGAGGATGCGTACCTCGACCGCACCGGCCCTGGCCAGCCAGCCTTGCAGCAGTTCAACGTTACCGCCTTTCGATACCAGGCTGCTGAACCACAGCACCTGCTCGGCGACCTGCGCGCTTTCGCTGGCCATGCGCTTGAGAAAGGCGGCCTCGCCACCGGGGCACCACAGCTCGGCCGCCTGCCCGCCGAAGTTGAGTACCGGTAACTGGCGTTTGGGGTCGAGCTTGCCGAGGTTGCGCCATTTGCGCATGCTGCCGCTGCTGGCTTCGTCGGCGCTGGCGTGGAAGGGCGGGTTGCACAGGGTCAGATCGACATACTCCTGCGCCTGCAGCAGGCCGAGGAAGATGTGCTCGGCATTGGCCTGTTGGCGCAGCTCGACGCCGTCGGCCAGTTGCGGGTTGGCAGCGACGATGGCACGCGCCGATGCCAGTGCTTCGCTGGCAATGTCGGTCCCCATGAACTGCCAGCCATATTCGCAGCGACCAATCAGTGGATAGATGCAGTTGGCGCCGACGCCAATATCCAGGGCTCGCACCTTCTCTCCGTGGGGAATCTGCTCGTCGTTGTCGCTCGCCAGCAGGTCGGCAAGGTTGTGCAGGTAATCGGCGCGACCGGGGATCGGTGGGCACAGGTAGCCGTCGGGAATATCCCAGTGGCGGATGCCGTAGTACTGCGCCAGCAGCGCGCGGTTGAACACCTTGACCGCTGCCGGGTTGGCGAAGTCGATGCTCGGCTTGCCATAGGGATTGCTGATGACGAAGTCACCCAGCTCGGGACTTGCCTTGATCAGCGCGGGAAAATCGTAGCGCCCCTGGTGACGGTTGCGAGGGTGCAGCTCGCCCTTGCTCGGCGCGGTTTTTACGGCGGCGGGGGTGGGCTTGCGCGGGCGTTTCGGCGGCTGGGGCATGAACGGGCATCTAGCGATTGGGGCGCGGATTTTCCCACAGTCGGGCCGAGCACGCACTGCATTCGGGACAAGGGAAGCCGGTGAGCGCGGCGCACCCTAGGGTCTGTTGCCGTTTCGTCGCGGCCGTGCGCGAAACGGCAACAGACCCTAGGTCTCTGCTCTTGTAGGAGCCCGCTTGCGGGCGATCAGCGGTAGCGGATGATCGCTGGCAAGTCAGCTCCTACAGCGGAAAGATCAGCGGCACCAGCAGCACGCTGACCATCATCACCAGCAGGGTGAAGGGCACGCCGATGCGCACGAAGTCGCCGAAACGGTACTGGCCGGGACCGAGCACCAGGGTATTCACCGGCGAGGAGATCGGCGTCATGAAGGCGGCCGAGGCAGCCAGGGCCACGGTCATGGCGAAGGGCAGGGGCGACACATCCAGCGCCTGCGCCGTGGCGATGGCCACCGGCGCCATCAGCACCGCCGTGGCGGTGTTGGAAATGAACAGGCCAATCACCGCGGTGAGGGCGAACAGGCTGGCCAGGATTAGATGCGGCCCGGCATCGCCCAGGCCGCCGACCAGGCCCTGCACGGCCAGCTCGACGCCGCCGGTCTGCTGCAGCGCCTGGGCGAAGGGCAGCATGCCGACGATGAGAATCAGCGTCGGCCAGTGAATGGCGCGGTAGGCGCTGTCCAGATCGATGCAGCGGAATGCCCCCATCAGCAGGCAGGCGATCAGTGCGGCCTGCACATTGGGCACCAGCCCGCTGACCATCAAACCCACCATCACTACCAGGCTCAGCAGCGCATAGGGTGCCTTGCGCGCGGCAGGTGCCACCTCGGCCACTTCCGCTGGTAGGCTGAGCACCAGAAAGTCGCGGCTCAGCCCCTGCAGGCGGTGGATGTCGCGCCAGGCGCCGGCCACCAGCAGGGTGTCGGAGGCCTTGAGTTTCTCGTCCACCAGCACGCCCTCCAGCGCCTGGCCCTGACGGCGCAGACCGACCACGTTGAGCTTGTGCCGCGAGCGAAAACCCAGTTCCTGAATCGTTTTGCCGGGTAGCTGCGACTCCGGCGGCAGCGCCACTTCGGCCAGGCCCAGTTCATGGGCGTGCAGGCTGAAATACGAATGCGGCAGCGGCATGGGCTCCAGGCCCAGCGCCTGGTAGCTGCCGAGCAGGCCGATGGTGGGGCTGGCGATATCCACCAGCAGCACGTCGCCCGGCTCCAGCAGGGTATTGCCGCTGGCCATCAGCAGCAGGGTGCGCAGGCGTTGGCGGCGTTCGACGGCGATGACGTTGATGCCATGTTCGCGGCGCAGTTGCAGTTCGTTGAGCACCTGATTGGCCAGGGGCGAGTTGGCGCGCACCTGCAGGCGTCGCTCGCGCTCACCCAGGCGATAGCGCTCGGCCAGATCGGCCAGAGTCAGGTGTGGCGGTTCGTCGTTGCCTCCTGCTTCGCTGCGCACCAGCCAGCGGCGCGCCAGCAGCATGTAGCCGATACCGAGCAGCAGCACGGTGAGGCCGATGGGGGTAAAGGCGAAAAAGTCGAAACCCTCCAGCCCGGCACGGCGCAGTTCGGCATGCACCACCAGGTTGGGCGGGGTGGCCACCAAGGTCAGCATGCCGCTGATCAGCCCGGCGAAGGCCAGCGGCATCATCAGGCGTGCCGGAGCAATGCGCAGGCGGGCGGCGACGCCGAGTACCACCGGGATGAAGATCGCCACCACGCCGGTGGAACTCATCACTGAGCCGAGCCCGGCCACGGCCAGCATCAGCAGAATCAGCAGGCGCGTCTCGCTGCTGCCGGCCTTGGCCACCAGCCAGTCACCCAGGCGATAGGCGATGCCGGTGCGCACCAGGCCGTCGCCGATGACGAACAATGCGGCAATCAGGATGACGTTGGCGTCGCTGAAACCGGCCAGAGCCTGCTGCAAGTCGAGTACGCCGGTCAGCGGCAGGGCGACCAGCACCAGCAGGGCGACCACGTCCATGCGCGGTTTGCCGATGACGAAGAGAGTGACGGCGCCGGCCAGCAGGCCGAGCACCCAGAACAGATCCGGATTCATCGTAATTCCCAGGAGGTATGGGAAGAATTATCTCAGGGATAACCGAGCGTGGTTTTGATCTGCTGCAGGTTGGCGGCAATCCAGCGTTTGTCGATCGGCCCCCAGTCGCGAATCTGGTAGTGACCGGCGTTGTTGCGTTCGCCCTCGTTCTGCTCGAATTGGCAGTCGATATCCAGCTCGGAAAGGGCGGCCAGGGTGTCCTGCGCGGTGCGCCTGGGCATGCCGGTAACGTCCATCAGTGCCGGCACACTGACGGCCTGGCCGCTGTCGATCAGCCAGGCCACGTAGAGGCGACGGTAGAAGCTGGTGCGGGTCTTGCTCGTCTGCATGAGAAGTCCTTATGCGTTGATCCTCGCCACCGAAGCCGGCGAAGGGCCTGAGCATATAGCCGCTGGCACCGTTGAGGTAGCCCCGCATGCCAGGCCGTCAGCCAATGCAGAGGTGCCGGGCGTTCGGCGGCGTCAGTGCGTATGACTCAAACGGCCGTTTGCACCCTGGGTGGCAGCAGATAGGCGAGGGCGATGGCCAGCACCGGCATGATCAGGTTGAAGAAGCAGTACGGCAGGTAGCTTAGCGTTGCCACGCCCAGTGTGGCGGCCATGTAGGCGCCGCAAGTGTTCCACGGCACCAGCACCGAGGTCAGGGTGCCGCCGTCTTCCAGCGCGCGTGACAGGCTGGTCGGCGCCAGGCCGCGTTTCTCGTATTCGGCACGGTACATGCGCCCCGGCAGCACCAGGGCAATGTACTGGTCGGCGGTGATGATGTTGGTACCGATGGTGGTGGTGATGGTGCTGGCGACCAGGCCGCTGTTGCTGCGTACCAAACGCAGTGCGCTTTGCAGCAGGCGTTGCAGCAGGTCGAGGCGCTCCAGTACGCCACCGAAGCACATGGCGCAGATGATCAGCCAGACGGTGGTGAGCATGCTGGCCATGCCGCCCTTGGACAGCAGGCCATCGAGTTCGGCGTTGCCGCTGGCCGATTCATAACCGGCGAACAGCGCAGTCCATACCGTTTTCAGTGGCGCCAGGACGCCGGCTTGTGGGTCAGCCAGGCGCGCCATCACTTCTGGCTGGAACACTATGGCGAATACGGCGCCGAGCAGGGCGGCGAGAAACACCGCCGGGAAGGCGGCCCACTGGCGCACCGCGAGCAGCAGCAGGAAGGCCACCGGCAGCAGCAGGTGCCAGCCCAGGTTGAACTGCCCCTCCAGCGCGCCCAGCACTTCGATGATGCGCCCGGTGTCATGTTCGGCGCTGGCCTGCTGGCCGAGGGCGAAGAAGATCACCAGGGCGATCAGCAGCGCCGGCACAGTGGTACGCAACATGTTGCGGATATGCGCGAACAGATCGGCGCCGGCAGCGGCCGGGGCCAGGTTGGTGGTGTCCGACAGCGGTGACAGCTTGTCGCCGAAGTAGGCGCCGGAAATGATCGCGCCGGCGGTGATCGCCGGGTCCAGGCCCAACCCGGCTGCCACGCCCATCAGGCCGATGCCGAGGGTGCCGGCCACCGTCCACGAGCTGCCGATGGACAGTGCGGTGAGCGCGCAGATCAGGCAACTGGTGAGGTAGAAGTACTCGGCGCTGATCAGCTTCAGGCCCAGCCAGATCATGGTCGGCACCGTGCCGGCGAGAATCCAGGTGCCGATCAGCGCACCGACCGCCAGCAGGATCAGGTTGGCCTTCATCGCCATATGGATGCCGGCGAGGATGCCTTCCTCGATCTCGGTCCAGCGCAGGCCATTCTTCAGGCCGACCAGGCCGGCGATGAAGGCGGCGCTCATCAGGGCGATCTGGTTCGGGCCGCTGGAGGAGGCGTCACCGAACAGGTAAACGGAGAGGCTGAGCAGTACGACGAGCACGCCAATGGGTAGCAAGGCGTCGGACAGGGAAGGGGCACGGGCGGTCATGGGTGTTCCGGGAAATCAAACTAACCGTGGGAGGGGCTTCAGCCGCGACTTTGCCGTTAAAGCTCGCGGCTGAAGCCCCTCCCACAAAAAACAAACCCGCGCCGGTTGGGGCGCGGGTCTGTGGGTGTCGCGCGGTGATCAGAGTGCGGCGATCTTGCCGCGCTGCTCGACCATCTTGGCCAGGGCCTGTTCAGCTTCGGCCAGTTTGGCGCGCTCCTTCTCCAGCACTTCGGCCGGGGCCTTGGCGACGAAGCCTTCGTTGGCCAGCTTGCTGCCCACACGCTTGACCTCGCCCTCGAGGCGGGCAACTTCCTTGTCCAGGCGCGCCAGTTCGGCGTCCTTGTCGATCAGCCCGGCCATCGGCACCAGCACTTCCATCTCGCCGACCAGGGTGGTGGCGGACATCGGCGCTTCTTCACCGGCAGCCAGTACGCGCACCGACTCCAGCTTGGCCAGCTTGCTCAGCAGCGGCTCGAAGTCGGCCAGGCGGCGTAGGTCTTCGGCACTGGCGTTGGCGACGATGATGTCGATGCGCTTGGCCATGGAGATTTTCATCTCGCCACGAATCTGCCGTACGCCGAGCATCAGTTGCTTGACCCACTCGATGTCACCTTCGGCAGCGGTGTCGATGCGGCTTTCGTTGGCCACCGGCCAGGCCTGCAGCATGATGGTCTCGCCGCTGACGCCAGCCTGGGCCTTGATGCGCTGCCAGATTTCTTCGGTGATAAAGGGCATGAACGGGTGGGCCAGGCGCAGGATCACTTCCAGCACGCGCACCAGGGTGCGACGGGTGCCGCGCTGGCGCTCGATCGGCGCGTTCTCGTCCCACAGCACCGGCTTGACCAGCTCCAGATACCAGGCGCAGTACTCGTCCCAGACAAACTCATAGAGTGCTTGAGCTGCCAGGTCGAAACGGAAGGCGTCGAGCTGGCGGGTAACTTCCAGCTCGGTGCGTTGCA
>RRZU010457368.1_pt1 | contig 11626 bp, 13 predicted proteins | sample 2165561 | NCBI WGS metagenome assembly RRZU01 (sample SAMN10456909, study PRJNA506462) | wastewater metagenome | isolation source: wastewater sludge | place: USA: Moscow, Idaho | reverse complement strand
AAAATAATAAAATAAAAAATAAAACTATGCCTCCCTCATCCATAGGCCAAAGGCCTATGGATGAGGGAGAGGTTATTCGGGGCGTAGCCCCGATCCCCACAAGGCTTCCTGCTCAATCCTTTAAAATCGATAAGATTTACTAACTTGTTTATCAACAAATTAGATTTCTTTGTTTTATGGGGTTTGGGGGCAACGCCCCATAATTTACCGTCCAAGGGTCAACGCCTACGGCGTTGACCCTTGGACATCCCTAAGTAGATACAATTAAAAAATTAATTAGAATTTAGTAAATCCTAATATTTTTCATTAAACCCTAATTAATCCCTTAAAAAAAAGTAGATAGAAGATAGCTAAAGCTATCCTCTACCTCAAAAATTTTTACAACTTCCACCTTATAAAAATTACTCAACTTTTTCTTTAAGAACTATTTTTCCACCTTTAACTTCTACGAAAGTAACTGCTTTTCTAGGATTGTTATCTGCATCAAATGATAATTTTCCTGTTACTAAGTCTAGAGTTACAGCTTTCATTGCTGCTTGTAATGATTCAGTTTTTAAGTCTGGAGCTGCTTTTATTGCTGCTTCAACTATTGCACCTGTATCATATCCTAAAGCTGCAAATACGTTAGGTTCTGCATTTGTTTTTGCTTTGTAAGCAGAAATAAAGTTTTGAACTAAACTTGATGTATCATCTGAAGCAAATTGGCTAGCAAATACTGCACCTTCAGCAACATCAGCAAAATCTTTTTGAACTCCGTCCCATCCGTCTCCACCAAGATATTTAGCAGAAATTCCGATTTCTTTAGCTTGAGTAGCAATAAGACCTATAGTATTGTAGTAATCAGGTATAAATATTGCTTCTGGAGCTTTGTTTTTTATGTTAGTTAATATAGATTTGAAATCTTTATCATCTTTAGTATATTTTTCTTCTACAAATTCAATTCCGCTTTTAGCTGCTTCTTCTTTGAAAGATGCTGCAAGTCCTACAGAATAATCACTTGAAGTATTTGTTAATATTGCCACTTTTTTCATTCCATTTTTAGCTGCATATTTAGCTGCTGCAGTTCCTTGGTATGGGTCTGTAAAAGTAGTTCTAAATACATAACTTCTACCTTTTGTTATATCGATATTTGTTCCAGTAGGTGTAATCATAACAACTTTCCCTTGTTCTGCAAGAGGTGCTACTGCATTTGATGTAGAAGATATTACTGGTCCAACTATTAAATGAACATTATCTTTTCCTTTAAGTTTTTTGAAAATACTTACAGACTCGTTTATATCTCCTCTGTTATCTTCAATGATAAGTTGAATTTGTTTTCCATTTACTCCACCAGCTGCGTTGATTTCATCAACTTTAAGTTGAAGACCATCTTTTGCTGCAACTCCATATTGAGCTAAATCTCCAGTTAATGGTGCAATAACTCCAATTTTAACAACTGATTCATCTGCTGCTTTTTGTCCACATGCTGCTAAAAATAAAACCAATGTACTTATTAATAATAATAATTTCTTCATATTGTAAACCTCCTATTTTTTTCTTAGGATAGTGTACCATTTTTAGCGTACATTGGGAAATATTTAAAATTTATACACTCTATATACAGTATATATTGTATATATTTTTACATACAATGTATTTATTTAACTAATCTTATTTAATTTAAAGTTGCGCACCACTATTCGCACCACTCTTATAGATAAAAATTGAGTAAGTGCTCAGACTACACCCAATCGTTCACGCCTTTGGCGTGGACGATTGGATCTGAAGTTACGGGGTTGTCGCCCCGAACCCCACAACTAACTGGAAATCAAATATTCTCAAATTTATCTTTTAAATAATATATAAATGGCATAGGATTTAACTCTTCTTTGCAAATACTTCCTATTAAATCATTAGGGTCAAGTAACAAACCTTTTTTATGAACTTTTTCTTGTAACCAATTATTAATAACTTTAAAATCTCCTTTTTCCAAAAGGCTATTTAAGTCCAAATCTTTTTTCATTACTTCAACTATTTGAGAAGCATAAGCATTTCCCAAAGAATATGAAGGGAAATAACCAAAAAGTCCTCCAGCCCAATGAACATCTTGTAAAACTCCTTTTGAATCGCTAGGAACATCTATACCCAAATAGGCCTTAATTTTTTCATTCCATATTTTTGGAAGTTCTTCTACTTCAATTTTTCCTTCAAATAATAATTTTTCAATTTCATATCTAATCATAACATGAAGAGAATAAGTAAGTTCGTCAGCTTCAATTCTTATTAAAGAATTTTCTGGTTTATTTACAGCTTTATAAAAATCATCTAAAGAAACATCACTAAGCTCTGGGAAAAATTCCAAAATTTTAGGATAGATACCCTTTAAAAAATAATAATTTCTTCCAAATATATTTTCGTATGTTCTTGATTGTGATTCATGAATCCCCATAGAAGCTCCTCCTTGTAAAAGAGTAGTATCTAAAGTTTCATCTTGATTTTGCTCATAAAGTCCATGACCACCTTCGTGTAAAACACTATACATAGAAGAAATAAAGTTTTCTTCATAATAATGAGTTGTAAACCTCACATTATCAGGAGCTATCCCCATACAAAACGGATGTTCAGACTCTTTAATAAGCCCCTTTTCCAAATCAAATCCTATATAATTAGCTAAAAATTTAGAAAATTCTTTTTGTTTTTCTACAGACAATTCTCTTTCTAAAAAACTAGTATCAAAGCTAGAGAATTTTTCTATAGTATTTTTTGCAAGAGGAACCAGATGATCTCTTAATTTTTCAAAAAAGTTATCTAGTTTTTCCACAGTCATTCCATATTCATCTCTTTCCAATAGAGCGTTATAAGGATGATCTTTGTAACCGGTAAATTTTATAAATTCTCTGTTATTTTCAATAAGTTCTTTTAAGTAAGGAGCAAAAAGCTCAAAATCATTATTATTTTTGGCTTCTACCCAAATACTCTGAGCCTTTACCTTAAGATTTTCATATTTTCCTATAAGCTCAACAGGAATTTTTACGTTCCTTTCATAATTTCTTTTAAGTAACTGCACTTGTCTTCTGTCAACTGCATTAAGTTCGTTAGAATGAATTGTAAGATAATCTATCATTTCTTTTGTTTCTTCAGAAACTAATAAATTAGTTATCTCTTTTGATAGAAATTCGATAACTCCTCCAGTTCTATCTACAGCCTTTACGGGGAATTCCTTTTCTGTTTCCATGTCCCAGTAAATCATATTAAGGCAATAATTGAAGTTTTTTACCTTTTCATTATAAGCTTGCAGTTGTTTTAAGTATTTGTTCATAAATTTCTTTCTCCCTTCTAAAAAAATGTCCACATTTTATTATACATTAATTTCCAAAAAAATCAATTTTAACTACTCATACAGTTATTTCATTGAAGTTATTATTTCAATCTGTGCGAACACAGGGGTTCAATGTCATCAACTAAGGGCGCCCACAAGAGGCGCACCCTACAAAACATAATGAATTTGTAGGGGGCAATCCCTTGTGGTTGCACAGATGGAAGCAATAAATTTTCCTAAGTTGATGACATTGAGGAAAACCTTGCCCCAACAGCATTTGAATATAAAAAATCAGGATTTCTCCTGATTTTAAATACTCTCTATTGCTTTCAATATTTCTTCCATAGGCTGATTTCCCAATAGGTCTTTTTCTCCATCATTTATTATTATTCTTGGTACAGAACTTATATTAAATTTTCTGGATAAATCCTCATAAGCAGAGGCTTCTACCATAATTCCCTTTATTCTAGGATTAAGTTTTGCCAAAGTATGAGCATTTATTACTGCTCCGGGACAATGAGGACAACTAAGACCTACAAAAACTTTAATATCAATATCTTTGTCTATGGCCTCTATTTTATTTATAATTTCTTTAGGAATTTTTTGATTTACTCCACCAAAATCAAGTAAACTATGAACAAAAGAATTTATTTCGTACCCAGCTGGAGGTCCATAGTAGTATACTCCTTTATCGATTCTGTCTTCATTCATTATTATCATAGTCCCATTTTTAATAATTCCATATTTTTTCGCTTCTTCACTTGAAAGTTCATGATTTTCAACTTGGATTAATTCATTTATCTCTTCAATATCCTTCAATATTTCTTTAGTTACTTCTAAAAACTCCTCATTTCCTTGGCTAAAGTATAAAATTACTATTCTCTCTTTAATAGGAATTAAAATCTCTTTTAATTGTTTTTTTATATCATCATTAAACATTTTGAAACCTCCTTATTTAGATATGGCTTTTACTGGACAATTTTTAGCACACAAAGAACAAGAAACACAAGAACTTGTTATTTGATAGGCATATTTTTCCCCTTGTTCTATAGCATTTTTAGGGCAAATATTACTACAAAAACCACATTCTATACATTCATTTACATCTATTTTATACATAATTATCACTTTTCCTTTATTTTTTATTATTTTTAATTAGATTATCTATCATACTAGTTCCATGACCCATTGGACAAACTTGACACCACGCTCTAGGTTTGAAAAAAACACCGAGTAGCGCTCCTACAACAAAAGAAGACAGCATGAGTCTAAAAAGTCCAAAACTAATTTTCTTGAAATCTCCCCCTGAATGATACATAGAAAAACTGAAAAGCATAAGCATAGTAAATAACAAAAGATTCTTAAACCATTTTTCTCTCATCCATAAAGGTAATGGTTTATTTGTAGAAATGTAAGGTAAGTATTTTCCAAAAACAGAACCTCTTGGACAGTAATGAGAGCAATGTAATTTCCCATGACCTTTAAAAGCATGGTACAAAGGAGCAGTCATGCACACCATTCCCAGAATTCCAAAATAAATATTAACTATGGACAATATAAAAAAGCTAATGATAAGTAGCCAAGACCACTCCATATGAGATTTTTTTGAAAGTAAAACTTTTTTCATAATTACTATATCCTCCTAAATTTCTTTTGTATGTTATAACATGTTTTTCATACTTTGTCAACAAATTATGTTTATGTATGTTTAATAAGCCGTGGGATGTTTAATACATACAAGCACTTCTCGTTCTTAAAAATTTTACTTTCAAATATAAATCTATCAATAAATATAAATTCCTATTGGTTTTTCCTAACTTTTGATATATAATCTTTACAACTAAAGTAAAAAAGTCTTATAAATATTGGAGGTAATTTATGAAAAGTATAGTTCTCGCTGGAGGATGTTTTTGGGGTGTAGAAGCCTACTATAAAAGAGTAAAAGGAGTTCTTGCAACTCGTGTTGGATATGCTCAAGGAACTAAAGAAGATCCTAATTATAAAGAGGTTTGCGAAGGAAATACAGGTCACGCTGAAGTATGTGATGTTATATTTGATGAAGAAGTTATTTCTCTTGAAAAAATTCTAGAACACTTCTTTAGAATTATAGAACCTACTAGTTTAAATAGACAGGGCGGGGATACAGGTACTCAATATAGAACTGGAATTTACTATAACCTTAACGACGACGAAGAGTTAATAAAAAAAGTTATTGAAGAAGAGCAAAAGAAATATAAAGAAAAAATTGTCACTGAAGTAGCACCTTTAGATTTCTTCTATGATGCTGAAGACTATCACCAAGAATATTTACAAAAAAATCCAAGCGGTTATTGTCACGTTAATTTTTCTTTAATAAAACCTGAAGAAAGACAAGATCCTATAGAAAACTAAAAAAAGGCCTAAGGCCTTTTTTGTTTTCTATTTTACTTTATCAGCTAATTTTTTTCCTACTTTGAAGTTTACTACTCTTTTTGCAGCTATTTTAATTTCTTTCCCAGTTTGAGGGTTTCTACCTACTCTAGCAGGTTTTGATTTTACTTCCCATTTTCCCCAACCAATGAAATTAACTTCATCACCTTTTACCAGAGTTTCTTCAACAAGGTCTAAAAATGCATCAAGTTTTCTTTCAGCTTCAGCTTTTGTAGGAAAATTTCCTTTTTCTGTAAATAATGCTATAAATTCTTTTTTATTCATTTTGTTCCCCCTAGGATTTAGAATAGTTTCAATACTTATATATCACAATTTTTCTAATAATTCAAGCTTTTGGCCAAAAATATTTTAAAAAGATACAAAATAATTAAAAAAGAACAAATCAATCCTTTTCAGTTAGTTCATTTAAGAGAATCTCGTATTTTTCCCTTGTATTTTTTTCATTTTTTAGAGTATCAACAAAAATAGCACTTGCCAAAAATTTATTTCCTTCTAAATTTTCTTTTAATTCTCTTATTGTATGCCCTTCTCCTCCGTTACAACAGACAAAAAGTCCAATATTTTTATCTTTAATTTTTTCTTTTTTTAAAAAAGCTTTTAAAGCAGGAACGTAAGAACCAGCCCATACAGGAGAACCAATAATTATATTCTCATAATCATTGATATTTATATCTCTGTATTCAATTTTAGGTAAAATATTTAAAAGTACCTGTGCTCCTCCAATAAACATTTTCAAGAAACCCCACTTTTTCAAATCTAAAGTAGGTTTAAGTTCTAAAATATCAGCATCTAAATCTTTAGATAATTTTTTTGCAATAAAATCAGTATTTTCTGTTAAAGAAAAATAGATAATTAATTTTTTTTTCATAAATTCACCTCTAGATAGTTTACTTTTTTAAAAATAAAAAGTCAAATCAAAGTTTTACTTCTTCTTACGATTAAAAGCGCAATAGCTTTTAATATCAACCTTTTGTATCAAAAAAGTATGAAAGGTTCTAAAATAAAATATATTTTTATAAAAATTCTTGACAAAGTATCTTTAAGAAGGTATAATCCTAGAGAAGAAATTTTCCAATATTCTCTATATTTCTTCTTTTAATATATAAACTCCTTAACCTTAATCTCAGAAAAAGACAGACCCAATCTGTCTTTTTCGCTTTTTTGAACAAATTGAACTCTTTATCTTTACACTAAGAAATTCAACTACTCTCAATATTTTTCGGTTTAGTTTTACTATTTTCTAAAGTAACTACTCAGCATACACCCGACCGTCCACGCCACAGGCTTGGACGGTCGGGTGGGAAATTACGGGGCTTTGTCCCGAACCCCATAAAAACAAACGAATTTTGTTTGTTTTATTTATTATGCCTGAGCAGTTACTAAAATTTTTTCATCCTTATAAAGTCCAATCTATCTCTTTTATTCCCTTGCTTTTCAAAAAATCATTAACCTTTAAAAAATGATTATTTCCAAAAAATCCTCTTGAAGCAGATAAAGGACTCGGATGTGGACTTTCTAATACAAGATGTGTTGGATTTGTAATAAGCATTTTTTTTGATATGGCAAATTTTCCCCAAAGTATAAAAACAACTGGCTTTTCTCTTTCATTTAATTTTCTAATTATTTCATCAGTAAAAAACTGCCAACCTATTTTATTATGTGAATTTGCTTTATCCTTTTCTACAGTCAAAGTTGCATTCAAAAGAAGAACTCCCTCCTTTGCCCAAGGATATAATTCACCATTTTTAGGAATTTCAAAGTGGGGATATTCTTTTTTTAGCTCTTTAAAAATATTTCTAAGAGAGGGCGGTATCTTAATCCCTTTTTTTACAGAAAAAGCCAGTCCATGTGCCTCTCCCTCTCCGTGATAAGGGTCTTGTCCCAAAATTACTACCTTTACATCTTCATAAGAAACTAAATCTAGTGCTTTAAAAACTTCGTTAACTGGAGGAAATACTTCTTTATCTTTATATTCTTTTTCCAAAAAAAGCCTCATATTTTGAAAATATTCTTTTTTCATTTCTTCATATATAAACTTTTCCCAGCTTCGATTATTTATTTCAAACATAAATTACTCCTTTTATTATAATTTCAAAATTAGTTTAACAAATTTTTAATATTTATTAAAGGAATTTTGATTTTATTTCGTAAATAAGATTAAGTAGTATATACAAAAGGGGTGTTTAAAGTGAGCAAAAAAATTTTGGTAGTCGATGATTCCAAATTAAATGCCAATCTAATAATGGCTTATTTGAGAGAATATAGTCTAGAAAGTATACATGCATACAACGGTCTTGCTGCACTAGAGATTCTAGAGGAATCTTATCAAGAAATAGGATGTATCACTCTTGACAGGCAAATGCCAGTTATGGATGGCTTAGAGTGTGCTCAAAGAATTAAAGCCATTGAGGAGTATAAAGATATTCCCATTATTTTTGTGACTTCTTTAGGGGAAAAGAAGATGTTCTTGAAGGTCTAAATTTAGGAGTATATGACTATTTACCTAAGCCAGTAGATGGTGATTTTCTTTATTTAAAAGTTAAATATGCAATAGAATTTTTTGAACAAAAACTAGAACTTAAAAGACTAAATAGAAAAATTATTGAAAGAAATAATAGACTAGAAAAGTTAGTAGAAGTTAGAACTTATAAACTACAGCAAATTACAAACTCTATATTAAATGTTCTTGAAAAAGCCACTTCTATAAATGATGAAGTAACAGGGAACCATACCCAAAGAGTTGCTGAGTATTCTGCCTTACTTGCGGAAAAAGCAGGTTTAGGCCTCAAACAAATAAGGGACATTAAAAACTACGCTCCTCTACACGATATAGGTAAATTAGGTATTCCTGATAATATTTTGAAAAAACCTGGTCCTCTCACAAAAGAGGAATTTACTGAAATGAAAACACATGTAGCTATAGGCGCAGAATTATTAAAAACAGCAGAGCTTCCTGAAATTGCCCTTAATATAATTAAGTATCATCATGAAAAATGGGAAGGAAATGGTTATCTTGAAGGCCTTAAAGGAGAAGAAATACCTATAGAAGGCAGAATAGTTGCTATTTCTGATGTTTTTGATGCCTTAACAACAGAAAGACCTTATAAGAGTGCTTTCCCAGTGGAAAAAGCTGTAGAAATAATGACTCAAGATATGAAAGGGTCCTTTGATCCCAATTTATTAGAATTATTTTTTTCCAACATGAAAGAAGTCTTAGATATAAAAAGACGTTTAGAGGATTAATTAACTATAAAATAAAAAACAGGAATTTAAAAAATAATTCCTGTTTTTTATTTATGAATTAGATACATTTTCAACTAAATCTTCAAGGCGAGTAAAATCTCTATTGTCTAAAGGCTCGTCTTTAGGGAGACCAAAAATAAATTTTGCAAAAGAAGGCATAGGTTTATCAGAAACCCCACCTATGAAGTATGGGCTAATATTAAGTCCTCTTACAATCTTATTTACATCTCTTTCCATAAGCATTCTAAAAAATGGTCTTCCATTGTTGTAAGTATAAGTCATAATATAAAAATAAGTAGGTGTATTCAAGAAAATATTACGATTTTTTTCTATAAAATTCCTCATTTCAGGAACAACCTTCATTCCGTTTATAGGTGCCCCCAAGATTATTTTAGAATAACCCTCTAAAGATTTTACTTCTTTAACATCTTTGACTTCAATGGAAAATCTTTCATCCAACTTACTTTTTATATAATTTCCAGTACCTTTTGTAGAGCCCGTTTTGGTGAAATATACAATCAGAATTTTTCTCATAAAAACCTCCTATTTTAGTCTTATTCTAAATTCTACTACTTTATTAGGTGGAATTTCAACTTTTTTTTAAAAAAATAAAGGAAAATCAAAAATAAAGTAGAATATATAGGTAAAAATAAAGTATAAATAATATAGGGGTAGTATTTATTTAATTCTATACCTTTGGGAGTGATGATTATGGTTATATATATGGAAGATTATATCAGTCGTGACCCAGGATTTTTGTATGAAACTATTAGTGAGAGCATAGAAAGAGGAATGAGAATAGTAATAAACTTTAAGGGTGTTGAAGATGTCCCTATGGAATACCTAAAAGAGAGTGTAGGACGAGTTCTTGAAGAAAACAGTTTTGAAACTATTAAGAATAAACTTAATTTTATCAATGTAAAAAGAGAAGTAAGAGATGAACTAGCTGTACTTGTAAAAGGTTTTCCTAATTAAAGCCCCTTGGGGCTTTTTAATTACAGTTTTTTAACTTGGTGAATAAGAATTATAAAATATTTCTTTGTTTTTATTAAACTATAAACTAAATAATCAAGAAAATTATAAAATATTAAAAAAAATTCATTTCAACTATTTAAATAAAGAAAAAAATATTGTATAATGCAAGTAATGTATTCTTTTATACTTAAGCATATTTTTTAGTAGAAACACTTTTAGGGGGTATAAATGAGAGAGAAAACTTTATGCAAAAGAAATGAATTTTTAAAAATAGCAAAGGAACTGTTCCTTGAGAAAGGTTATTCCAATGTAAGCATTAAAGAGATTTGCCAAAATTTGAAAACTACCACTGGTTCTTTTTACTTTATGTTTCCTTCAAAAGAAAAACTTTTGGAAGAACTTATTTTTGAAGATTTTAGTCCAATCTTCTTATTAGGGGAAAAACTTGGAAATAGTAAAAAAGACTTAAAATATAAACTAAAAGAATATTTAGGTAAAACTATTGATTTTGCGACTAAAGAAGTTGAACTATATGATTTTTATGAAAATTTAATGAAAGAAAATGGCATAGGTGGAAAAACTGCAAGTGAACTGAAAACTATAAATTTTCAAAAAAAACAAGAACAGTTGTACAAAATTATTGCAAGTCACAAGGATGAACATATTTATGATGATGAAAAAATTAATGACTTAGCTAAATATACTCTTCTTATTTTAGAAAATAAGGAATACGAAATGGTTAATAAAATTAAGAATAATGAACCTTTTAACAAAAATGAGGAAAAAGATTTTCTGGCAAAGGCTATCGAAGGTCTTTTAAATACTTAATTTGTACTTATAAATTAATCAATAATTGACATCTCCTTTTGCTTTTGGTAATATTTAATAAAAGTGTAAGTACTCAGGCAGTTTTATACACACTAGGGTTCGTGCCTTTGGCACGAACCCTAGTGTAGGAGAATACGGGGATTTGCCCCGAACCACATAAAACCAAAAAGATTGAATTTATCTATAAATTGTGTGTGAGCAGTTACATAAAAGTTTAATGGAGGTATCTATGTTTTCAAAAGAAGCAATGTTTAGCGTTTCAAATTCTTCTCTTATAAGAAAGATGTTTGAAGAAGGAGAAAGATTAACAAAATTATATGGAAGTGATAAGGTATTTGATTTTTCTTTGGGAAATCCATACAAAGAGCCTCCTCAATCAGTTAAAGATACTATTAAAGAACTTGTAGAAGAAGTTGGTATACACAAATACATGGCTAATGCTGGATTCCCAGAAGTAAGAGAAGTTGTTGCAAAACATGTAGCAAAAGACTTAGATTTCTCTATTCCTTGGAAAAATATAATTATGTCAAGTGGTGCAGCAGGGGGACTTAACGTAACATTTAAAGCCCTTCTTAATCCAGAAGATGAAGTTGTATGCTTTGCTCCTTATTTTGTAGAATACGGCTTCTACGCAAGAAATCATAGGGCTAATATAAAAGTAGTTGATTGTACAAAAAGTGATTTTATGCCAACAAGACAGGGCTTAAGAGAAGCTTTAAATGAAAAGACTAAAGTTGTTTTAATTAATTCGCCAAATAATCCCACAGGGGCTTTATATAGCAGAGCATGTTTGGAAGAATTAGCTGATGAACTTAGATTGTGGAAAGAAAAAACAGGGAATACAGTATTTTT
>RRZU011942153.1_pt1 | contig 11629 bp, 14 predicted proteins | sample 2165561 | NCBI WGS metagenome assembly RRZU01 (sample SAMN10456909, study PRJNA506462) | wastewater metagenome | isolation source: wastewater sludge | place: USA: Moscow, Idaho | reverse complement strand
TAGCGCATGGCTTCGAATAACATCTCGCCAACCGGATTGCCCCAGTTGCTGCATACGCCGTCACCTATGGTGGCGGTTTGCCAGACGCAGTTATCGGTGTAATAACGCTGGGTGTAGTCGAAACCGTATATTTTCAGTTTGTTGATACTGGCGATGATGCCATTGACCGAGGTAAAGGTCCCGTTGGTGGTGCTGACTTCATCGCTGATATCGGCAATGGCACGTCGCATCATGCCGCCGCTGGTGTTCTTGTCATAGCTGCCTGTCAAAAGGCCAAACTTCATCTTGCTCATATACTTTTGCAGCAAGCCTTCGGGTTTGTAGCCTGTGTTGCCATAAGCCACGCAGTTCTCTTCCACACCGGCATTTGAGCTGCTGTCACACACCTTCACCCGCACCACATATTTGGTGGGTAGCGGATTGAGAGTGACATTGGTATAGGTGTGATTGGTCTCATTCAATACGCCTATCTCGTCACCGGCCACAGGCCGCTCCTTGCTGACCCAGTCCCAGATGTTGTGGCTACTATCTACCGTTACCACTTGGAGCAGGGGAGGGCAGTTATCCGGGCAACTCTCTTTATTTTTTGTGGTGGTGGTGTTGGAAAAGAAGATCTTCTTGCCCGATGCCGGTTCGTCATAGGGGGTGTAGTCACTGATCTTGAAGCCCTGCTTGGCGGCACTTTCAAAGCTCTTTCCCCAGCTATGGGCATCCAGTGGGATATAGCTGCGTTCGAGTATGGTGGTACCTGCCGAGTCTGTAGATCGTTTCCCGCCGTAGAGCACTTTGCGTAACGCATCAATCCGGCTGGTTGTCAGGTAGTTCAGATAGTTACCATTCCATCGTGCATTGCTGGAGCCGCTGCAGATCCCGCCGGTGGCGACTTCTTTTGGCAAAAAGACATCATTGGTGTAGGCATAACAGCTGGTGGGGTTGAAATATCCCAGATAGGTAAAGCCTGGGCGGAAATTGGTATCTATGCTCCCGCTGGCATCGCCATCCAGATTGCTCAGGTCATTATAGGCCTCGTAGTAGAGACTCTCATCTCGTGAGAGAACCAGCATGACCATGGGAACCATCTGTTCGGAAAGAAACAGCGGAACTGTACTCAGGGGAATGGTCGCGGTACGGGCAGGCAAAGCGGCGGTCAGCAAGAGTGCGGCGGTCAACCCGAGTCTGTGATGCAGTTTCATATCCAACTCCTTAAATCCTCTAAAACGAAGACAGAGGTTTAATTGGTGGTAAACAAGGCGTAATGGGACTGTATCAAGGTCATCCCGCCCCCCTGATCGGCGTCATAATCCGGGCCTTCTCCCCGACTGGTAACACGAAACAGTGTTATCCCCTGGGTTTGGCCTGCCTGCGCATTGATCGGGATAAATTGCCTTTTTTCAATTCGGTACATCCCTTTGCCATGGGTGTAATCCGAAAGTGTCTGTACCGAGTTCAGCGTGCCCCAGTTTCCTCGCCACCAGTTGCCACCCAGGCTGGTATCCAGGGTCACGACATGATTGGCAGATGAGAGCCAGTTGACATCCTTGCGATTGTTCCATAGTGATGACTCGCCGGCTCCCAACGCAGATTCTGCCGTGTTGTAGGAGAGCACCTTGGTGTAGTGGCTATTGGCCTGACGTAAGGTATCGATAGAGCTGGAACCCAGGCTCAGTGCCAGTATCGATATGATGAGCAATATGATGAGTGACGCGACCAGGACTATCCCCTGCTGATGGTATCTCATGGCTTAGCTCCGGTTATTTCGCAGTAGCAGAGACTCGGTGATGGGCTGGCGTAGTTGGGTGTCATTGGCACTGCTTATCTGTTGATCGAGAATCTGGAAACTCTGGGTATTGAGTGCGGTAGTTGCGGGCACATTCTTTTCTGCCAGCAAAAGACCATAGCTAAGACGGTTGACGCTCAGCCACGCCGAGGCGGCGGTGACTTCATCGGCTCGTAACAGCGTGGATGGCGAACTGGTACTGGAAAACAGCAGTTGTAAGGTCTCCACATTTTCATCCAGTACGGTATTGCCGTTACTATCGCTGCATATCAATTGGGCGCTGTTATTTACATAGAGTGAAACGGTCCACAGCGTCTGGGCGGCAATCACGCCACCAGCGCAATTAAAGACCAGGGTTCCGTCACCGATAAAACGCATCTGCAGCAAGTCACTGCCACTTTTCATCCCGCCTGTGGAAAGATTATTTTCGGCTCGGATGGTTTGGCCCAGTGCCCAGTTACCGCTGGCCACAAAAGGCGAGGTCCCAAGAATAGTGCTTTGCATGGAGCTGTAATCCATGTAGCCCACCTGATTGACCATGGCGCGGAGAAAGGCGTTGTCCCGCTGGCTCCGCTCTGTGATGCTGCCATTGAGCTGACTCATCTGGTAGGTGAGACGTTGGGAGCTCAACATGGAGTAGAGTCCCATGGTGAGTAAAAGCCCCAGGGTCAGGGCCACCATCAATTCGACAAGTGAAAACCCTTGCGCTCTGTTGCGGACCGGAGAGCAGAGCCTGGCCGTCAATAGAGCCATAACTGGCTCCTGGCGCAAGAGTGTCCGCTTCCTCCATTGCAGTCTGCACTGCCTGCACCAGTGAGCTCGGCATCCCAGGTGAGATTAAGCGTGATGCGGGCGCTGCTGGTGCTATTGAGATCGGTGACCACGGCAAAGCGCAAGGAAGGTAGGGTGGCGGCGGCAGTTTGATACCAGATGGCTAATTCATTGAGCGCTATCTGGGCTTCACTACAGTTTTTGGCTGATACACAGGAGTTGTCTTTGGTTGGAACCGTTTCGCCGTTGAGTGTGGTAAAAGAAAAATGGCCGGATTTTGCCAGCGACTTGTTGGCTATGATGCGTCCAGAAAGATCGTCCAGTGCTGTGGTCAGGGCATTTTGGTAGCGAGCCTGCTGTAATTTTTGCATGCTGCTCATCTGGAGACCGGCCAGTCCCAGTAAACCAACGGAGATGATGACCAAAGAGATCAGCACCTCGATAAGCCCAACCCCCCGGATCGCGTTAACAGTTCGCACTGCTCTTCTCCTCGACATAGATCCGCCCTGTGCTGGTGACTGCTATCTGGTAGGGCGTACTTCTGTTGCCATCGGAACAGACATTGAATTGGGTCTGGCTGGCCATGCCATTGGCTCTGAATTGCAGTTCGGCTGTGGTGGTTGCGACGGGCGCCCCATTAGGATCCAGATGCCGCTCAAGCAAAATATCGCCATTGCCGAATTTGCCATCACCATCATTATCAATATAGACCAACCAGCCGTCACTCCAGTTGGTGCTGCATAAATTTCCATCTGTGGCTGCGGGGCAGATCATGACGGGGATGCTACGGCGCTGGGCCTCATCTCTGGCTGTGCGCAGGCTCGAGATCAGGGCATCCTTGGTGGAGAGCTGATGTTGTGAGGAGATGAAATAGGCCATGGCTGGTACGCCCGTGGTTGCCATGATGGCAAAAACACTGACGGCAACCATCAGTTCGACGAGGGTAAGTCCTGAGTGGTGACGCATGGTGGGAAGCTCCCTTTAATCCAAAGTAAGTCGATACAGTGTGATCACTGGATTAAGCGGTCTATCCCCGGCCTTTAAAAATCTAAAAAATCAATCAGTCATTTTTATGTTTGTAATCACACTGGCAGTGGCCGCCATGATAAAGTGATTTGTGTCACGGTAATCATCCTGTTTGCACATTATTAAGGATGTTGACCTGTTTTATCTGTCAGGTGTGATTTCGCTCTCGCGGGACGTAATTTCTCGCCATGAAGTCATGGTCTGGTTCTTTTGTATTAGTTATCAACCAGTTCTGATCGCTGTGCTTTCGATATGGATTCAGGATCAACTTGCCGCCTCTGCTCTGATACACTGGGCAATTAATGATTATTGCTAACGACTGGAGCACGAATGCATTGTCCATTCTGTAACGCGGATGACACCAAGGTCATCGACTCCCGCCTGGTGGCCGAGGGTCATCAGGTCAGGCGGCGACGTGAGTGTCTCGAATGTCGGGAACGGTTCACCACCTTCGAGTCGGCAGAACTGGTGATGCCGCGAGTGGTCAAGAGCAATGGCAGTCGTGAGCCGTTTAATGAGGACAAGTTGCGCGGTGGCATACAGCGGGCATTGGAAAAACGCCCCGTGAGCATGGAAGCCGTCGAGCAGAGTATCAACCGCATCAAGTCGCAGATGCGTGCCACCGGTGAGCGGGAAGTGGATGCCAAGTTTATCGGTAATCTGGTGATGGAAGAGCTCAAGGGGCTCGATAAGGTGGCCTACATCCGCTTTGCCTCTGTCTACCGGAGTTTTACCGATATCCGCGAGTTTGGTGAAGAGATAGCCCGGCTGGAGAAATGAGTGTATAGCGCAGCGGATCATAACTACATGCGCCGGGCCATTGAGCTGGCGGCGCAGGGGCAATACACCACCCATCCCAACCCGAATGTGGGGTGTGTGGTGGTGAAGGATGGCCACATAGTGGGTGAGGGGTGGCATCATAAGGCCGGAGAGCCTCATGCAGAAGTCCACGCCCTGCGTGCAGCCGGGGAGGCGGCCAGAGGTGCCACTGCCTATGTGACTCTGGAGCCCTGCTCCCATTATGGTCGAACGCCACCTTGTGCTCTGGCTCTGAAAGAGGCAGGCATCAGCCGGGTCGTTTCGGCCATGCAGGATCCCAATCCCCTGGTGGCGGGACGCGGGTTACATCTTCTGGCTGAAGCGGGTGTCATGACCCAGTGCGGCCTGTTGCATCATGAGGCAGAGCAGCTCAATCCCGGCTTCATCAAACGGATGCAGAGCGGCTTGCCCTGGGTCAGGGTCAAATTGGCCGCCAGTCTGGATGGCCGCACGGCGCTGGCCAATGGCCGGAGTCAGTGGATCACCGGCAGTGCTGCGCGTCGGGATGTCCAGCAGTGGCGGGCCAGAAGCTCCGCCATCTTGAGTGGTGCCGATACTGTGCTCACCGACGATCCCTCATTGAATGTTCGCTGGTGTGAGCTGCCCGACGAGGTGCAAGCCACCTACCCTGAGTCCGTGTTACGCCAGCCGCTGCGTGTGTTGCTGGACTCGCAACAACGTATCAATCCCTCCGCGCGGCTCTTTGGTCTGCCCGGTGAAGTATTACTGGTGCGTCATCAGGCCTCGGGGCAGAGCTTGCCGGATAACGTCAACGAGTTGCTACTACCGCTTGGCAGACAGGGGAAGATGGATCTCTCCTCTTTGCTTTATGAGCTGGGCGCAATGGGATGCAACGAGTTATGGGTCGAGGCGGGGGCACAACTGGCAGGGGCCCTGCTCGACGGTGGCTGGGTGGATGAGTTCATCGTCTATCTGGCGCCGAAACTGTTGGGGCCGGATGCCAAACCTCTGGTGAATATCCCCTTGCTATCGAGCATGGCGGATACCCCGACGTTTGCGCTTCACTCCGTGTGCCAGATCGGTGAGGATGTGCGTCTTATTCTGCAGCCCCAGCGTAAGGAGAGTTAATCATGTTTACCGGGATCATCGAAGCGGTCGGCACCATAGTGGCCATGACCAACAAGGGGCAGGATATCTCCTTGCGGATCCAGAGCGGAAAACTGGATCTGGCGGATGTCAAACTGGGTGACTCCATTGCCACCAATGGCGTCTGCCTGACTGTGGTGCAGCTGCCGGGAGATGGCTATGTGGCCGATCTGTCGGCGGAAACCCTCAAACGTACCGGCTTTGTGCACTATCGCCCCGGTCAGAGTGTGAATCTGGAAAAGGCGCTGATGCCGACCAGTCGCCTGGGTGGTCATCTGGTGTCGGGTCATGTGGACGGGGTCGGTGAGGTGGTGGCCATTACACCACTGGGTCGTGCGGTCGAGTACTGGATTGAAGCACCTGCCGAGCTGGCCCGTTATATTGCCGAGAAGGGCTCCATCACGGTCGATGGCATCAGCCTGACAGTCAACAGTGTGGAGGGGGCCCGTTTCCGGCTCACCATTGTGCCCCATACCACACAGGAAACCACCATAGCCCAATGGCGGGTGGGTAGCCGGGTCAATCTCGAGGTCGATGTGATTGCCCGTTATCTGGAGAGATTGATCCTGGGTGACAAGGCGGCCAAGCCGCAAGCATCCAGTAACGTGACTATGGCCATGCTGGCCGAGAATGGTTTTTTACGCTAGCCCTTCATCCGGCTATCGTGCAGGGAGAGACAACTTATGGCATTGAGTACCACAGAAGAGATTATCGAAGAGTTTCGTCAGGGACGCATGGTCATACTGATGGACGATGAGGATCGGGAAAACGAGGGTGATCTCATCATGCCGGCCACCATGGTGACCCCTGATGATATCAATTTCATGGCGCGATTTGGTCGAGGCCTAATCTGCCTGACCCTGACCAAGGCGCGCTGTCAGCAACTGAACCTGCCGCTGATGGTGGGTAACAATGGCGCCCAGTTTTCTACCAACTTTACCGTCAGCATAGAGGCGGCCGAAGGGGTGACTACCGGCATCTCTGCTGCCGATCGCGCCCGCACTGTTCAGGCGGCCGTAGCATCCGGTGCCAAGGCCAGCGATGTGGTGCAGCCGGGGCACATCTTCCCCCTGATGGCTCAGGAAGGCGGAGTATTGACCCGGGCCGGACATACCGAAGCCGGTTGTGATTTGGCGCGGTTGGCCGGACTGGAGCCTGCCTCGGTGATCGTCGAGATTCTCAATGAGGATGGCACCATGGCGCGCCGTCCCGATCTGGAGAAGTTTGCCGCCGAGCATGGTCTGAAGCTGGGCACCATTGCCGATCTGATCGAGTATCGCAATCAGCATGAGACCACGGTGGAGAAGGTGGCCCAGTGTCATCTGCCCACCGATTATGGCGACTTCGAGCTGGTGACCTTCCGCGACACCATAGACAACCAGTTGCACTATGCCCTCTGCAAGGGCGATCTGCTGGCCAATCCGTCACCGCTGGTGCGGGTGCATGTCCATGATTTCTTTAATGATGTGCTGCATACCGATCGCCATACCAAACTCAATTGGCCGCTGCAAAAGGCCATGAGCCGGATCGCTGCCGAAGGCGGTGTCGTGGTGATACTGGGGCAGGGGTCAACCCAGAGCGAGTTGCTGGCGCGGATTGAACATTTTGCCGCCCAGGATCGCGGTGAGCCACAACCGGGTGCCAAGCGCCCCGAGGTTTCCCGTCGGGTTGGTGTGGGCTCCCAGATCCTGCGTTCATTGGGTATCAAGCGGATGCGCTTGCTGACGGGTCAGAAGCGTTACCATGCCCTCTCCGGTTTTGGTCTGGAAGTGGACGAGTATCTGGCTGAGTAGTGTCAAAAGAGCCTTTTGCCACCCTTCCGGTTGGCAGGCTGTTGTCATGGGCTGGTTGTGATAGAATGTGCGCCAATTATTGGCCATAGCAGAGATAGGATCCCTCATGAAGGTTATCGAAGGAAATATTGCCGCTCCCGAGGCCCGTGTGGCCATCGTTGTGGCTCGCTTCAACAGCTTCATCAACGAAAACCTGGTTGATGGTGCTCTGGATGTGCTCAAGCGTCAGGGGTTGATCCCGGAAGAGCAGATCACTCTGGTGCGCGTTCCCGGTGCGGTGGAAATCCCGCTGGCGGTGAAGAAGCTGGCCAAGAGTGGCAAGGTGGATGCGATTGTGGCACTCGGTTGTGTCATCCGTGGCGATACCTACCACTTCGAGCTGGTGGCCAATGAAAACAGCAAGGGGATGGCTCAGGTGATGCTTGAGTATGAAATCCCGGTCGCCTTCGGTGTACTGACTACCGATAATGTGGAACAAGCCATCCAGCGTGCCGGTACCAAGGCGGGCAACAAGGGTGCCGAAGCCGCACTGAGCGCACTGGAAATGATCAACGTCCTGAAAAATCTGGACGCTTGAAAGGAGCAAATGATTGAAACCGTCTGAACGCCGTAAGGCGCGCCATTTCGCTGTCCAGGCCATCTACCAGTGGCAGATGACCCAGGACAATGTGGGCGACATTGAAGAGCAGTTCAAGCTGGATCAGGAGATGAAAGGGGTCGATATGGACTACTTTCGTGAACTGCTCAGTGGCGTGGCTGGCCATGTGAACAAGCTGGATGCCACCTTCTCTCCCTATCTCTCGCGCAAGCTTGAGGATCTGGATATGGTGGACAAGGCGATCCTGCGCCTGGCGACCTTCGAGTTGCTGTTCCGCAAGGATGTTCCCTATCGTGTGGTGATCAACGAAGGGATCGAGTTGGCCAAGGCGTTTGCGGCAGAAGATAGCCACAAGTTTGTCAACGGCGTACTGGACAAGGTCGTCAAGGCGTTTGGACCGCAGTAAATCGCTGTGCTCCTGTTTAAAAAAGCCAGCTGATGCTGGCTTTTTTGTTGGCTACGCCGATCCATAGATGAACCAAGCATCAGTGTTTTATGCTGAAAATTAAAAATAAAAAAACAATAAAAACAGATAGATATAAATTACTCAATAAAAACAACGAAATGTAAATCATTGTTTAGTATGTTGTTTTTATTCTGATTGTTATTTTTGTGCTGTTAAGTTTATGTTCTATGGATGAAAATGCTGATGATTTCTGGCCGGGGCATTCCTCTCTTTTCCGGCCAGCAATGGGATAGTCGGGATCTGGAACACAGGGGGAGCAAAGATGGGTGAATTCGAGGTGATCCGGCGCTTTTTCCAGCGTTCGCCACGGCGCGCCGATGTGGTGCTGGGCTCCGGCGACGACTGTGCCCTGCTGCGGGTGCCGGCGGATCAGTTGCTGGCAGTCAGCACAGATACATTGGTGAGCGGGGTGCACTTCTTTGCCGATGTGGATCCGGTGGCGCTGGGTCACAAGGCGCTGGCGGTCAACCTCTCCGATCTGGCGGCCATGGGCGCCGAGCCCTGCTGGGCCTCACTGGCATTGACCCTGCCCGAGATCGATGAGGCGTGGCTCGCCGGTTTTGCCCGCGGTTTTCTGGCGCTGGCCGAGGCGCACGGGGTGGATCTGATCGGTGGGGACATGACCCGTGGGCCGCTGGCCATTACCGTTTCCATCAAGGGCACGGTTCCCGGGAGCCAGGCACTGCGTCGCAGTGGCGCGGCCGTTGGCGATGGCATCTATGTCTGTGGTGAACTGGGCAGTGCGGCACTGGCGCTGGCCCATCGCCTGCAAGGCGTTGCCGTGGCGCCAGAGGATTATCCACACCTGCAACGGGCACTGGAGTACCCGCAGCCCCGGGTCGCCCTGGGCATGGCACTGCGCGGCATAGCGTCGAGCTGCCTCGATCTCTCCGATGGGCTGGCCTCGGATCTGGGTCATCTGCTGCGGGCCTCCGGTGTGGGGGCTTGTATCGATCTGGCGGCGTTACCCCTGTCGGCGGCCGTGGCGGCTCAGCCACAGGCACTGGGCTGGCAATTGGCGCTGGCCGGTGGCGATGACTATGAGCTCTGTTTCACCGTACCCAAGAGCCGACAAGGCGTGCTGGCAGAGCTGTCAGCCGATTTGGCGCTGCCCTTGACCCGTATCGGCCAGATAGTGGCTGGTGAACCCAGGATTGAGTGGCAATTTGCCAACGAGCCCCGCAGGCTGCAACTGCAGGGGTGGGATCATTTCAAGGAGTCGTGATGATTAAACCTGAACTGCGCCGTCTGTCCTGGCGCAATCCGCTGCACTGGCTGGCCGTTGGTTTTGGCTCCGGGCTCTCGCCCGTGGCGCCGGGCACCATGGGCACCCTGGCGGCGATCCCCTTCTATCTGCTGGTGATGCACTGGCCCCTGTGGGCTTATGGGCTCTTGCTGCTGGCCGGCTCACTGCTGGGGATCCTCATCTGTGATTCTGCCACCCGAGCCATAGGTCAGGAGGATCATGGTGGCATAGTGTGGGATGAGTTCATGGGCTTCGGGGTGACCATGCTGGCCGCCCCCCAGGGATGGCAATGGATTGCGCTGGGCTTTGTCCTGTTTCGCTTTTTCGATGTCCTCAAGCCCTGGCCCATCCGCTGGCTTGACCGTCATATCAAGGGCGGACTGGGTATCATGGTGGATGACCTGCTGGCGGGGCTGTTCGCCCTGGCCTGTCTGCAGGCGCTGGTCTGGTCAGGGCTATTGGTCTGAATCAATTGGCCTGAATCAATAGTGGGGCGGGGGAGTCTCTTCCGCCTGGGAGGCTATCTGGGAGGGGGCGGTTTCGCGCAGTCGCTTGATGACGGCGTCCAGCTGATGGCGCATCTTGTCCTGCAACTTCTGCTGCTCGGCCAGCTCCCGGCTGAGCTGCTCTATGGTGTCGTCCTGAAAGGCCACACGGCTTTCCAGATATTCCAGGCGTTCCAACAGATGTTCCGGCATAACGACCTCATGGTAACAGGGGGAGGTCGGCATCATAATGGTTGGCCTATCATCAAACCAGTCCTGCATGGAAAAACAGTTTGCCGTCGGCGTGACCGGGTGGCACAGCGTGTCGGGTGACAGCGGTTTTCTGGTGGGAAATGATCAACATTATCGAGATATTTACATAAAGCTTTGTGAACGCCTCCCTCGGAAGACTGATCGCAGTAGTTTTTTTTCAATATTGCCGTCCGAACCCTATTCCTTCCCGCAATAGAGCGGTTAGTATAAAACGCTTTTTATCACATGAGCCTCTCTACGAATAAAACAGAGAGCTGGATTGGTGTATTGGAGAAAATAATGAAACAGATGTTGAAGATGTCCCTGCTGGCTGCGGCCATGGCCGTCGTAATTACTGGTTGCCAAAAGGATGAGAAGGCAGCTGCTCCGGCTGCAGGCGCCAAGGTTGAACTGAAGAGCTTCGAAGAGACTTCTGCTTATGCCATCGGTCAATCCATGGGTCGTTACATCAGCAACACCCTGGAACGTCAGCAAAACCTGGGTATCAAGCTGAGCGACGACATGATCCTCAAGGGCGTGCAAGACGGTCTGGTGAAGAAGTCTCTGCTTGATGACAAGCAACTGGAAAAGGCGCTGAAGGATTACGATCAGAAGATCAACGACGCCGCCACCAAGAAGGCCGAAGCTGATTCCAAGGCTAACCAGGAAGCTGGCAAGAAGTTCCTGGAAGAGAACGCCAAGAAGAAGGGCGTGACTGTTACCAAGTCCGGCCTGCAGTATGAAGTACTGACCGAAGGCAAGGGTCCCAAGCCAAAGGCCACTGACAAGGTGACCGTTCACTATGTCGGCACCCTGATCGACGGCAAGAAGTTCGACAGCTCAGTAGACCGTAAGGAACCGGCTCAGTTCCCGCTGAACCAGGTTATCCCGGGCTGGACTGAAGGTGTTCAACTGATGTCTGTTGGCTCCAAGTACAAGTTCGTTCTGCCTGCTGAACTGGCTTACGGCGCACAAGGTGCCGGTACTATTCCTGCCAACTCTGTTCTGGTCTTCGAAGTGGAGCTGCTGGGTATCGGTGATGCCAAGCCTGCCGCCAAGGAAGAAGCCAAGCCTGCTGCCAAGAAGTAATATTACTTCCCGCGCATCAGCAAAAAGCCAACCCGCAAGGGTTGGCTTTTTTCATTGAGGCATCTGCCTACAAAGATCACTTCTGGCGCACAAAAATCAACTGTTCGGTGGCAAAACCCATGCTCTTGAGCCGACCCAGAATGGGCTCCAGTGTAGTGGTAGGCAGGGTAGGGGTTCTGGCCAGTATCCACAGATAATCC
>RRZU010461736.1_pt1 | contig 11631 bp, 12 predicted proteins | sample 2165561 | NCBI WGS metagenome assembly RRZU01 (sample SAMN10456909, study PRJNA506462) | wastewater metagenome | isolation source: wastewater sludge | place: USA: Moscow, Idaho | reverse complement strand
TGATCAGATAAGTTCGTCACCACCCCCCTCCTACTTGCAGTAGAGGGGGCGTTTTTCGTAGGAGCCAGCTTGCTGGCGATGCTTTTTATGGCGGATCGCCGGCAACCCGGCTCCTACAAAGATCGAGTGCGACCGCTTAACTGACTGGCATTAGCCCCAGGGCTGGCGTTTTGCGTTGTGGGGTGACCGTCAGAATTCGACTACTGCCGACAGCCACAGGCGGCGGCCTTCTTCCATTACGCCTGTGGTGGACTGGGTGCTCTGGATATAGTCCGTACCGTAGGCCGTGCCATTGGCTGCACCGCTATTGGCGTAAGTGGTGTAGGCCTTACCTTTGACGAAGTCCTTGTCGAGCAGGTTGTAGATTGCCGCATTGAGCGTCACGTTTTCCGAGGCTTTGAACGAGCCACCCAGATGGAACAAGGTATAGGCCTTGGTGTTCTTGCCCAGGGTGTCGTAGATGGACTGGTTGGTGGAGTAGCTGCCGTTGGTGTTGGCCAGGTTCTCGTATTTCGAAGTGAAGCGAGCACGCTCACCACGGTATTCGCTCTTCAGCCAGAGGTTGAGACGATCAGTGGTCTGCCAGGCGAGCTTCGCATTGGCCAGGTGTTCCGGCGTGTTGGTTAGCGGTTCACCCTTGTTGTCGCCGCTTTTCTGTTCGCTGTCGGTGTAGGTGTAATTGCCAGAAAGTGTCCAGGCCGGCGCGAAGTTCCAGCTGGCAGCCAGTTCCAGGCCCTGGGTGACCGCCTCGTCGATATTTATCTGCTGCGAGCAGGTGCCAGCCGGGAGTCCGCCACTTGCAGCGTTACCGCTGCACAGCGGATCTGCGACCGGATCACCGCTGGCGATCTTGTCCTTGAACTTGTTGTGGAACAGCGTGGCGTTGGCGTTGAAGCCGGACAGGCTGTCGAAGTAGACGCCAAATTCGGTGCTGGTGGTCGTCTCAGGCTTCAGGTTTGGGTTGCCGATGGTGACGACTTGTCCCTGGCTGGTGACACCGTTGATGCCGCCATGCAGGTCGTTCAGATCCGGAGTCTTGTACCCACGGCTGATGCCTCCTTTGAGTGTCCAGCTGTCAGTGGTATTCCACACCAGATAGGCGCGCGGGCTGACGTGGCCGCCGAAGGCTTCGTGGTCGTCATAACGAGCACCCAAGGTCAGGGCCAGATCATCACGCAGGCGCCATTCATCTTCGGCGAAGAGTGCCCAGGTTTTTTGCTCGAACTCGTCCAGTGCGATGCCGTCCGTCATTTCGGCTTTCCACCACTGACCGCCGAGGGTTGCAATGTGCGACTCACCTATTGGGGCTACGAGTTTGCTGTCGAAAACCAGGTTGGTTGTCTCCAGATCGCGATCATCACCAATCAGCGTGCCTGGGATGCCGGAGCTATTGCCGATAACGTTACCTGGAATGGTACGGCCGATGGTTTCGGTGCGGTTGTGCATCAGGCTGGAATCCAGAGTGCCGAAGTCCAGACGCGCGGTGTGGGTCATGGCGATCTGCTCGCGTTCGAAACGTAACTCGTCGGCATAACCATTGGCGGTGGTGGCATTGGCAGTGCAGTCGCGGTTCAAGCCATCGAGACTGCCGAGCTGGCACTCATCGTTGTTGTACTTCTGGCGGCTGCGCTCAATGTCCAGACCGAAGTCGTGATTCTCGTGCGGCGTGAGAGTCAGGCGTGCGCCCAGATTGTTGGTACCACCATCGACTGGGGATGGGCCGCGCTTGCTGACTTCCACGCCGTTGCCGTAGCTCAGGTCGGATTCTTCGCGATTGAACAGGCTTCCCCGTACTTGCAGGCCCAGCAGCTCGTCGATCAGCGGACCGCTGGCGTAGATGCTGGTGCTGCGGGTATCGCCGAAATCGCGATTTTCCTGATAGGTGTAGTCTTGGGTCAAAGAGCCCGTCCACTCTTTGCCAACCTTGCGGGTGATGATATTGATCACCCCGCCCATGGCGTCGGAGCCATACAGGGTCGACATCGGCCCGCGAATCACTTCGATACGCTCGATGGCCGACAGCGGCGGCATGAAACTGGTGGAGGTCTCATTGAAACCATTTGGGGTGACATTGCCGGCTGCATTCTGACGGCGGCCGTCGATCAGGATCAGGGTGTATTGGCTAGGCATGCCACGGATGCTGATGTTCAGCCCGCCGGTCTTGCCAGTGCCCTGGCCGATATCGATGCCCTCAACGTCACCCAATGCCTGTGCCAAGTTGTTGTAGCGCTTCTGCTGCAACTCCTCGCGGCTGATCACACTGATGCTGGCCGGGGCTTCGGTGATCTTCTGTTCGAAGCCGGAAGCACTGACTACCACGTCGCCCAGGGCGATAGGCTCGTTGGCCTGGGCGCCGAAACTGGCGGACAGAGCAATGGCGCTGGCCAAGGCGGTGCGGGAATTGAGGGCGGACATCGATCTACTCCTGGCAGTAAGAGGGTGCAGGCGGAACGGTTGTAAACGGCCTGGATGATAGTGATTTGCATATAAGGTTCAATTGCGGATGATATAGATGAGCATGGCAACCGGCTGGAGAGGCCGTGGTGGTTGGGCTGCAGGCAGGTGTAAATTTTGTAAATACGATTAATTCTCGAGTGATCGGCGGGCTTTACGCTGGCTTTCCTGGCGCTCTAAGCTGCCGACATGAACCCTATTCTTCTCAACTGCGACATGGGCGAGGGCTTCGGCGCCTGGCGCATGGGCGACGATGAACTGGCCATGCCGCTGATCGATCAGGCCAACCTGGCGTGCGGCTTCCATGCAGGCGATCCGCTGATCATGGCGCGCAGCGTCGAGCTGGCGGTGGCGCATGGCGTGAGCATTGGCGCGCATCCTTCCTATCCGGATCTGCAGGGCTTTGGTCGGCGTCACCTGCAGTGCTCGCCGGAAGAGGTTCGCGCGCTGGTGCTGTATCAGGTGGGGGCGCTGGATGCCTTTTGCCGAGCGCGCGGCTGTCAGCTGGCTTACGTCAAACCGCATGGCGCGCTTTACAACGATCTGGTTCGTGATGATGCGCTGCTCACCGCGGTACTCGATGCCTGTGCCAGCTACCGCAAGGGCCTGCCGCTGATGGTGCTGGCGCTGGCTGACAATGATCGGGAGCTGCGTCTGGCCGACGAGGCCGATGTGCCGCTGATGTTCGAGGCGTTCGCTGACCGCGCCTATCTGTCAGATGGGCAACTGGCGCCACGCCGGCTCAGCGGCGCGGTGCACCATGATCCCGAGCGAACCCTGGACCAGGCGTTGGCCATTGCCAGCGGCGAGTCCTTTGCCGATATCGATGGCAAGCCGCTGCGGCTGCGGGCTGACAGCCTCTGCGTGCATGGCGACAACCCCGAGTTGCTGGAGGTGTTGCGCGGTTTGCGCGCTCGGCTGGATGCGCTTTGAGGGATCAGATGGGCTGCCAGTCCAGAGTCAGCTCCTCCTGCCAGGCGAAGCGTTCGAAGTGACTGCCGACGATACCCTCCAGGCGTCGCAATTGCTCAAGCTCGACTGGATCGGCCTGCATCTGGAGCGCAGCCAGCACCTGACCGTGCTTGGCCCCGGTGGCGTGCAGCAGCGCCTGCGGCTGGAGACGCGCATCAGCTGCAACAACATCCTGGCCGCGCGTCAATTCACCCTGGCGGGTATGGGCGTGTCGCTGCAGCCGGTGCCGGAAGTCCGTGAACTGCTGGCTCGCGGCGAGCTGTTGCCGCTGCTGCCGGATTGGCAACTCGAGCCTATCGGCCTGCATATCGTTACGCCACGGCGCGATGCGCAACCGGCCAAAGTGCGCTATGCCATCGAGGCGCTCAGGCGTCATCTGGTCAGTGCATGATGATCAACAGTCGGCATACGCCTCTGGCTATGCGAGGATGGCGCCGTAATTATTTTCTCCGTCAGAAAGGACCCGTGATCCACACCGATGAAGACGCCCAAACGTATTGAACCCCTGGTCGAGGATGGCCTGGTGGATGAGGTGCTGCGACCACTGATGAGTGGCAAGGAAGCAGCGGTCTATGTGGTGAGGTGTGGCGACGAGCTGCGCTGCGCCAAGGTCTACAAGGAGGCCAACAAACGCAGCTTCCGCCAGGCGTCCGAGTACCAGGAAGGCCGCAAGGTACGCGGCAGTCGCCAGGCGCGGGCCATGGCCAAGGGCAGCAAGTACGGGCGCAAGGAGCAGGAAAGCGCCTGGCAGAATGCCGAGGTCGCTGCGTTGTTTCGCCTGGCCAATGCCGGCGTGCGTGTACCCAAACCCTACGACTTTCTCGACGGCGTACTGCTGATGGAACTGGTCGGTGATGGCGAGGGTGATGTTGCGCCGCGGCTCAATGACGTCGACCTGCACCCGGACGACGCGCGTGAATTTCACGCCTTCATGATCCAGGAGATCGTCAAGATGCTCTGCGCCGGCCTAGTGCACGGCGACCTGTCGGAGTTCAACGTGCTGCTTGGCCCCGAAGGCCCGGTGATCATCGATCTGCCGCAAGCCGTGGATGCCGCCGCCAACAACCATGCCTTCAGCATGCTCGAACGTGACGTACGCAACATGGCCGAGTACTTCGGCCAGTTCGCCCCCGAGCTGAGATACACCAAGTACGCCAAGGAAATGTGGGCGCTCTACGAGGCCGGCAAACTGCTGCCCGATACGCAGCTGACCGGCGAATTCGCCGAACCCGAGGACGCTGCCGATATCGACGCGGTGATGCGCGAGATCAAGGCCGCCCTGGCCGAGGAAGCGAAAAAGCAGGCCCTGCTCAACGCCGAAGACGAACCCAAGGACGCCGAACCGATACCGCCCGGGATGCGCTGATGAAGCTTTTACCGGGCTCTGCTCCGTAGGGTGCGCCGTGCGCACATCCTCACGCTGCGCCCGGTGCCATGGGAGGGGCTTTAGAACTGGCGGCGCCACTGACGTAGGGCGGGTGCAACCCGCCGTTGTCGGTCTGGCGGGTTTCACCCGCCCTACGGCTGACGGTGCGACGAACATCCCGCCGCGCCGCAACTCACTCCTTCCTCCAGCCCCTGCAGAATCGGACAATCCGGCCGGCTATCGCCCTGGCAACTGTTCGCCAGATCCACCAGCGTGTCGCGCAAGGCCGTCATCTCGGCAATCTTGCGCTCCAATTCGGCGATGTGATCTTCGGCCAGTGCTTTTACATCAGCACTGGCGCGCTGCTTGTCCTGCCACAGCGCCAGCAGTTTGCCGACTTCCTCCAGCGAAAAGCCGAGATCCCGCGCCCGCTTGATAAAGGCCAGGCGGTGCAGGTCCGATGCGCTGTACTGCCGATAACCACTCTCCGACCGCCCGGCATGGGGCAGCAGATCTATGGACTCGTAGTAGCGAATCATCTTGGCGCTAAGGCCGGTATGTTTGGCGGCTTGGCCGATGTTCATGTACGCGGTTTCCAGCGATTGAGCAGCAGTGCGTTGCTCACCACGCTGACGCTGGACAGCGCCATGGCAGCGCCCGCGAACATCGGGTTGAGCAGGCCGGCGGCGGCCAGCGGTATACCGATCAGGTTGTAGATGAAGGCCCAGAAGAGGTTCTGGCGGATCTTCGCGTAGGTGCGCCGGCTGATCTCCAGCGCGGCCGGCACCAGACGCGGGTCGCCGCGCATCAGGGTGATGCCGGCCGCGTGCATGGCGGCATCGGTGCCGCCGCCCATGGCGATGCCGACGTCCGCGGCGGCCAGCGCTGGCGCGTCGTTGATACCGTCGCCGACCATGGCCACGGTGCCGTGCTGGCGCAGTTCACCGATCAGTCGCGCCTTGTCTGCCGGCAATACCTGGGCGTGGGGTTCGTCGATACCCAGAACGCTGGCCACCGCCGCCACGCTGCCCTGGTTGTCGCCGCTGATCAGGTGACTGGTGATGCCTTGTGCACGCAGTTCGGCGATGGCTTCGGCGGCGCCGTCCTTGAGCAGGTCGCCGAAGGCCAGCAGGCCAAGCAGGCGTGGCGTGCTGCCGGTTTCGATCAGCCAGGACAGAGTGCGGCCCTCGGCCTCCCATACTCGGGCGGACTCGGCCAGCGGGCCGGCCTGCAACTGGTTTTCCTCCAGCAGGCGGCTGCTACCCAGTTGCAGGCTGCGGCCCTCGATTTCGCCGGCGATGCCGCGTCCGGTCAACGCACGGCTGTTGCTCAGCGCCGGCAGGGCGATGTGCTGTTCGGCGCAGCGCTGCAGCACGGCCTTGGCCAGCGGGTGCTCGCTGCCCTGTTGCAGACCGCCGGCCAGGCGCAGCAGTTCTTCCTCGTCTGCTTCGCCCAGGCCGATATGGACGATGCGCGGCTTGCCTTCGGTGAGTGTGCCGGTTTTGTCGAAGGCAATGTGCTGCACGGCATGCGCCACTTCCAGCGCTTCGGCGTCCTTGATCAGGATGCCGTGGCGCGCGGCGACCCCAGTACCGGCCATGATCGCGGTCGGCGTGGCCAGGCCCAGCGCGCAGGGGCAGGCGATCACCAGTACGGCGACGGCATTGAGCAGGGCGTTTTCCAGTGATGCGCCGAACGCCAGCCAGCCCAGCAGCGTAGCCAGGGCGATCAGTAGCACCACCGGGACGAATACCTGGCTGACCTTGTCCACCAGTTTCTGGATCGGCGCCTTGGCTGCTTGGGCGTCTTCGACCAGGCGGATGATCCGTGACAGTACGGTTTCGGCGCCGAGGGCAGTGGTTTCCACCAGCAAGCGACCTTCACCGTTGATGGCGCCGGCCGTGACCTTGTCGCCCGGCTGTTTGGCCACCGGCAGGCTTTCACCGCTGATCAGCGCTTCGTCGGCATGGCTGGTGCCTTCCAGCACTAGGCCGTCGACCGGGAAGCGTTCGCCGGGCTTGACCAGAATCCGGTCGCCCAGCACCAGCGCGTCGATGCCGACACGTTCCTCGCGGCCATCCACCAGCCTCACCGCGTGGTCCGGGCGCAGCGCCTGCAAGGCGCGAATGGCGCTAGCGGTCTGGCGCTTGGCGCGGTTTTCCAGGTATTTACCGAGCAGGATCAGGCTGATGATCACCGCCGAGGCCTCGAAGTACAAATGCGGCATCTGCCCGGCCGGGGTTACGGCCCATTGGTACAGGCTTAGGCCGTAACCGGCGCTGGTGCCGATGGCCACCAGTTGATCCATGTTGCCAGCACGGGCTTTCAGCGCTTGCCAGGCGGCACGGTAAAAACGCGCACCGAAGATGAACTGCACCGGTGTGGCGAGCAGGAATTGCGCCCAGGCCGGCAGCATCCAGTGCTGGCCGAAGGGTTCGGCCAGCATCGGCACAACCAGTGGCAGGGTCAGGATGATGGCCGCCAACAACGTCAGTCGCTCACGACGCAGGCGGTTGCCGGCTTCATCCGTGGCAGGGCGCCCATCGAGCAGGCTGGCCTTGTAACCGGCGGCAGCCACCGCCTTCAGCGCCTGTTGCGGGTCGAAACCGGCGAGTACCTGCAGGCGCGCCTTCTCATCGGCGAGATTGACGGTGACCTGGCTGATGCCCGGCAGTTTGCTCAGGGCGCGTTCGATACGACCGACGCAACTGGCGCAGGTCATGCCTTCGATGTCCAACTCCAGTGGCTGGCTGGGCACGCTGTAACCGGCGCCCTCGATAGCGCTGATCAGTTGCGGCAGACTTCCGGCCGGCGCTTCGATGCGCGCCTGCTCGCTGGCCAGGTTGACGCTGACACTACTTACTTGCGGCAGCTTGCGCAGCGCGCGCTCGACACGACCGGCGCAACTGGCGCAGGTCATGCCCTGGATGGGCAGGTCGAAGGTGGTCATGGTTCGGCTCCCTGTAACGTCGTGGCTACAGGATCAACCTTACCCCCATGGCAAGGTCAAGTCTTCAGTTCAGCATCGGCGCGGCATGCAGTCGCAGGCCATCGCTGCCCATGGCGATGCGATAGCGGCGCACTTCGCCGGCCTGCAGTTCCAGCGACTGACCGGCGAGCTGGTTGATACCGTCCTGGCAGCGGCCGCTGCCAGTCAGGCCCAGGCGTAACGACACCTTGCCGGGCGGCAGGTTGAAGGACACCGACTGGCCCTGATGCAGGCGGGCGGCCATCTGGTCATGCAGATACAGCGCGACCTCGCAGGTGGTGGCCACCTCCAGGCGTTCGCGCGAGACGATCAGCACTGCGTAGCCTTCGCCCTGACTTGTCGAGGGCAGCGGTGCCAGTGGTTCGGCCTGAGCCAGAGTCGCCAACAGCAGGGCAAGGGCGGAGCAGAGCAGGCGCATGGCAAGGTCCTCATGCAGAAAACGGCGCGGGTGACATGAAGCAAGGGCTTGACCTTGCCATTGTGGCAAGGTTGAGACTACACCCATCGACCACTGATTCAAGGAGTCAGCAATGCAACAATTCAAGGTTAGCGGAATGTCATGCGGTCATTGCGTGCGTGCCATTACCCAGGCGATCCAGGCGCTGGAGCAGACGGCCAGAGTCGAAGTGGATCTGGCTGGGGGGCTGGTACGAGTGGAGGGCAACCTGGATGCTGCGCAGATACAGGCCGCCATTCGCGAAGAGGGCTACCAGGTTGCCCCCGCGTAGAGCTCGGGCCTGCTAAGGCCACTGCCGCAGCAGGCCGCGAAAGCAGCTGTCGATCATCGTCGGGGTATCGGTCTGGGCATCGAACAGGTTGGGGTCTCGCAGCCAGTCACTGAACAGGCCGACGAGTAGCGCGTGCAGCGTGCGCGAGGCCAGGCGCGGGGTGATGCCTGGCTGCAGGTATGGTTGCACAGCCGGCAAGGCGAACTGCTGTTCGCACAGGTCAATGAACTGATTGACGAAGGTCTCGTGACGCTCCTCGGCCTCGCGCAGCTCCTCGGTGAACTCGCAGCGCCGCAGTAGTACGGTGAGGATGCGCCGGCGTTGCTCGTCGAGCACCAGATTGGCCATGGCCTCTATGCACAGATCGCGCAGCAGCTGCAGCGATGACAGGCCATCGACCGCCGCCAGTTGCTGGGCCAGCGGCTCCAGCGGCAGACGTACCTGGTTGAGCATTTCGTGGAACAGGTGGGCCTTGTTCTGGAAGTGCCAATAAACCGCACCGCGCGTAACCCCGGCATGCCGGGCGATCTGCTCGAGGCTGGTATGGGCGACCCCACGCTCGAGGAACAACTGTTCCGCAGCAGCGAGGATGGCGTGGCGGGTTTTCTCCGCGTCTTCTTTGGTTCTGCGCATGGTGATCCGGGTGTTGAAACTGGGCTCAGAGGCTACCGAGTTTACCGACTTTGTCCCGCTTGCTGGTGGCTACCCTGTTTTACCTGGCACGATGTCCCTGAGCCGGAGCCGCAAGACTTTGGCGGAATCGCAGGTACAGTGCGTTGCACTGGCTGGCCTTTCGTGGGCGGCGCGAACAGTGAGATGATTAGCCAGCTAACAAATAGCTCGGAATGCTCATGAACCTGCGTACCCTTCTGATTCTTGGCGCGCTGTGCGCCTTTGGCCCGCTGGCCATCGATTTCTATCTCCCGAGCTTCCCGGTTCTGGCGCAGCAGTTCGCCACCGACGTCGAGCATGTGCAGCTGTCGCTGGCGGCCTATTTCGTCGGCATTGCCATTGGTCAGTTGTTCTATGGCCCGCTGGCCGACCGCTTCGGTCGGCGTGTGCCGTTGCTGGTAGGCGTGACACTGTTCACGGCGGCATCGCTGGCCTGTGCGCTGGCGCCGAGCCTGGAATGGCTGATCGTGGCGCGTTTCGTTCAGGCGCTGGGTGGCTGCGCCGGGATGGTGATCACCCGTGCGGTGGTGCGTGATGTGTGCGATCCGCTGGCCTCTGCCAAGGTCTTTTCGCAATTGGTGCTGGTGATGGGCCTGGCGCCGATCCTGGCGCCTCTGGGGGGCGGCCTGTTGCTCAACACGCTGGGCTGGCCATGGATCTTTCATAGCCTGGCGATTTTCTCCGGGCTGTGCCTGCTGGCCGTGATGTTCGGGCTGCCGGAGACGCGCCCGCAGCATCTGCAGCCGGCGCCGCTGAGTGGGGCTTTCGGCCAGTACCGCGCCTTGCTCGGCAATGCTCCGTTCATGGGCTACAGCCTGGTTGGCGGTGTCGCCATGGCCGGGATGTTCGCCTATATCGCCGGCTCGCCCTTCGTGTTCATCGAACTGTACGGTGTGCCGGCCGAGCGCTACGGCTGGCTGTTCGGCACCAATGCGGCGGGCTTCGTGATCATGGCGCAGGTCAATGCACGCCTGGTGCGGCGCGGTGGCCCGGTGCTGTGGTTGCAGCGCATGGTTCTGGTGTATCTGCTCAGCGCCCTGAGCCTGCTGGTGCTGGCCTGGATGCAGCCAGCTCAACTGTGGCCGTTGATGGTTCCGTTGTTCATCTGCGTGGCCTGTCTGGGCTGCGTGCTGCCCAATGCCACGGCCTGCGCCATGGCCGGGCAGGGGCGTCATGCCGGCAGTGCCTCGGGGCTGCTGGGCAGCATGCAGTTCAGCGTGGCGGCCAGCGCCTCGGCGCTGGTGGCTTGGCTGCATGATGGTTCGGCAGTGCCCATGGCGCTGGTGATTGCCCTGTGCGGCGCCGGTGCCTGCGCCATGGCCTGGTGGTGCAGGCGTTTCGCGGTCTGAGCTGCGTCAGTTGCCGGGGTAGTCGCTGAGCACGACATCCTGCTGCTGCTTGTCCAGGCCAATCACCTGATAAGGATCGACACGGTCGCCGTATTCCATGCCCGGCGATCCCATGGGCATGCCGGGTACGGCGGCGCCAATCAGGTCGACACGTTCGAGCAGCTTGAGAACGTCGGCAGCCGGGACGTGGCCTTCGACGAACTTGCCGTCGATCACTCCGGTGTGGCACGAAGCCAGACGCGGCGGCACGCCCAGTCGTTGTTTGACGGCACGCATATCGGTCTCGACGTGATCGTTGACGGTGAAACCGTTGTCCTGCAAGTGACTGATCCAGTCCTTGCAGCAGCCGCAGTTGGCATCGCGGTGAACATCGATGCTCAGGGGCTCGCTGGCATTGGCCAGGCTGGTGAAGAGGCAGAGGGCGAGCAGGGAACGACGCATGGCAGGCTCCGGATGATTGAGTGCTGAGCATAGCGCCGCTACCGGCACGGCCCAAGTGCCTGCGACTATGCGTCGCGATCAGGTACGCCTATGCTGGCCATGCCTTGATGATCAGGAATCTGCCGATGCTGCCCGAATCATCCTGTCGATCCAGATCGTGGCCCTGACTGCGCTGGGGCTGGCGTATTTCATCCGTCCCGAGGAAATGGCCAGCTTCAGCGGCGCACTGCTGATGGGCAGCGCTGCTGTCACGGAAGTGCGTGCCTATTACGGAGGGCTGCAACTGGGGCTTGCAGCCTACCTGGCGATGGCGCTGCTGTGTTGCGCCCGGCGCTGCTTCTGCTGGTGTTGCTGTACAGCGTGCTGGCGCTGGCACGCTTCGCCGGGCTGTGGCTGGATGGCGGCGCGCAGCAGACCTTCAATCTCTACGCGCTGCTGCTCGAGGTGCTCTCGGCCGCTTTGGCCTGGTGGGCGTTGCGCGGCGTGTCACGCTGAGCCGAGCAGGCAAAGCCCGGATTGCACCGGGCTACGAGGAGCGGTTCAGCGCCGCTCCAGCAGCACACCCGCTTCCATATGGTGGGTGTAGGGGAACTGGTCGAACAGCGCGCTGCGCGTCACCTTGTGGGTGTCGCTCAGTTGGGCGATGTTGGCGGCCAGGGT
>RRZU011333403.1_pt1 | contig 11632 bp, 15 predicted proteins | sample 2165561 | NCBI WGS metagenome assembly RRZU01 (sample SAMN10456909, study PRJNA506462) | wastewater metagenome | isolation source: wastewater sludge | place: USA: Moscow, Idaho | reverse complement strand
GTTTCCATTATACACAGTTCAATTGGCGGTAACAGGAATCAAGCATATGTAATTTAACATAATATACATTATGCGCGGTGATGGGTTTGGGTTTTACAGACAAACACAAACCTTGCTCACCGGGTTGGATGGCTGGGTTAGCCGTGTTCTATGAGCGCCATGGCCTACGGCCGCGCGTTCACATCGAGGTCTACCTGATCCTCAATCATGGTCTGCATGACCTGGCGGATAAGTGGGCTTGAACGATACGCCGAGACAAATGCAGTAATAAGAAGGAAAGCGCTGAGGCCATCAGCCCCATCATGACGCCAACGAGCCTCGGCTTTATCGCTCACCAGGCCATCCAGAATCAGTTCAACAGATTCAGGGTCAGTGAAACTCTGATAGCCTCTGGTAGCGTCAGATATCGCAGAGACAGCATATTCAAAAGCGGTTTCTGGAATGGATTCACGGTCATCCGGAAGCATCCCTTCGCTAAGGCGTTCGATCTCATCCAGCAAACGGATATTCATAACGTTCTCCTTTTTAGTAACAGTTACTTTATGCCGATAAATGGGGTTATCGGCATCAGCGCAGAGCGGGAAATCGGCTGCCAGCTATTTATCGTCACAGTGACCGAAATTAAGGCGTTTATGGGCCCGCCGCCTGTCCGCCGTGCGCAAGCGCCCGCCGCCCAGCCGACCGGCCTGGTGCGCCTGCGGCGCACGCTGCTTTAGTTTCAAAATTTCGCCAGCTGGATCCCCTGCTCAACCGCATCGACCCACAAAAGGCGGTCAGTGATTTGCCACAGATCGGGGCCATTGGGGCCACCCATCACAATGATGGTTCCCCCCTCCTCTCGCCAATGCACGACCTGATCCCAGGTCAGGTTCACAGCGCAGCCGCCCCCCTCACCCCCCTCGCCTGCCGGTATCTCCTGGCAAAGCAATAGCTCAGTTTTGCCGCGAAACTTCTGCCAGCCGTGATACGCCAGAACGGGTAAAGCCGAACGAACCGGAGCCGCCAGCGCGACAGCACCGGACACCGGACCGGTCGCAGCGGCCAGATCTGGTGCCTGGTAAGGCGGCGTCGCCGCCGAAGCCGCCGCACTCGTCGAAACTTCATTTTGATGAATCAAATCATCATTTTGATGGGCAATGCCAGAAAACGTTTTGACCAGGAGCACCAAACCACCGCTGATCCCCAGGAGTGGCAAAGCCGCCTTTTTGATGATCGGCCACCATGATTGCGGTTTATGGGTGTTTTCCACTGTGGATTTATACAGGGAAAAAATTTGTTTATTGAACTTCCGCTTTTCCGGGATGGGTTTGAGTTTGGGCTGACAGGCCATTTCACAGTACGACCACTCGTACCACATCGACTGCTCAAGGCCGCGCGGGCGGTAGGCATGGAGATGACGACCGACCAGGGCGCGAATGTCCTGGTCAACCAGGCCGGGATGTTGGGTCAACAGGATAAAATCCAAACCTTTATGCCGGTGGGTATTGAGCGCCGCAACACTCTCGGGACGTTTGGAACCACTGGGGCGCGACGGCCAAAAATCTTGGAACTCATCGACCACTACCAGGGATCCCTCGGGCAGGGCCATCCAGTTGAGCGGGTCAAAGTCGGCCACGGCACCAATCTCGGGCGCAAGGTCGGTAATGTTGGTGAAAATAAGCCGCGAGCGAGTTTTAGGATCGGCGCTATCCCGCAGTTCTGCCAACAGCTCGACGCACCGAAGGGTTTTGCCGCTGCCCGGTGTGCCGGTAATGAGGGTGATCATGTCGCCACCTTATTTGTCACATGTAACGTTATTTCGGCAGGAACCGGGTCGCTGTGCTGAGCGCCAGGGCGGCAGTCTGACCGGCAAACCATGCCGAAATAGGCAAATCGGCGTGCATGTAACCCATCAGCCCCAGCAGATCCGCCGGGATGCCAGTGAACAATGCCTCGATCTCGTCCATCGCCAAGGTCAGCAGCTCTTCAAAACCCATCATGCTCAAGATCCCCACCCCCAACGCCAGCAGGGCGCGAGCCAGGATAGAGCCGATCACCGTCGAAGTTAACGCAGCCCACATCAGGCACCCCCTGTGCGCACACGCAGCACGAGACTAAGGAAAATAATGATCGCGGTGAGATCGCTCGCTGGCACCACATAGGTACCGATGAGCGGACAAAAATCATTTTCATACTGTTTAAAATCGATCTTCCAATCGGGGAATTTCGCTACCGGGGTGATCGGACCAGGTAATGTGCATGTGCGAGGCAGCCACCCCCAGGTCTTGGGTTTGAACCATTGACGCACATCAACAGTATTGCGGTCGACATCATCCATCGTCGTATCCTGGGGCAGGTTAGACTCCTCCCCCGGAGGGGTCGTGCCAGGATCTGACTCCAACTGTCCCGGATCGACAGGTTTCCACAAGTCACCTGGAAGGGCGTCAGACCCCGCCAGCGGACCAACAACATCTGGCTGCATAAAAGCCTGCGTCTGCTCCTCAGCCGTTAACGGTTTCGGGTCGGCCTTCAATTCAAGTTTTTTATCGGGTTGAGGGCGGATGACCTCGCGGAAAACCCGGGTGGATTGGCCGGGATTGGCCTTGGTAGCGCCCCACGCATCACGATACTGATCAGAGCCGGTGCCATATTGATGAAGCCATTCATTGGGAGGTGACCAATTGCTATCGAGCGGCAGACGCAGTACCAAGCGAGTCGGCGCACTAGCCCAGGCATAGCAGGGGAGATACCCGTACGCCGCATGTTTCACACCATCCGCATCTGGCAGCGAGATAAGGTTCGATTCACAGGGATCGAATTGCGGCGCATTGGCAGGGCGAAACGGGGTACCGTCGGGGGCAAACGTCGTGCCGGGGAAAAACCGATTCAATGAAGCTTCCATCGCCTCTGCAAGGGCATACGTCACTGCCGTCCCAACTATGAGGCGTTTCGAGATGATCATGGGGACAAGGGAAGCCACCCTCGACGCGACCGGTTCGAGGGCCACAACCGCACGGCGGACGTTACCAAGGGCATCGTTCCAGCGGATTTTTGCCATGGCTTTGCCGTAAGTCACCGAATTTATACTCTCGATGTAGCCCGGTCTTCCATCGGTAAACGTCATTTGCAGGGCCTGTGAAGGCGTCGCGCAACAGGCCAGACCAGCGAAAACAATAGCCTTCAACGGAATATGATCCATAACGCCCCCATGAACCCAACAACCACGATCCATCCCATAACCCCTCCCTGAAATAATTTGGGCCCCGCAGGGCCCAGTTTTTAGCGGCCCATCGCCGATTTGACGATGTGCAGCAATTTGACCGCACCGGCAACGCCGAGGACGATTACCCCGATAGCGATTACCGCACCGCTTCCATCAGCCAACGCATCGGTTGCCGCTTTCACAAGAGCATTCTCTGCCATAAAATTTCCTTATTTCAGTTATTTAAGCACTTTCACCAGGATACGGACGATCCAGGCGGTTCCCCAGAGGCCACCGATAGCGGCGGCCAGTTGCATTCCCTGCTCGGGCGTGAGCTCCAGCAGGACATCGAGGGCACTCATTTTTGAACCCCCAATTCGTTGTGGTGACAGAGCACTAGCCGTTGAACGGCATCATCCCCACGCACCCGCTTGACATAAAAACCGGTGATCATTTGCTGACACCGCTCCAGATCTGCAATCACGGACGAACTCCGTTGGAGGTGGACAAGTGGCACCTCAATGACCAACACCAGGCCGGGATCGTATCCGACACTCGGATGATCAATGCGCACCAGGAGGCGTGATTTTTCGGGCAACGATTGACGATCCACATACAGAAGCTGACCAAAAACCAACCAATTTTGGTCATCCTGGACACCAAAAGGGACGGGCGAGCGAGCCATTAGATCCCCAGGATCTGCTGTTTGGAGTCGAGCATCAGGCTGTAACCTGCGCCTCTTTTTCCCGTCCAGGCCTGGACCCAAACCGGGCAGGAAATGACCTGGCCCCGCAAGCCATCGAGCTGGCGAGCAACCCCGCGATCGACAGCATCCTGTGGGAGGCGAACCTCGACCAGTTCCGTTCCTGCGCCGCCATAACCATCATTGATCTCGACCCGCATCCCCAGCGTGTGGCGAATGCGCTGGCCATCAGCCGTCTGGAATTGATCCTGTTTCACCCCGGCTATCTCGCCGACCAGGTAGAGGCCGGAGGCACCGACCGTTGCCATATTTTTGTCTGTCATGGGAATGTCCTATCTGTGTGTTATTGGACCAGTTGCAGCTGAGCCCGGGGGATCCGGGGTATAAATTCAGACCCATCAATGAGGGTGCGACGAATACCAAGGGCATCGGCCTCCCCCACCTGAGCGGCACGGGCCCGGCCAATGGCAAGGGCGAAATCGCTGAGAGGGTCGACGGGACGCACTTTAGTATGGTCTGGGCCCATGAAATCGAGCCCGATCTGAACAGGTTCAACCACGACCCGACTGGGTGTGAAACGACTCTCGGGGTCCATGATTTTCTGGCGTTTCTCAAACCGCGGTGAGGACACATCCGGCAGGGCATCACATGAGGGCCCCTCCTCCCGAGCGACCAGTGACACAGGCAGCGGCAGCGGGCCCACCATCGCACCCACAGCACGACGCACACTAGGATCGAAAGGCACCCATGTTTCAACGTCCACAGGCTCAAACCATGCCGGGTACTGGGTCATCCGGCCCACCTGCAACACCTGGCGGATCGGGATCACCACCCCCGCCTCAATTCTCCGCTCGGCGGAACCGTCGAGCTGCTGGAGCTGAGCCCGTGAGAGGCCGAGTTTGACCAAATCATTTACCCGGCGGTAAAACGTGCTGCGACTGTAATCGGAGGACTCACTCAGCTCATCAAATCCGAGCTGGCACAACAGCCTGAAAAATTGCAGCAGTGGGCGCGCCTGGCGCGGGGTGCGCGTCTCGAAAATAGCTTTTTCGATCGCGGTGAGGTCACAGATGTCCAAGTCTTCGTCTCCTTGGAGGGCGGTCAGGACTGGGTGCCACGAATAATCCCAGCAGGCGGAAAGTAGGTTTTTTGGTTCTTTATCAGTGGATTGCGCGGTATAACGGCGCTCGATGTCAATCAAGGTTGAGAGGCGACCATCCCAGGGCGTCTCCTCATCGGTCAGACCTAGCCGGGTCAGATGGTCGCAAACGCCACGTTTTAACCAACGTCCCTCCAGGCGCACCATGCAATCAGCCAGCTCCAGCAATGCCGGGCGCGACAGCACATGCAGACGCTGAATGGCCACCAAGGAAGTCGGATTTTTCAGAGCGAAGCGATGAGCCTTGGCGATTTTTTTGCGCAGCTCAGGGCCTTTCAAGTAGGCAATTCCGCGATGTAATTCGGAGGTCGCCCCCCAGTAGCACGATGTTTCGTAGCCGCTGAGCTGGGCCACATCACTGTCCGTCGACTCCCCATCTAACGCCTTACGCTGACCACGGGAGACACGACGCATCCGCTCCAGGACTTGTTTAGCCTGCGCCGGGTTCTCACAAACTATCGAGTCAGTAACATCAAAGCGGAGCACCTGGATCGAATCCAAATCCAGATGCTCGAACACCAGGGGTAACGCCATCGCCGTACTGGACAGCACGATCCAGGAGGCATCCTCGATGGTGGTGATGTTGCTGAGGACGTTTTGAATATGGGCCACCGTGGCGGGCGAACATTGGATCTCAAGCCGCGCAGGCAGACCGCTCTGAGGACATGCCTGGCAAATGCGGAAGCCGATAGAAGCGGATGAGCTCGGCCGCGATTCCCACCGATGAGTGAGGCCGGTAAAGATGGGAATGCCAGAATCAGAAAACGAAACAGACATCGCCCGCAAACTGATGCCGGTGAGTGCAGAAAATTTTTGGAGGTCGACCTGCCATTGACGGTCGCACAGTCCCGGCTTGTCATCGTAAGTGGTTTGACCACCTACGGAGTACGCTGCGGAATGTCGCAACGGAATCGCTAACTTTAAGAAATCGCAAAATACAGACATCGACGGTCACCAGCCAATTAGAGCACGAAAAACCCGGTTGCCGGCTGGTACAGACAACCGGGCAAAACCGAACCACTTTTCATGCCCAGAAGGCGTTAGACCCAGAAGGTCGACCAGCTCGATTGGATGAACTGGTGAGCGGCGCACGAATGAGCCGCATATCCACTATATCAGAGAGGTGATCGGTTGGAACCCCCCACACAAAAAAATACCCCTGCTTTTGTTGGAGTCCAAAAAGCATAAACCACTGGCTTGCGCCCCCATGACACCCCAAAAAACAGAACAATCTGCGGTGCGCTATCCCATCCTGACACAAGGTTGGGAGATTATAGGTCTCCCAACCAGCACAACCCCCGCAGAACCTACCGCCGACCCCTACCCCACCCCCCGCCCCTACGGTGCGGCGCTCTCTGCCGCTGGGCAGGCCGACCGGCGCGGGAGGGCGAAGGGATGCCCTCCTTGCGGACGGCTACTCGGTGACTACACCGCGCATAATGCGATTTATATTAAAAATCCTCCGCCAGGCAAACAGACGCCTGGCTACGGACCCCCCTGCCCCTGCGGGATCATCGCAGGGGGGCGCGTTTTCAACATAAATACTGAACATTATGCGCGGTCATTTCAGGGGCTGAATTAGGGCTTCCCATCATCATCAAACCCAGTGCCAGCGCGGTCCCTGTGCTGGCACAGTATTTTTTTAGGGCGTCATACCACGCTGCTTTTACGCTGGGGTGTCTAGCTCTTATCGCTGTGAGCGAAATTATCACTTCTGTCGCGTCTAGCCCCAGTTCGTTGGCAATAGAAATTGCTGCCTTATCAGTGAATTCTCTTCGTCCTTGATTCATCTCTGTGATGTAAGACGGTGACAAATCCAGAGCTTCAGCAACTTCCTTAAGCTGGGTCATGTTCTTGGCTCTCATGTACGCCTGAATCAGTGTTTTAGAGTCCATTTCATTGCTCCTTCTGGTTGATTCCTCATTTTAACACAGTCTGCGAATCGTGAATTCTTGTACTTGTGGGCTCAATTTACTTGCTCAATACTTCCCGCATTCACCAATTCATAAAGGTGTGTATTGAGATGGAACGCCAGACCCTACAGCAACAAGTCCCTGTTTACCACGTATGCCAAGCCTGCGGCGGTGATGGCTGCGAGGCCTGCGCTGACCTCTGCATCGTTGAGGGCGATCTGTCGCCGATAAATGGGGTTATCGGCATCAAGTCATCCTTGCAGTGTCCGCGTTGTGGCAAAACTGACTTTGATTCTCCTCACGGATGCCAGTCTCCAGCAGTTTATTCCCCTGCTGTTGGTGATTGGCTTTGTGGTATGCCTGGCCTTTCAGGTGCTGTTTCGGTGTCTGTCAAATGATCACCTTCACCTCGTACGCCGCACAGCGCAGCCTCGACGGTTCCCGCAAGGCTGTCATCTCTCACTCTAGCCGCTCCCCTTCCCTCGCGGGGCTCAAGGGTGAAGAGTATTACATGGCCCTGCGCAGCTCCCCGGCTTACATGGCCATGCTTCGCGAACAGTGGGCGCAAGATAACAATGTGCAACTTGATGTTGCAACCCCATGGTGGAAAGCCAAGGCACCGACCCCGGCCGAGGTGGTTCGCACCTCCCCTGCCCCGTTCAGTCCCGAAGCCCAAGCCGATAAGTTCGCCGCCCTGCCCATCGGCGGTGCTGACGATGCTAAGTTGCGGGAGCGCGTCGTGCTCCGTCACCCTGCCTGTGTAGGATGGTTCACTCATGTCTATCAATCGCGTAATGCGTTACTGGGCGTACAGGCTGCTAACGAGGCAGCACGGCGCCTTGACGAGTCTCTGTCTGTTCATGGTGAGCTCGGTGAGTTTCGTTTTTCTGCCGATGATGACGGCGTGGATACCTTCGCCACACGATTCGCTGAGCATACCGGTCGACTGGTTGCTACAAGATCTCATGTGGTTGCTCTCCGCCTGGTTGTGGCACTGGCTCATGAGTACGGCCTTAGCCCTGTGGCTACAGTCACCCAGGAACAGGAAGATGACCCCTATCCGACCCTTAATCGCTGGGCCGATATGGCATGGGTTCGTCGTCGCCTTCGTGGTCTGTCAGCTCGCCGTCTATACGATGCCGCTCGGGAACATGCCCTTATCAGTGCAAGACTGGCGGCATATACAACAGACCTCTCTGTGGCTCGGCGTGCTTACCGGCTCGCTCGCAATGATGAAACCCTGTCTGCGCTGGTTGCGCACAATGCGGACGATGTATTCGACGCGGTAGGCATGAAAGAGGCCGTCGACGCCAGCACCAGTAACCGCACCAATCGCCGCGCCGAGCTGATGACCCGCCTCCGTGGTTTCGAGGAGTGCGCCAAAGAGCAACGTCATGTTGCAATCTTCCTGACCTTTACGTGTCCCAGCCGCTTCCACTCCGTGCACCGCAACGGCACCAGTAACCAGAACTGGATCGATGCCGGTCGCCCGACCGTCAGGGCCGCCCAAGGCTGGCTTATCAATGCCTGGAACAACATCCGCAAGCGCGCCAATGAAGCCGAGATAAAGCCCTACGGCTTCCGGTTCGCCGAGCCCCACCACGACGGCACCCCGCACTGGCACGCCGTGTTGTTCATGTCCCTCAAGGACACCAAGGACTATCTGAAGATCTGCCGTGAGCAGATGCTCGCCGACGCTGGCAATGAACCCGGCGCCAAGCAACACCGCTTTAAGGTCGTGTTCATCGACCCGCGCAAGGGCTCTGCCTGCGGCTACTGCTCCAAGTACGTCGCCAAGAATATCGACGGCTATGCCGTGGGCAAAGACCATGAAGCCGGCAAGCGAGCCAAGGCCATCGACACCGCCGCCCGGGTCGATGCATGGAAATCCGACAACCGTATCCGCCAGTTCCAGCAAATCGGCGGCCCTTCAGTCACTGCGTGGCGCGAGTTCCGCCGTCTGCGCACCGAACTCGACCAGGAAAATCCGATGTTCAATGACCTGACCCCCGAGCAGCACTTTGCGCTCGAAAACGTCCGCAAAGCCGCCGACGCCGGGGATTGGGCCGCCTTCTGCTGCGCCATGGGTGGCGTCCAGGTGCGCCGTGCCGACCAGACCGTGAAAGTTCAGTACGGCATCCCCGAGGCCATGATGATGCTCTGCGACGAGGATGGGGTGCTGATGCATACCCCGCGCAAGAGCAAGACCCAGTACGGCGACAAGGCCGCCCTGCGGGCCATGGGCCTGATGTACTGCGACGTCTTCCTGCTCACCCGCGCCAAGGACTGGCTCATTACCTCGAAGGAGAAGTGGGAGGCCGCCTGCAAGAAGACCATGGAGGGTATCGCCGAGCAGTTCGACACCCTGCACGACGAGAAGGTCTACCAGTTCATGGAATACGAGGCCTATGAAGCGATGCGGCAGGTGGCCATTTGTGATCACCAGTCCCGTGTCTGGCTGCTCTATCCCGACACCGACCGCCTCGCGGGGCCCCCTCCGGGGTGCGAGCCGGACGGTGTCGGCTTGGACCCGTGTCATTAACTGTCCTGTCTTTACCAAAACCCAATAATCGGAGAAGCGAAAATGGAAATTGTTGGAAACATCATGGATGCCGACGACATCGTGTTGAGTACCCGCAACCGCGGCGGCACCGACGTACAGGTCGGCACCTTCAAATTTATGACCACCAAGCCCACCTCGGTCATCGAAGTCGGTCTGAGTGAGGAGCAGGTCAAGGGCAACATGCACGTCGAGCTCAAGGCGCTGGTCGGTAGCCGCATCACTCTGCAGCTCGAATACGTCAACAGTGCCTACGCCGGTGCTCAGGGCCAGCATAAGCAGTTCAACGGCTTCCGCCTGTTCGCCCTGCCCAACAACGCCAAGAAGGCCTAACTAATGCGCTGCGTCCAGGTAACCGCCGAGGGCTTCCTGCAAGCCGTTGATGTGGCACTCGACCAGTGCCAAGGCGCCTATCTGGTCGAGCAACAAGACATAGCCTCCATGGTCGCTTGGCTCGACCCTGCAACCGTGGGCTATGGCACTTTGGTGGCACTAATGGGTGCCGCTTTTACGGGTGTGATCACGGTGTATTACGCCTCATGGGCGTGGGCCCGTGTCCGCTCAATCATCGGAACGAGATAAGGAAAGTCACATGAAAAAACTGACCATTATTGCCGCCATGCTGCTGACCGCTGGCGTTGCTCATGCTGAAGGTGGCCTGGACGTCACCGGCGTTCAAACTGCCGTTCTGGCTGCTGTCACTGCCCTGCTCGGCTTCGTTGCTGCTGTCGGTCTGGCCAAGGCCGGTCTGGGTGCGGCTATCTGGGGCTGGCGTAAAATCCAGGGCTTGGCAGCCAGTAAGTAACATCATGTTGCACCCCAAAGGGGCGGCTCACGCCGTCCCTTTTTTATTGGAGAGGACGCCATGGTTTGGGCTCCCGTAATGTTTGTCACAGGGTTGGTGCTGGCGTATGCGTACATATCAGGAAGTAATTCGCGCCATTAGTGTGCGCTGGTTAATCAAGAAAGCCCTCAGAACTGCAATATACTGCCTGAATCCGTTCAGGCTGATTAAGTGGTGTATCTACTTGGTGCTGGGGGCGATATTCCTTGGTGTGCTCACGCTGGTGATGGGGAATTATGCCCGAGCAGCGGAATGGGTGGTTGCACCAACATCTGACGTTGCAACTGATTTAAATTCTCTCGGCGGTTGCGGGACTAATAGTGGTTCTGAAAACGTGTTTGATTCAAGGACTTTTGCTAATTGCCAGAGTTATTTAATTAATTATGCTAATTCGAATGGTTGGACTGCTGGCACGATGACGCGTGCGGGTGTAACAGGGCAGTTCCTTTATTACAAGGGGTCTTTTACTAGGAAATCAGATGGGTTGAATTTGGGGTATGTCTTTTGGAAAACCACGTTATTCTCTAAACAGCCTTACTGCCCACCTCCGGGAAACCCTGAATATACGATGGGGCCAATAGTTAATAATCACGGAACTGTTTGTGAGAAAAAACCTATTCAGTGTCTTATCGGGTCTATCAAAGAAACAAACGTTATTACCGGTAAGGAGTTTTGTCGTCCAATTTGCGAAGGCATAGCCGGTAACACCCTCGACAATGTTTCTTTTTTCCAATCAAATTTCGGCTCTGTCCAGATACAGTGTTATGGGCAGTGCTCCATTCAGCCTCAAGGTGTGTCAGTTAGCCTGGGGGCAACGCCGAACATCTACACCGGTGATGTGAAGTTCACCGGCGAGAACTGTCCAGTTCAGACCAATGGTGAAGTCGATAACGTTGACCAGTCCGGTGATGTGGCGCCCCCTGATTCGTCCGATGCTACCAACGGGGCTCAAGACCAGCTTCAGAACGCTGCCAGTGGTGCCATATCAAACACGGTATCCGGGGCGACCGGAACGGCAGACCTCAATGCTGTGGTCGACAAGATAGCCGAGGCCAGCAACGCCGAAATCAAGGCCAGCTCCGAGCAGAACGCCGCCCTGGGCAAGGTCATCCAGAACACCGGCAAAGACATTTGCATATTCCCACGCATGGCGATCGCTCAATAACATTCATGCCGATCACGTAATAACATCCATGCCGATCACTCAATAACATCCCAAGCCGATCACTTTTTACCCTCGATGGGAAACCATGATCGGCATCCATGTTATTG
>RRZU013505837.1_pt1 | contig 11633 bp, 7 predicted proteins | sample 2165561 | NCBI WGS metagenome assembly RRZU01 (sample SAMN10456909, study PRJNA506462) | wastewater metagenome | isolation source: wastewater sludge | place: USA: Moscow, Idaho | reverse complement strand
TCTAGCCTATAAGAAAGAGAGCAATCAGAAATTGTTATCAAAGCTAGATAATCAGGCTTAAGCGATAACTTATTTGCCTCTTGTATAAACTTTACATCTTCTGTATCTGCAGCCTCATTATAGACTAAAGCAGTTAAAAAGTTTCTCTCTTGAATTACTATTTTATTTTCTCTTAATAATCCAGATACCATAGTAGTATTCTCTATTCTATCTAGCAACATATATTTAGCAGCTAGAATCTCTTTCTCTTCTGTCATCTCATCAGACATTAAAGTAGCTCTCATTTTAGCTCCATAGTTTTTATTACTAGGTTCTCTCTTGTGAATAACATTATCAGCTCCATAGATACCTGATAACATCTCTACTATTTGTTTAGCTAATGTAGACTTACCACAAAAGTCTACTCCTTCTAGCACCATATAAAATCCTACTTTATCTTTATCTTTCATATCTGTCTCTCTTAAAAAAAAATTAAATCATTTTATAATAGAGTAAAAACTTTTACTCTATTATTTGTTTTATCTGTTTCTCATGTATGGCACATAAGGTTGAGCTAGTTGTGCATAAACAGGATTCATTGGTCCAAAGTTTCCTGCACCAGCTACATATTGAGCTGATGGATATCCATTTGGAGCAGCATACCCCATAGTAGCTTGAGATTGTAATATAGCTGTTGCATTATTTAATCTAGCTAACATATTAGGATCCATTGGTCTAGCCATTCCTGGTCTATTTACGGCCATTACTGGTCTAGTAGCAGGTTGACCATATGCACCTCTAATATTAGGATTTACAGGAGCAGTAGGTAATGCTCCACCTCTCATTTGTATTAGCTTTCTCTGTACGCTAGTTAATGGTGCAGATGGAGCTAAATTAACTGGAGCTACATTTTGATTTACTGGTGCTTGTTGAGCAACTGGTGCTGCTGGTGTATTGCTAGGTATATTTACAGAGCTATTATCACTAATCTTAGGAATTAATCTAAGTTGAGATTTAAAGTCTTCAATATGCACTAAATCATCAAGAGCTAAATCTAATTTTAACATACTCTCTTTACAAATCTCTTTATCTATAAAAGATAATTGTTTAAGCACTTTATTGATTCTCTCTGCCAATTTATAGTATAGTTTATATACAGATATAAAAGTAGGAGATTCTAAAGATTTACTACCTACAGTAAATTTAGAATAATCTATTTTATCTTCATCATCTGTACCAATAATATACTCAGTAATTACTTTAAAAATCCCTGCATCAGCTGGTCTTTTAATTTCAATATCATAAGCATATTTTGGATTATTGCAAACATCTTCATATACAGGTAATTGAACTACAGCTACTTTGTTATACTTTTCACCTTCAATTACTTTAGCTTTGCTAACAGATATTGCTACCATTCCCTGATTTGATGATTTTTGATAACTTGCTTCATGAATCTTATTCAACAACTTGATTGTATCTTCTGTTACAATCTCTTTCATATTTTGTTTTCTTACTTTGTTTAATTTAGCAATAAATTTATTGTTTAATTCTAAAGAAGCATCTTTTTGCAATTTCATATCACTAGCTAGTTTTGCTAATAATTTTTGTGCAACATTAAAGCTAACAGAAAGTTTTCTTTCTATTAGAGCTTTATATTTAACCATAGAAGGATTAATTCCTTTTATAGAGTCCTCTTGTAATGGATTAAATAATACCTTATTATCATCCATTGTACTAACGTGATTGCTTGTAGCCATAACTAAAAACTTTTTACCTACAGTTACTCTGTTTGTACTCTCTTCATCTTTGATAACTACATACCCATCATCATCTACTGATAAAGATAGTGTAGATAATGCTTTTTCGTAAAAATCATTTAATTTCATAATTCATATCCTTTTTTAAATTTAATATTGATATCTTGGTTGTTGTGGAATATTTACTCCAGAAGTATTTACTGGATTTACTACAGAGCCTATCTCTTTAAATAAGCTATTATATCCATCAGCTAATACATTTAAATCATGTCTACTACCAACCACATTACTGAAGTGACTAGACATAAATCTAGGCAATGACAATACAACCTTATGCCCACCATCTACAGATATCTCAGCTTTCTCTGTATTGAAACCTATAAAGACATGAGCTTCTAAAGATAGAGTATTTCTAGAAGATATCTTATTGAATATTCCATACAGAGCATCTCTGAATTGCTCATATAGATTTGTAGATAATTCAGCACTTCTTACGAAGCTATCAAATCTAGGTATTGCAACAATAGGTCTACCACTTCTATCTGTAGATAGATTTGTCATAGATACTGCAACTGTTGTAACTTTATAGATAGACATTATAGCCATAACTTCTTGCAATAACATAAAGGCTAACTTAGTCTCTACGTTTGTTGCTGCTGTAGATATTGAATCTGCAGTAGTTAATGGATTAAAGCTTCTGTCTTCCATTGCTAACTTTTGTACTTGAATATCTGGTGCTCCAAAAGGCTTATCTAACACAATATAGTCAGATTGAGGACTAGCAAAGTACATAGGACATATTTCTAATAAGTCTCCTATTCTAACAGTATTTGTAGCTTTTATATCATATTGCTCTAATATTCTAAATAGAGCTACAACACTTCTGATGTCAGGTTCTCTAGAAGACCAAGTCAAATCTGCAATTACATCTTCATCTGTTCTGAATTGATCTTTAGCTTTCTCTTTCATAAATTCATTAGCTACAGATACTAAGTGATTATCTAAACTAGCATTTTGCTTCTTAGATATTTTACCACCATTGTTTTTTATTCTTAAATCTGTCATTACAGCTCTAGGCTCACCATAGACATTATCATTAGACTCATCCATATACATTCTACTTTGTTGTGCTCTATATACATCTGATGGAGTTAATGTTACATCTCTATTTGTTACCATAGCTTCTGGAGTAGGTAATATTTCTGCTGCAGTAGTAATTCTTGTTACTTCTCTACCTGTTGTTAAATCTACTACAGTCTTAGTAACTAATACATCATTAAAAATCATGTAAGCTTCTGGATTTATTTTCCCAGATAAACTAAATATGTCATCTCTATCTGTATATCCAGAGATATATATTCTAGATACAGATGTTTGTGTTTCATAGATAGTTACTTCTAGCATAAATGCGTATCTATTATTAGCCCATCCACCATTTACGTCAATAGGAGCAGCTGAAGGTCTATCTGAATATGTAATAATATCTGTAGAGTACGATAAGTCTTCTACTGTTAATCTATTGTTACCTTTTTGCTCTAGAGCATAAGCTAGATGATTTACAGCTCCAAAACTAGCATCTAACTCCATTGTTCTCGTATGCACTTCTTTATACTCTCCTGCATACACTTTACTCATTAATAATTTAGTAATAGCCATATTGTTTTGTGGCGTATTGTTTAGTGGCTGTTGGTTTTGAAATTCCATCTTAATTCCTTTAGTCTTTTTTTATTTATGTTTACTCTCTACTGTTGGTCTATTGTGGATAAACAGTAGCAATTCTGCTAGTCTAATTTTTAAATCAGTATTCATTACTACCATTGGACTAGAGTTTCCTTTTACTTCTTTTAAATGTTCTGTAGGAGCTAATGATATATAGCTTTCAGAGAACATATTTTCAGATAGCATATTTATTCCTATTTCTGGAATAGAAGATTCTTGCATAGACTCTTTTTGCGTTAATCTATTTTTCTTTACTGGATAAAAAGAATCTAAATCTTCTTTAAGAGATTCTGTTAGTTTTGTTCTGTTTGTAGCATTATTATTAAATCCTATATCATCGTCATCTGGAATTTTAGAAGCTATAGTTAAAGCTATATCTTTAAATCCACTTATATACAAATGAGAATAGACTACTGCTAAAACAGCAAATAGATTTTTCTTTCTTAAGTATCTTAATGCTCCTATGTGAAATAGATAATTATGCAATACCCAACCAGCTAATACAAAAGAACTCTCTGGTACTATTAATCTCTCTCCTTTGGAGTGTGATAACATTCTGTTGTATATTGCATCAGCTAATTCTAAGTCAATAGCTAAATACTTGTTTAGTTGTTTGTGAATAAACGTAGGGTCAGAAGCTGACCAATTTATCTCTTCTACATAACCAGGCATTAGCGTTGTAGTAATTCTAACAGATTCTGATTTTGACTCTTGAGTCTCATCCCCACCTTTACTACTTAATGTATCTGCTTTATTTTTAATCATAGTCTTTGTTGTATCTTTTTGTACTTTAGATTTTAAAATACTATTAAATATTTTTGTAATAATATTTTTAGATACAGTGTCATTGATTGTAGATACAGATGCTACTGCTAATATTACAGAAGAAGCAAATAACCACTTAACAGTCTCTTCTTTTGGTATTCCATATATAATTGCTCTAACAGCATCATTCTCAGAGTTTCTATCTCTTTCGTAAGCTTTAGCACAAAACTTATACAGTTTAGTATATGCTCTGTTTTTAGAAGCAGATTCTATTTCTGTCTTCTCATCATCAGTTAAACTTTCAGATTTAATATCTTTTTCTAATCTTGATATCTTTGGATATAAATCATATACAGATACAAATATATACTCTTTAAAGTTCTTATTGATTAAGAATGATTTTACTTGCATATACTTACCTAACATTGGTAGAGAAAATCTAATAAATGTAGATAATACTATAAGCTCAAGATATTCTCTTTTTGTATATGTTTGTGTCTCATTCAACATGTTGTCTGCATCAGCAATAAACTCATCTTTTAAATCTTTTGGTACTTGTACTCTAGTCGCCAAGAAAGAAGCTAATTCTTCATAATCAATCATATCTAATACTCTATAGAAGACTGGTAAATGTAAAGGCTCTACAGTGCTTTGTAGAGTTAAAGAATCTATAGTATCACTAGCTATCTGATACTCTCTAAATAATTTCTCTCTAAACTCTGGAGTCTTTATATTTAAATACTCTTCTACTAAAAACATTAGACCTGTTTTTTCAATCTCTTTCTTTCCTGCCATTACTTCCTTTACTGAAAATTCTAATTTCTTAGAACCACCAAAAGGCACAACTATCTTTCCAGTATCATCTTTCTCTTCCCAAGTAATATTACTAATCTTAACAGAAAGAATCATATCGGCACCAAGCACATAACTAATTTTATTTTTCATGCCTTGTTAACTCCTTTATTTTTTTGTATATAATCACTAGTACAGCATAATTATACACTATACTAATGATATGTTGTTATATTAGTTTCCAGCTAATAATTTATCCAATTGCTTATTCACATCTTCTAAGTTCTCTGCTTTTTTAACTTCTACTGTTAGAGAATTAGAATTAGACTCGTTTTTATCTACATCTTCTGTTTTTGGTGTTGATATAGGTCTTCTTGAGTAACTAATCGTACCACCATTTTTAACTAAGTTGTCCATAATTAAAGATAGATGGTCGAAATATATAGATGTCATTACTCTACTGTTTGCAGCAGGGTCTCTTGGTTTATCTCCTACATTGTGTATATGCCAATTTGTATATCCACAATTAAAAACTGTAGTCTTTCCTGAATACATAATATCAGTAATAGATATTTTAAATACATTATCAGTATCTAAGTAGAAAGTCACTTTAGTTCTTTCTAATTTTGTTTCACTTTTATTTCCGTTTTTATCATAATGATATAAGCAAGTTACTGGATATGATTTTTCAACTTCTGGGTCAGCAGTAAATATATCTAATCTTTTATTTTTTTCAAATAGTATTTTAGAATAGATAATAAACATTCTTAAATTTGCTATATCAAAAGGAGCTGTTACTGAACGCTCTTCTAGACTTAAATCAGGATTGTTTTTTTGTTCTGGAGTCAAGTTGTATACCAATTCAAATCTTGGTCTACCATCTCTAGTTTTAAACAATAAAGCATCACCATTATCATTTTCCAATCTTACACTATTATGTGTCACCCAGGGCAATTGCCCTTGTGTATAATTATCACTCATTATTTTTTCTCCTGTACTCTAAGATATATCATATACCCTTTTAATGCATAAGTATAGTACTCAACATCTCCAACTACTTCTCTATTTAAAACCTCATCGTCATGCTCTAAATATAAATTGTCATTATAGTTATCGGCTTGACCATTTCTTCCTCTAGGAGAATTTCCCATAAATGGATTATTGTTATATCCCATTGAAAAGTCATTTGGTTTTTTATCTTGCTCTTCAGCTTCTTTAAGTTTTTGCTCTAGCTCTTCTCTAGTTGGCTTTAACCCATTAATAGAAATGTACATAGAGAAATGTTTTCCAAAAAACTCCTCCCTTAGCATATCACCACTTCTACTACAATTAAAATTAAGCTCTCTAAGAGTCTCTTTGTCATTTTCATCTTTTATTAGTTTTTCTACTTTATCTACATAAATTAAAACTCTATGTTTTAGTATCTTAAGATTTAAGAAGTATAATAGTCTATCAAGATTATCTTCTGGATACCATCTGTGTTCTTTAATTAGACCCTGAATATAATCCATAGAGAAATTAGGTACTCTTTTTGAGGCTTTTACTATCTCTTCTATAAAAGTCTTAGAAGCACCAGCATCTTTAGAATATTCTCTAATTATCTCTTCATCTATAGAATAGAACTCTAATAGATAATGTATCCTACCTGTTCTATCTTTAAAGAATTCATCAAACGCATTTAAACTATTATCAGAAGCAGCAATAATTCTTTTCTTTTGGTTTAAGTTATTGAACATAGTTAGCATTAAACTTTGTGGTCCTCTAGGAGGAAATACCTTACCAAATTCATCAAACATTATGAATACATTATCTAGACTAGACAAGAACTGTATTAGCTCTGGAGAACTTTGTATCTCAGTAACTAACACACAAATCATTCCTTCGTCCATAGCTCTATTAGCTACTAAAGATAAGTATTCTGTTTTTCCCATACCTTTAAAACCTACAGCACCAAAGGCAAATTGCTTCTCACCTTCTTTTTTAAAGTTACCATAAGTATTCCATGTTCTCTCAACATCAGCTAACATAGAACCATAATACTTTTCTCTAATTTTAAATCTATCTAAATCTTTCTCTAATTTAAAAGTCTTATTACCATTTGTATCTTTTGTTAGTTTAACTTTATAAACAGCAGGCTCTTTTGGTATATTACCAAACTTATATTTAAATGGAGACATTGCCATATCTGGAATTACCAATGGATCCAATCTTCTTTTAACAGACTCCTCTTCGTACGGATTATATGTGTGTACGTTTATAAACGGAGAATTATCTCTACTTGACATTTTTATCCTTTAAATTAACTTTATCAGTCTAATAGACTAGCTTTAGATTTTTATAGAACTCGATAAAATCGGGGTCTAACTCATCTATTTCTTTTTTATGGTTTAAAATAACTTTATCTACTGCTACTCTTGAAGATGTAGAATTTATCTTATTTCTCAAGAATATATCGTATAGTTTTTTTCTAATCTTAGCAGCTACAGGTTTAACTAAATTATTATCTCCAAAGATATAATACATAGATTCTATAAATGGAACTACTGTCTTAAAATCCATATCTTTAAGAAGTGGATACTTAGAGTTTATTTCATAGTGTCTCTTTATTCTACCTGTATGAGACTCCAATAGACATAATCTATTTACATACTTATGATTTAACATATCTACATACAAGTGTGTAAACATTAAATCTCCACCAGCTGCTATTAGCTTTATTTTAAATCCAGATTTTAATTCAGACATTACTAACTCTGCTAAATCTTTCTTAACTAAATTATTAGAAACAAGATATGTAGATAGCTCTTTCAATAAGCCAGAATAATAATCTTTTCTAATTAACATTATTGCTCTGTTAATAAGCATTAGTGTTTTACTAGTATAAGAATCATTGTCATCTACATGTAGAATATTTCTATCTAATTTTTCTAGAGTATTATTTTTTTTATAATTTGGTATAAAAAGAATAGGTATATACCCTTTACTAGACAATAGATTAAAGATAGAGATATACTCTTCTAAAAATACAGATACTAACTCTTCTGTATTATTACTTTTGCTTAAGAACTTATTTTTATCTTCAGTAGTGGATATACTAGATATTATACTCCTGAGAATAGTATACCCATTTAGCCATATAACTCTATAAGACTCTTTAAGCTTAGGCACTTCTCTTTCTGGATCGTAGTATCCATTATCTGGCTTAAATAGCGTCTCAAACGCTAATCCTGTACCAATAGATACATTGTCAAAATTAGACAGTGTACGTTCTGGAAACATCACATCCTCCTTTATTTAAAATTGTTTTAATGGCCATTAAAACTTCACTGATAGATATAGTTTTAAAATTATATAGATAACTATATCTTTATAGTGTATAAATACACTATAGTAATAACAAATTTATTTGTCATTGACTGTAGACATTATATGTCTAAGTTAATAAATCCTTAGATTCATTGTTGTAATGTATAAATACATTATAATAATATGTGTTTATCTATAAACGGAGAAAAAAATATCACCTAGAGCAAAGGCTCTAGATGATAAAAAAACTTCAGGATTTACTTATTGATAAAAGTAAAAAAAATATCTTAACTATATTATAGCTATTAAAATAACTATACCGTCAAGACATATAAATAAAAAAATTTAAACCAAAACTAATCTAAATTAAAATTTGCAAAAAATATGCTAAACTATATATGCTAAACTAGAACTAATATCTATTTAAAATAAAGGTAACAAAAATGTCTGCACAATAAAACAAATATTTAGCAATCAGATTGTTATAAAACATGAAAATATATTATTTAAATTCCAGTGTAAATAAAATATCTTCATATATAATATACTCTGGAAATATTTATTTTATATTTTCAGTATTAATCTTATTTATAGATATTAACCAATTTAATAGTTTGTCTATTATACTGTAAAGATTTAATAAAGATTTATTTCCTATTAAAGGGTATACTGTCCATATATTCTTAATGTCTCTTGATAGTATATCCCATTTAGTTTTCTCATCAGGAGACTTAACATCAGATGTAGCATCCTGATATTCTTTTACTATTTTTTCAGAAGCCTCTTTTAGACTTTTGATTCTTTTTTCTGTATCATTTCTTAATGGACCTTTAAGTGCTCTAATAGATACTGCTAAAGCTTCTACTAATACTGAGATATTTACTTTTTCTGTAACTTCAAAAGGAGCAAGTCTTACTTTAGGATCTTTGTCTGTTCTTGCATATGTAACAAACACTTCTCTATTATCTTCTGAGAATACTGCAAAATCTACTCTGTCCCTTGCTATTCTAATTACCTTAACTCTATCTCTACTTAAAGATAGCTCTTTTGCTCTATCGTCATTTTTAATAAAGTAATCAATCAGTTCACTCTCTAGAGTAGTCTTATTCTCTTTAACATAATCTTTAACATCAATAAGAGAATCTGCTGCAGCAGATATCTTTGGAATCTTAGAAGTAGACATAGTATTTACTAAATCCACCATCTCAGCAAATACTGCAGAAACAGTTGGAGATTTTCTATCCCATCCATTTGCTAAAGATACCATTTCAAATTGCATAAAGATAGATCTGAATGCAGAAAAGCTAATACCTACTTCATTAGAGCTTCTCAATAGGTGTTTATTTATTAAATCTAGCTTTACTTCTAAATCTTTTGTTTTTGTTAAAATCTTAACAAATATATCTGCAAAAAATTTGATAATATTAGCTATCGCTTTTTTAGCTATCTCAACTAGAGATATCGCTGCATTCTTAATATCTGTTTTTAGGTTTAATAAACCAGATTGAAGGTTTATATCATTTTGTAGACCAGAAGAAATAATAGTATTTCCATTTAGGTCTGTTAAATATCTATTTACTTTAGCCTTAAATGTCTTTAATTTTACATCAGATAGATTGCCAGCTTCTGCTAGCTCTTGCACCTCTTCAGCTTCTTTAGATATCTCTATAGACTCCTGTAGCATTCTCTCTACTTTAACATAGTCATCAGTATTATCTATATTCATCTCTTTGTCTTCTTCTAACTTATCAGTTAACATTTCATTAATGTCTTCTTTAAACTCATCCTTAGATTCATCATTAAGTTTAGTATATTTTTCTTTAATTTCAGACTCTATATTGTTTTCCATATCTTAACTCCTAATAGTTATTTATTATCTGTGGTTTCAAAGCAAGCAAATAAGAATATTAGATAGAGCCTAGGCTCTATCTAATTAATCAATTACTTCTACATCAATAATTTCACTGTATCTCTCAGGAGGAGCTATAAGAAGAATAGGCTTCTCTACTGAAGATTCTTTCGTTCTTGAAACATTCTCAATATTAGCATGTTCTCCAATAGATGCTTTAAGCAAAACAATACCATCATTTACTAAACCTGATAGCATCTTTATTTCTGATGAAACAATGCCTGGAAAAAAGAATTGTTGTTGAACAATCATTTTTAATTTCATTTTTAATTCAGGATTAAAAATAGCACCATGATTATCACCTTCTGCTAATCCATCTTTTTTCATAGACTCAATATTATCTTTTAAGTATTTATTTATTTTGTCTAGTCTTGAACTAGATTCTGAAGGCATCTTTTTTAAAACTTCTATACTTTTTTCTACTGATTTATAAAGTTCTTCTATTTCTTTTTTAAACAAGTAGGGTTTTATGTCTCCAGTGCTTATTGTTGTATTTATTCCAAGATCTTTAGCGCTATTTGAAAAATCTAGCTCCACAGCAGAGAGAGCAGCAATACTTAAATTTTGTTTAGAATAAAGAACAAAAGAGGCATAATCAGCAAATCTTCCTGTTTTAGTATTGTAAGCGCTATGAATTATCATTCTTGTTTTAGAATAATTAAATTCATTAATAGAAATCTCTTTATCTTTATCAAGAGCTGACTCTCCAGTAGTAAGCATATCAGGTATCCATACCCCTCTAAAGTCATCAACTTTCATACTTTTTCCCAGCTTGCCAAAAACAATATCTGTTAAGAATTTTTCTACACCATTAATGTCTTTACCATCACTAACAATAGAGATTGTTTTATCTCCATCTTTTACTACATTTGGGAGTCTGCTTGTTGAAAACTCTTTTAGAATATCTTGAAAGGTTTTTAAAAAGTTTTGAACTTCTAATTTGCTCTTTGTGATTGCAACAGCTACTGATAATCTATTCATTAATGCATCAGTTCCTTCTATCTCTTTTGCACTTAAGCTTCCACCTATATAATAAGAGAATAATAATCCATTTTTAGCTAATATCTTATTGTAAGCTGATGTGTCAACATAGAAAGTATCGCTTGAAGATTTTAGCATCTTATCTAAGTCTTCTTTAAGTTTTTTAGAAATAGATGCTCTACTTCTTATAAAGTCAGATAGCTTATTATAGATTATGCTAGTGGCATTTAAAGAGTAAGCAATAGCTTTAGAAATCCACTCAATTACTTTTCTTACTGCAGCTTTAATTGTATCTTTTATAGATAATAATCCTGCTTGAGGATTATCAAACTGCAATCCTGGCTTTAGCTTATCATCTTTAGTAATAATATATCTAGATTCTAATTTATCTAAATAACTATTTACTCTATTAGAATAAGCTT
>RRZU011818739.1_pt1 | contig 11634 bp, 2 predicted proteins | sample 2165561 | NCBI WGS metagenome assembly RRZU01 (sample SAMN10456909, study PRJNA506462) | wastewater metagenome | isolation source: wastewater sludge | place: USA: Moscow, Idaho | reverse complement strand
TTCTGTTAGACATTCTAATGTAGTTTTAGCAGCTGTATATGAGGATATTCCTGCAGGATCTACTATACCTTCATTAATGGCCTCTTCTGCAAAATTATCAGCAAACATCATCATTGATGATCCAAATTCTCTAGCTCTTTCTGATGTTGCTACCTTTTTAAGAGCATTTAAACCTTTACTAAGTGCTGAAGCATTTTTAGCAAGTTTAGCTCCTTTAGCTGTTATACCTAATGCTCCACCAAAAGGTATCATCATACCTACAATATCTTTAGCAGATTCTAAACCTTGGTCCAACATTCCTAATCCTGAAAAATTATAATTATCTCTATTCTGATATAATTCTTTTTTCTTATTTAGGTTTTCAGCTAAAGTATATAATGTATCACTAAACCTATCTTCTGTATAATGTTTTACACCATTTTCATAATAAATATCTTGTACATTACCATCTTTGTCAAATGTTGTTTTATATTTATTACCTAATTGATCTGTAAATTCTGCAGCTTGATATAATCCTCCTAAATTTTCTTTAGAAGATCTTATAGATCTTGTATTTGCAGACTGATCTATTAGATATTTAGTAGCATTTAAATCTGCACCTGTAGTAGCTTCTATTGCTGTACCTACTATTGCAGCACCACTTTCTACAGTAGAACTTGCTATACTAGGAACTAAATCATTGCTAAACCTGGATAGGGAATTAAATATCTGAAACTTAGTTCCTCTATCTGCTAAATACTGATCATATTCTGTTTGTAATTTCTCACTTTGTTTTTTTAAGAATAAAGATTCTTTATATACTGGTGGTAATGAATTAAATTTATTACCAAATTCAGAAGATTTATCTAATAACTTTATATATTCATCTTTATATTTAGATGAGCTAACTATTTCTTGAAAAGCTTGTATATCTTCTTGTGTAGCGTTTGGATTTTTAGAAACAGATTCTATTATAGCCATTTTTTCATCACCTAATTCCTGTTTCATATTTTCTTTAACAGTTTTTAAATGATAATTAACAACATCCATACCCACTTCCAATGCAGATGTTTTTACATTATATTCTGCATTTTCTTTAGTAAGAAGTCTTTCTCTAATTCTTTTAGACTTGTCTTTTAATTTTAATTTCTCATCTTGAGAAATGTTTAAACTATCAATACTATTATCTAATGTATATTTACCATTCTGATCTTTAGCTAATAATTGATCTCTAGTAAATGATAAATCATTCTTTATAGATTCTGCAGGGTTCATAGTTTCACTGATAGTTCTATCAGCTATATTATATTTACCATCTACAACTTCAGGATCATCTAAAAATATTGCAGCTACTCTCTCTCCTATAGTATTTAAAATACCTCTTTCAGATTCTTCTTCTTTATTTTTTTGATCTACAATTCTTCCTTTTTCTAATATACCACTTCTTACACCAGGATTCATTGCATCAAAAATTTCTTCCTCTGTATATTGTGTAGGATCTATTTTAGAATAAAATATTTCTTTAGCTTTTTTATGATCTATTTTTCCAACATAATCTTCAGCATTTATTAATGCATCATTTTTACTAAATCTTGGTGCAACTTCTTTTGTACTTCTAGCTTCTTTTTCAGATTCTAAATATATATTTCTAAGAGTGGTAACTCTATCAATATTTGCGGTATTAATTATATTTTTATTATTATCATCTATTAATGCTGAATTTTGTTTTTTAAATAAATTATCAATACCATTATAACCTAGATAATTTTTTAAAAATTCATCGTCTTTACCTGCTAATGGTGTCCATGTAGATCCTAATTTATTTTTTATCTCCGTTAATTTCTTAGGATCATTTTTAGCAGATAATAAATCTTCCCATAAATCGCCATTAGTTTGTTGTTTATATCTTGTTTCTGCTAAATATGTTGCTGCTATTTTCTGAGAATTTTCTGAAAAATCAGGAAGATTTAATGTTTTATTAATATCATTCCAGGTTTGTCCTGTAATCTGGTAACTACCGGCTGCTGTAGAAACTCTCCCATCTGCATATGTAAACCCGATTTTATTAGGATGTTTAGAAAGATCTTTTGTTTTAGTACCACCTACTATTGTATCAGGAGAAGCACCCTCTAAAGAAGATATTGTATTTAGAAATGCAGATTTTACCATTGACTTTGGATCATCTGGATTATACTCAAAATTATATTTTTCTGCAGTAGGATTTGTATAACCTAAATCTTTTCTAAATTCATCTATAGTTCCTGTTTTATTTAATCCATATTTATTGAAAAATTTTTCTTGAATAGAAGGGTTCCGCATATCAGAGATAAACTCATCTATACTCCCAACAGATTGTAGATTATATTTAGCATATAATTTTGCTAATAACTCTTTATTCATTTTACCAATTTTTTCCTGTACTTGTACTAGATGAAGAAGATGAAGGTTGTATATGTATATGATCTCCTTCGTTTATGGCTGTGAAACCTTGTGATTTTAAAATAGAAGCACCTTCACCTTTTGTTAAATATTCTGCAACACCAGGATCTGCAGCTATATCTACAGCATCACCTGTTAAATGATGACTATTAGGTTTACCACCAACATCATGATTATGAGCTTTTGATCTTTTACCAGATGTTATTAATGCTTTTCCTGATGGATTTGTTTTAGCAATCATATTTAACGTTACTAATAGTGTATCAGATATATCATTAGCATTAAAACTTTCTGCTCCACTATCTTTAATATAATAAACATTCGTATCTAATGTTAAACCATTTTTTACATAATTACCATTTCCTGTTTGAGTATTGTAAGGAATAATTTTTCTCTCACCAACAGATGTTTTATATGTACCTTTAGATAAGTCTATTATTGGATTATTATATTGAGGTGTAGTACTATTTGTAGCAGTAGTTGTAGATGTACTATTTGTGGCACTAGATGTACTATTAGATGTAACATTTGTTTCTGAAGACATGTTACCAATTGGTACACGTAAATAATCACCATCCCAGCTACTATTTTTCAATATATCTTTTGCAGCTTTAACTGTAGTTGCATTTATACCAAAAGATTTATTTAACCAATCTAAATTATCTTTATTATCTCCTAATATTTTTAATTTTCCATTTTCAAAAGTAACATCTGAAGGTAAACTATTATAAAAATGTTCTTTACCATTAATTATTACTTTTACTAATTTACCATCCTTTGTGTTTCTAATAGTTCCTTCAGTTTGATCTATAGTAGTTCCATCAGGTCTATCTTGTGAATTATTAGTATTACTTCCGGAATTGTGTGTCACAGAAGAACTTGTACTTCTTAAATTTTGTATTTCAGAAATCATTTGTTCTCTTGTTAACTTTCCGTCTTCAAATGCTTTAATTATATAATTAGCAGCATTACCCATAGCATCATCTATAGTATATCTAGAAGATCCTTGATTACCATAAACTTTATTATAAATCTCCAACGCTTTTCCTGGATTTTTAGCAAGTTCATCTTGGAATATTTTATTTCTTTCTGCAGCAACTTGTTGTTCAGCTAAATCTTTTCCGTTCTTTAAAATATATTTCTGACGATTAATAGCAGCTTGTTCTTCATCATTATAATTTCCATCTGACCTTCGTGTTATACCAGATCTTTGAATTGCTAATTCATCAAGTTGTAAATCATATTGTTTTTTTAATTCTGCATCTTCTCTTAACTTTTGAGCATTAGCTTCACTTTGTAAGGCTTGTGCCTCTCTCTGTTTTACTACAGCATTTCTCTCACTCTCTCTTGCTAGTTTTAAAGCATTATAATCTATATTAGGAGGAGGTGTTGCTGATCCACTAGTATATGCTTTTATGATATCATCATAATTAGTTATGAATTCCGATAGCTCTTTATTTTTAGTAAACATTTCAGTATTCTTATCTGACGCTACTTTTCTACCCATCATAGATCGTATCTCAGGATGCATTACAAAAGAATTATATCCCATATAATATTCTTTCATAGCATTTGTCTCTCCTGATGCTGCTCTTCTTTTTACATCTTCAGTTACATATTGATTTAATATTTGATTATATCTTTCACCATCTTCAGGTAGTATTTCAATTTTAGAAAAATCATCTCTTAATGTATTCATTTGTTTTAATACATTATCAAGTTCAGCTCTATCATAAGCTTTTATTTTATATTTAAACTCTTCTTTAGCTCTTTCTTCTTGCCCTCTTTGTATATCTAATTGTTGTAAACCCATATACCCATTTAAACCAGATTCTAATGGCATACTTGCAGCATTAATCATCTGTCCCATATCTCCATTAAGGAATACAGGATTTACTTGTTGAGTATTATATACTTGAGGAATAAAACCTCCGTTCTGAAATTTCATAATTATTATTTTTATACATCTCTTATTACACTACCATCTGGGCCTAATATTACAGGTGGCTGATATCCTGTATCATACTTATTATATATTTGTCCATTGTAATTATAATTACCATCGTTTATAAAATTATTATAAGATGGCAATCCGTTATTTTGAACTGCATTTTTATTTTGTAAATAATTATTATAAACAGCATTTCCTACTTGTAATGCTGCATCTCCAATTCTTAATCCATTATTAATATTAAAATTCGCATTTTGATTTCTAGCAGCCATTTTAGCAGCTAATGAATTTTGATCAATATTTGTTAATGTATTAAAATAATTAGAACCTAAAGAATTCATAGAATTTGTTAATCCTGAATTTAAAACATTTCTATTATTTCTCATCACATTATACCCTGTTTGTCTATCTAATGCTTTTCTATCAAAATATTGATTTAATAAATTAGATTTATTTTGTAAGTTGCCTATAATAGCATTATTATATTGACTATTAATTGTATTAGATCCTTGTATAGCTTGTGTATTTGCTTTTGCCATATAATTTGCTAATTGAGATGGTGTTAAACCAGATCTTCCTAAATTTCTATACATTGATTCTGAAAGAGCTCTATTAGCATCTAATGAATTTTGCATTTGAGAATTTAATCTAGAATCTATAATATCACCTGTATATCCTACTCTTGATATTTGAGGATCATAATCTGCAAACGTATAACCAGTATCTTGTAAACCATAATTCATTAATGAACTTCCTAGTCCAATTCCTAATGTGTTTTGTGCATTAGTATTTGCTAAACCAGTATGAGCATTAATATCATTAATAGTAGCTTTATAATTTTTATTATTTTTATATCTATCATATATTCCTAATCCTAAATCTATTACTGGCCCAGCTAAGCCTGCTATTAATGCTCCAGCTTGATATTTTGGTACTTCACCACCTTCTTTGAAATTAAAAAAATTCTTATTTAAAGTAGTAGGCGCTTTTAATAAATCTGGTCCATATAATCCATTTTTTCGTAAAGATTTATCTTGAAGATCATATGGATTAGTATACCCCATTATACCATCTATAGCTTTATTAGATGGTTGAGAAAATTGTGGAGAAAATACGTTACCTCCAAATTGGTATCCCATAGGTAATCCTGGTAATGGTAATCCTGGTTGAGGAACACCGGGAGAATACATACCAGGTGAAGTTAATCCTGGTGATGGTAATTGCAATGTATTATTTCCTATTTGAGGATATTGTCTTCCTGAATTAAATACTCTATTCATAACAGGGATAGCAGTGTTACCTCCATATCTAGTTGCTAATGATCTTAATCCATTCATTGCTAAATTTCCAGCACCCATTCCTACTATATTACTATATACTGGCATAAAATTAGATGTAATTGCCCCCATTTCATTCTGTTGTCCGGGTATATTTTCATCTGTAACTTGAAGATTATATGAAGATTGATTAGGATGCAAATTATTCCAGTAATTAAATGTATCTCCTGCTACATTCTCTGGATTAGAATAATAATTACCCATAGCTTCACTGGTATACGGCGATCTAGTATTTTTTGAAATATTACTAGTATTACTACTACCATTTATTTTAGCAGGTGTATTTTTTAATTGTGTTCCTGAATTTGGAATTTTAGAAACAGATCTATCTTCATCATATGATTTATATTTACCTTCAGCAATCCATTTTTCTAAATTAGCCGCACCTGCATCATTAATTTTATTCCAAGCAGTTCCTTTATTATTCTTTTTTCTAGTAACAATTTCACCATTAAAATACATATATTCATATGGATCACTCTTATTAGAATATATTTTTCTATCTCTTTCTAAAAATGGGTCTCTCCCACTATCTTGTATAGTTTGTACTTCATTAATTGGCAATCCATTAGTATTTTTTGCAGAATAATTATATACCATTCCTCCATCTTGATATTTATTATCTTTTGGTTTTTTAATTTCATTTAAACCTTTTATAATTTCTAAGTAGGGGATTCTAGACATTTTATTTTGTTCATTTGATAATTGGGAAAAAGGATCATCTTTGTCTGTAACCTTATATGTTTTCTGTAATTTATTAGCTAAATCTGCAGGAGTAAATTTATTCTTAGACATGAAGTCTAAAAATTTAATTTTATCAGGAGAAGGTGTAGATTCTGTTTCAGAATATTTTACAGGAGTATAACCTAAATTTATTTCATTTAAATCTATACCCTTTACTTTTTTATTTTTATCTATTGTAGAAGATTTAGTTCTAGAGAATATGAAAGATCCTTGAGGAAGAATATCTGTAACCTCATCATCATCCATATTCTTATGTCTTTTTTTAGCTTTTACAGGAAGTATATCACCTGTTTCAGATCCTATAAATTCACCTTTCTCAGTTTGTACAGCAGAGAATAAAGGTTCTTGATTTTGAACTTCACCTCCTGCTTGAAAATTACCCACACCAAACATAGGTAAAAACTGACTAGCCATTTGTAATTGTTGTAATATAGAAGGAAGAGTTTGTTGCTGTGGTTGTTGATATTGAGGATAAACCTGTCCTTGTTGTTGAGATTGTTGCCCTCCTCCAAAATTAACACCTGTAGCAGATTTAGCAACATTACCAACTACACCTGATATATTATCCCAAGGAGTAGACATTTTTTGTCCTAGCTTTGTTTTATAACTACTATTATTTATATCCCATAAACCAGATGCATTCCCTAAACTATCTGCAATTCCTAATCCCCAATCATTACCTACTTTACCTATTTCTTTTCCTACATTTTTTACACCATTCCATGCATTTTTTAAAAACCCCCCAAAACCCATCATTGGTACTTCTGCTACATAATCTGCATTAGAGAATTTATAATTATTACCAGGCATCATTACTTTATGTTCTCCTGTATTAGCTATTCCTAATATAGGGAATGGAGTATTCTGCATAGTAATATTACTAGATGGTATGATATTATAAGGATTATTCATTGATGGTGTGCCAGGAGTATAATCTGTATTATTAATTAATCCACCTTTTTGAAAACCATGGAAACCAGATACTTCTGTTAAATCATCTTTAGGTTTCTTAAGATAATCCATATATCCTTGTTGACCTTGAAATAAAGCTCCCATTGGTCCTATCATTGGTAATATTTGCTGAGATTGATCATATATTGCTTTTTGTAAAGGATCACTTCCTTGAGGAGCTGTATATTTACTAGCATATGATGATGTAAGATTCTGACTATTAGCAAGTAATGAAGGATTATACATGTTAAGTACATCCATCCATCCACCTTGCTGTTTCTTAGGAACCTTATTTTTTTTATGTTTCATGGTGTATATTATTATTATTTTATTCGTGTATTTTTTGTATCTTAGTTTTATGATTTTTTAAGTACAATTTTTTATCTGCAAAAGTATTAGCTATATATCTGATAGACAAATAATTACCAAAAAGTGTACGATTTTTGTACAGCTGAACATCAAATGCTTCATGAGGATTTACATTTGTTGGTTCTTCAATTTTCAAACAACAGTTATCATACGTGTATATAGGTGATTTACAGTCCTTTGTATAATCGTATAATTCATTTATACGCCACTGTCCATCCATATACACCATGTCTATAGGATTGTATTTATCTCGTATACGCTCTGCTTTATTTTCAAAATCTTCTCCTACAATAGGATCTAAGTTAACATAACCTGTAGTTTGGTCATCTGTTCTAACCCATACTTGATCAAAACAGTCTTTTACATGTGTATTTAAAATATCACATTCATGACATTGTTTCATTTCTGTATTCCATACAAAATGTTTAAATCTAAACCCATCTATCTCTGTTCCTGGTATTCTAGAATCAAAGTCTATTATAAATGGTCCATAGGTACCAAAAAAGGTTTGGAAATTACATTTCTCATCATGTTTCCATATTCCTGTACCATTTGAAGTATACATATGATCTCTATCCCATACATATAATTGAGGAATATAAGAATGAAATGAAACCCATTTTTCATGATCTAAATCATAAGACATTGTAAATGATCCATTTCCATCTGATTTTGTAATCATAAATCTATTTATCCTAGGATCTACACCCAATGAATAATAGTTTGTACCCATTACTTTTTCATTTTTACATGAGGATGGGTTACAATATTTGATATGTTCTTTAAAAAAATGAAACATTCCTTTTGCTGATATCTCATCTAGCTTTCCGTTATATCTATATATTTTTTGTGCATCAGCATCTACAAAGAAATACCCATATTGAGTATTTATACTATGTGTAGAATCCTGGATACCAGCAAACCCCTCTATAACAGATTCAAACATACTCTTAGGTTCCTGTAATAAATCATTTTGTCCTGACATTATATCACCTATATCAGAACTTAATGTAGGATTTCCATATGCTAATACTAACATATCATCTGTTGTATGCGCTATTAACTGTCCATTAACAACTATTAATTTCATTAACCTTCCTCTATCAGGAGTTACTGTTAATAATTGATTAGATTGGAAATGTTTATAAGCATCTAAATCTGAATTTATAATTTGTTTATTAGAGTAATAAATTTCATTATTTGTAAATTCTTCACAGTTATGTGATACAGCCATGCTGTCTGCTAACACAAATGAATTAGTTTCTGCAACTTCTATATCAAATGTATTTTTATATCCAATTTCAACTATGTTTTTAATAAAAAGCTTACCTCTTAATAAATGTGTATTATGATTAAAATTAATTGTATATTGAATTTTTTCCGAATTAAATCCAGATCTTTTCCCTTTATAGGAACAGTAAGATGGTTTGCCTATTAAATTAGATAGTAATCTAAAATCGTATTCTAATTTAGGTGAAGATGTGTAATATATATCTCTACAATTTACTTTAAAACCATTTGTATCGGTACCCTCTTTAGTTCTTGTCCCATCACCATCCATTAACCCTTCGTATAATGCCTCTAGTCTATCTTTAGATAATGAAAATACAATATCTGGTATTCTTTTATTTGAAGCACCTTTTCCAACATCATTAAATATATAGTCTAAATCATTTACAGAAGAAATATAAAATCCTTTTCTATGTTCTTTCCATTTAAAATTTGTTTGTGATAATTTATTTTTTATTTTATCCCTAATTTCAGACTTAAATTGACTTATAAAATATTTTGGTTTCCACTTTATATTAGAATGAGGATTACTACCTTCTGCAATAAATATCCCTAATAAATAACTTTCTTCTAATGATAAAAATGAATCTGATTTAGTATTCATATTATTAGCATATATTATATAATATTTACTAGGATTATCAATTAAATCTTTTGTAGTAATAATACACAATTTATTTCCTTTTCTAGTTCGTGCAAACCATTTATGGTTTAAAGTGGCCTCTACATGCGTATTATTTCTAAAAGTGATTTTATATACAATTTGATTTCCTTTATTCCATTTATTGGTGACCTTTTTTATAACATATGAATTTGTGAGTCCATCATATGATTGCACTTCATCTCCTATATTTATATTCTGAATTTCCTTTTTAGAGAAATCTGCCATTAATATATCTGTTTCACCTATTAAACAGGTTGAACAATCACATGTATTATATGGCTCAGGCATTGGATAACCAACTTCTATTTCGTTAATTTTAGAAAGATCAGAACAAAATCCTGAATAGTTATCTTTAGGACCTTCTATAGTACAAGAACATTCTGCACCCTCATCATCTGTTTTACACTCCGGAACACCTAACATTTTATCAATAAAATTATTGGTAAATATTTGTTGGGTCATTAAATGCCACATTGCATATAGCATAGGAAATTCTACAAGGTTACCAACAAAGTCTGTTCCAGAAGCTATATCAAATAAATTGTCTATCCCTATCATAGGAAAAATAATATTCAATATAGTTCTAATTAAAACCTTTTTTGTTAATACCCATTTTGAAGGTTGCTCTACTTTACAGTATAATATATTATCTAAATAAGATTCTTCCCATGGATGAGGTAATGTAGAAACTAATTGATAAGGTTTTATATTTGGATATACAACTTCAAAATCTTTCCTATTACCTATAGATCTTAAATAAGGATTAACTTCAAATTCTCCCCAATATACAACTAAAGTTGTAACTGTTTTTGGGAAATAATAATCTGTTTGAGGTCCAGATGCATTTATAGCATCTTGTCTTGGATGTATTGTATCTCCTTGTGAGTGTAATCCTGCATAATTTTTAGCATCTGCAGCATCTTTATCTTTAGGGAGAGTTGTATGTATATATGTACCTAATTGAGATAATATTATATCTTCAGGAGTATCGCATACAGATCTCTTTTCTTTCTTTGTTACCTCTAATCCTAAATTAGCTTGACCCATAGGTATATCAAACTTATTACCTACCTTATCTGATATGTAAGAAGTTCTGTGAATAAAATGTGGTCCAATGAAGATATCACCACATGGCCCATGAATACCAGTAGGTCTTCCTGCTCCTGATTGTAATAAAGGAATATACGTTATTCCTGTGAGATCTCCATATTGGTTAGGGAGATCTCTATATAATGTTACATAATGTCCTGCAGCATTTTCTATTGGTGCACTATGTTCATAGACATCTCCTATAAAACTATTATCAGAATTTGCTCCTTTACCATGTGTTAATGCAGGTAAAGAACCACCTATCCATACAGAAGATTCCCTAAACTTATTCATTAAAGGAATAGTGCCTCCTTGTGGAGGAGAAACTACTGCATTAGGTGGAGCATAAGTTTTAAATGTTGGCTCAAAATCCCCAGATGCTGTTGTATATTTATTTATATTAATAAATTGCGATGCTCCTTTCTGATCAGTTCTTGATCCGTAAAATGTATCTTCAGGAGCTTTTCCCTCTGCATATAATTTATATCTCCAACCTTCACCGTATACTTCTAGCTGAGGTTTGACTTGATCAAAATTTAAAGCTAATTTTTTAGTATTAGTATCTAAAGAATGAAATATAAATGAAGTTGATGGATCATCTCCTGCACTTATCATTCTATTACCGCCTATATTTATATTTCTATCAACAGTTTCTTTGGAATTTACAGCATGCCTAGGAAAAGCATATGATTTACTATTATTTGGTGCAATAAAGGTTTTTATTCCTAATCCTTTAGCAACTACTTTTTTATTTGCATTTGTTCTTTTTGCATATAATATTGTATAAGGATTGTTTTCATCCAAAGGTTCTGATAATTCAT
>RRZU010906273.1_pt1 | contig 11634 bp, 10 predicted proteins | sample 2165561 | NCBI WGS metagenome assembly RRZU01 (sample SAMN10456909, study PRJNA506462) | wastewater metagenome | isolation source: wastewater sludge | place: USA: Moscow, Idaho | reverse complement strand
ATGTATTTTGCTATTGTTTTTATCGGAGTATTTACCTTTAACATTGTTTCTATACTTTCTCTTTGTTTTAGGTCTTTTATTTTTATGTGTTTTGTGGTAATATTATTTTGACTCATGATATATCCTTTCCTTGACTTTGCAGTTTTTAGAAAATTATATCATGGGTCTTATTTTATTCCTAATTCTTATCCATGTTTTGGTAAATATATTTTACAATTTACCATATTTATATAATTTATAATTTTTTACAATAATTACAATTGTTACTATACTTTTTAGTTATACTAAGTATTCCTTTTTTATATTTTAATTTTTTGAAATTATGTGATATTATTATTCTCGGTAAATAAAAATAATAAATCTATTTGGAGGTATCAATGAAAACAAAAAAAATTGTTTTGGGCTTTCAACATTTATTAGCAATGTTTGGAGCAACTGTATTAGTACCCATTCTAACTGGATTAAACCCATCCTTAGCTTTACTATCCGCAGGAATAGGAACTTTAATATTTCATCTTACAACAAAATTAAAAGTACCTGTTTTTTTAGGTTCCAGTTTTGCATTCATTGGGGCAATAAGTATTATAAATAAAAGTCAAGGAATTGCAGTAGTCAAAGGAGGAATTATCTTCGCTGGACTGGTCTATATTCTATTATCACTTATTACTTACAAAGTTGGCGTTGAAAAAATACAACAATTTTTTCCTAAAATTGTTGTTGGACCAATTATTATCGTCATTGGATTAAGGTTAGCACCTGTTGCTATTAATATGGCTACTCTTGATTCTAATGGTCATTACTCTCTTCCCATAATTATAATCTCTTTATCTGTTCTAATAACTATGATTATCATCTCTATACTTGAAAAAGGATTCTTTAAACTAGTTCCAATTATTGTATCAATATTTATAGGCTTTATTGTTGCTCTTATTTTACAATCTTTAAATCTTTATCATATACCTAATTTAACAGTTTTAAAAGAAGCTGGTTGGCTTGGACTTCCTAAAGATGCAATGAAACATCTTCTAACATTACCAAAATTTACGGCTTCTGGTATAGTTGCCATTGCTCCAATTGCTCTTGTCGTTTTTGTAGAGCATATTGGTGATATTACTACCAATGGTACAGTAGTTGGAAAAAATTTTTTAATTGATCCTGGATTACATAGAACTATTCTAGGTGATGGATTTGCAACTATAGCAGCCGGTGTTATCGGTGGTCCAGCAAATACAACATATGCAGAAAATACAGGTGTGCTTGCTATTACAAAGGTATACGATCCTTCAATTTTACGTATAGCTGCTGTATTTGCAATTTTATTAAGTCTTTGTGGTAAATTTGGAGCTTTTTTACAAGTAATTCCATCACCAATCATGGGTGGTGTATCAACTATTTTATTTGGAATGATAGCTTCAATAGGCTTAAGAACACTGCTTGAATCAGATTTAGATTTTTCTCATAGTAAAAATCTTATTATTTCATCTGTAATTTTAGTTTTTGGTATAGGGATTAGTGCTTTACCTGTACAATTCATGAATTCCACACTTGAAATATCTGGACTAACATTAGCAGCACTTTCTGGTGTAATTCTAAATCAGTTATTACCAGATAGCATATAGATAACAAAAAGGTGCCGTCGTTTTATGTTAACGAATGACACCTTTTTTATTTTCTAATTTTTTTCTTAGCTTTTCTTAGTTTTTCTTCTTGTATCTTTTTCTTTATCAAAACTTACTTTTGATTTTGAAGATGTTGATTTAGAATTTGATGATGTTGATTTAGAATCAGATTTTTTATTTTTATTAGTACTTTCTTTAGTTCCTCTTGTATCCTTTGATGAAGATTTTCTTGAATCTGACTTCTTACCTCTTTCACCACTATCTCTAGTACTTCTAGAGTCTTTTGAATCTGATCTTCTTCTATTATTTCCACCGCCATTTGAATCTTTATTGCTATTTGCTTTTTCTACTAGTGGTTTCTTAGATTTATCTCTATTTAATGCTTTTATTATTTTCTCTGCTTCTTCCAAAGGTGTAGTTATAAATGAATATGTTTCCATTATTTTTATATCTCTTATTTTTCTACCAGGAACTTTTGCTTTTTGATTCAACATATCTAATAATTTACTATTATTATACCCACTCTTTGTTCCAAGTGCTATAAATAATCTAGTATTATCCTCTATTTTTACCTTTACATCTGCAATTTCATTATAACTTTCTGGTAAAAATTCATCATCATAAACATGTCTTAGTAATGCAGAAAGTACTTGTTTAGCATCTTTACCTTCTAACATCTGTCCTGCTAAATCTTGATAACTAACATAATCTTGCTCTTTTATTATTTCACTTACATATGCTATTAAAGCTTCTCTTTTAGCATTTAAAATTTCTTTAACATTAGGTATTTTCTCTTTCTTTATATCTGTCTTTGTTACCCTTTTTATTTGTGATAATTTACTTGCCTCTCTAGGAGTAACAAATGTTATCGCTATACCTTTATTTCCAGCTCTTCCTGTTCTCCCGATTCTATGTACATATGATTCAGCTTCACCTGGTATTGCATAATTAATAACATGTGTTAAATTACTTACATCAATTCCTCTAGCAGCTACATCCGTCGCAACTAATATTGTAAGAACTTTTTTCTTAAATAAATCTAAAGCTTTTTGTCTCAGTGCTTGAGTTATGTCACCATGTATACATTCAGCATCATAATTTCTTGCCTTTAATTTATTTGTTATTTCATCTACTTCTGATTTAGTTCTACAAAAAACTATACCATAAAAATCTTGTTCGTAATCTAGTACTCTACAAAGTGCTTCAAATTTATCTTCTTGTCTAACTTCAAAGTAAATTTGTTCTGTTAAATTTGTAGTTAAATCCTCTTTTTCTACTCTTAAAATTTTATGCTTAGGCATAAATCTTTTTGCTATATCTAAAATTGACTTAGGCATAGTTGCAGAGAAAAATAACATTTTTTTCTCTGCATTTGTTTTTTCTAAAATCATTTCTATATCTTCTAAAAATCCCATATTTAACATTTCATCTGCTTCATCTAATACAAAATATTCTAAGTTATCAACTTTTAATACTTTTCTTTTCATTAAATCCATTACTCTTCCAGGCGTACCAACTACTATATCAATACCACCTTTTAGTTTTTTTATTTGTTGATCTATTGAAGCTCCACCATACACTGCTAATACTTTAACATTCTTTTTCCCTTTTAATGAATATATTTCATCTGAAACTTGATTTGCTAACTCTCTTGTAGGTGCTAATATTAATGCTTTAACACTTCCATCTGCTACTATTGTTTCTAATATTGGAATTGAAAAAGCAGCTGTTTTTCCAGTTCCTGTTTGAGCTTGTCCTATTAAATGTGTTCTTTCTTTTAGCAATTCAGGAATTACTAACTTTTGAATATCACTAGGTTCTTCTATTCCTTTTTTTTCCAATGCATCAAGTATATCTGCACTTAATCCATAATCTCCAAATCCTTGTTTAGTCATTTTTACCGTCCTTATATTTATTATTAAATTATTCTTATTATTGATAATCTTAATTAAATTATTATATCATACTATATACAAAATATATAGTGAAATTTTTTTTATTTGATTTTTTTGTATTTTGTGTTAATATATATGTCAATAAAAATATTATGGAGAAATTATTATGAGCAGCTATTACAAGGATTTTTTTGATAGATTACAAATACAGGAGGAAACAATGAAAGGTATTATTTGTGTTGATGGTGTTGTTGGTGTTGGGAAAAGTACATTAGGAAAAATTTTATCTGATAGATATAATCTGTTCTTTTTTGAAGAACCTGTTGTTAATAACCCTATTTTAGATAAATTTTATTACGATAAAAAAAGATATAGTTTCCCTCTTCAAGTGTTTTTTCTAAACAAACGTTTTAAAATGATGAAAGAAGCTGCTGAACTAACAAATTGCATAATGGATCGTTCTATTTATGGAGATGTGATATTTTCTAGAATGCTTATGGAAGATGGAGATATGACAATTGAAGAATTTAATGTTTACGAAGAACTTCTCTTTAATATGCTAGAACATATTAAAAAACCAAAACTTATGATATATTTAGAATCTAGTGTCAATCATGCAATTTCACAAATAGAAAAAAGAGGTCGTGACTATGAATTAATTGTACCTCATTCATATTGGGAAAGTTTAAATGCTCATTATAGAAATTATTTTGATAATTATAACCTCTCAGATATTTTAAAAATAAATGTTGATGGTTTAGATTTTTTTAACAATGAAAATGATAGAAATTACATATTAAATTTAATTGATGATAAAATAAACTCTTTAACTTAAAAAACACCCCATAAATTAGTATGGGGTATTTTTTTAACAACTTTATTATTTACTATAAAATATTCTTGCCAATTCCTTTAAATCATATATATCTGAAACTCCACAAACTTCCCTAACTGAATGCATCGCTAACATTGGAACTCCTAAATCTACAGAATCAACATCTAAATGTGTTGAAGATATAGGTCCTATCGTTGTTCCACCTATTTCTTTTGAATTATTTAAAAATGTTTGCATTTTAATATTTGTTCCTTCTAATAGTTGCTTTATAACTCCTATTGAATACCCATCTGAAGTATACTTTTGGTTAGCGCTTATTTTAACTGCTATTCCTTCATTTAATTTAACTCTATTTGTAGGATCCGATTTTTCTACATGTGCTGGATGAGCAGCATGTGCTCCATCAGATGATAATAAGAAAGAATTATGTAGAGATTGAAGAAAAGCATTCCTATCATAATTTAACGATTTGTAAATTCTCTCTAATATATTTAATAAATAGTTTGAATCTGCTCCTTGCTTTGTTGCACTTCCTATTTCCTCATTATCAAATCCAACAAATACATTTATATGATCTTCATTCGTAGCTTCTATCAAACCTGTTATCCCAGTATAAACAGATGCTAAATTGTCTATCTTTGGAGCTGATATAAATTCTTGATCTATACCAACTAAATCACCTTTTTCAGTTGCATATAAGAAAAGGTCAAAATCTAAAATATTATCCATATTTAATCCAGTTTTTTTTGCTAATATTTTTAATAAATAATTTTCTCTTTCAAAAATAGAATCAACAGTCTTAAATATTGGTAAAGTATCATTTTGTTTATCTAACTCTATTCCTCTATTAATATCTTTATTTTGATGTATAGCAAGATTTGGTATAGTCAATATAGGCTCATCAATTTTTATATTTATTGTCTTAGGTGAGAATATCTTATCTGATTTTACAATTAATCTTCCTGCGATTGATAAAGGTCTATCAAACCACGTATTTAATATTGGACTGCCATAAACTTCTGTATTTATTTTCAATAAATTTTCAGTTATCATTTCTGGATTATGCTTTACTTTAAAACCAGGAGAATCTGTATGCGCCCCAAATATCCTAAACCCTATTTTTTCTCCTTCAACATTATTAAAATTGTTTCCGATTGTAAATGCTACTATAGTAGAGTTAGCTCTCTCTATATAATATTTACCAGTTCTTTTTATTTCCCATTCATCTTTAAGATTTAATCTTTCAAATCCATTTTGATCTAGTATATCTGAACAATTTTTTACAACATGATAAGTACTAGAACTCTCATCTATAAAATTAATCATCTTTCGTGAAAATGACCTTGCTCTATCATCTATCATAATTCATCTCCTGTCAATTTAATCCATATATTTTTACATATTTATTTTTTAAGTAATCTATATAATAATCTGAATTAAATTCTTCATCAGTTGCTATAAATAAAATTTCATTTGGTGTTTTTGATTTTCCAAATCTATGAATTTTATCTTTTAAAAACTCATTTATCTTTGTAAAATCTAAATTTAATAGACATTCATCTACATTTATATACTTATTCATTGCTTGATAAATTTGAGCTGCATATGCACTTCCTAATGCATATGATGGAAAATAACCAAATAAACCAGATGACCAATGAACATCCTGAAGTATTCCTTCTGAATATGTTTTAGGTCTTACTCCTAAAAATTCTTCATATAAATCAGACCATTTAGCTGCCAAATAGTCAATATAGTCTGTGTTTTCTATCTCATCAAGATTTGAAAAAATTTCTTTCTCCAATTCATATCTAATCATTATATGTATAGGATACGTTAGTTCATCTGCTTCTATTCTTATTAAAGATCTATTTACTATATTAATTATTTTATAAAAGTCACTTACTTCTATTCCATTTGTTTTAATATTAAATAATTCATCAAACTTAATATATACTTTTTTCCAAAAATTAAAATTTCTCCCAAACATATTTTCAAATAATCTTGATTGTGATTCATGTATACCCATAGATGTTCCTTCACCTAAAATTGTATCTGATATACTATCATCTATTTGCTGTTCATAAATTGCATGCCCACACTCATGAATAGTTGAAAATATCGAACTAAGAATATTTTTTTCATAATAATGAGTAGTTATTCTAACATCTTTGTTGTTAAAATTCAATGTAAATGGATGCTCACTCTCTTTAATTACACCCATATCAAAATTAAAACCTATTAATTTAGCGATGTATCTAGAAAATTGCCTTTGTTTTTCAATATCAAATGATAATTCATTAAAAGTTCTAATTTTAGATTTAACTTCTTCATCTAATTCTACTGATAATATTGATTTTATAAATGGTGATAAGTCTGTTTTTATTTTTTGAAAAAATATATCCAACGTATCAGTTGTAATCCCTTTTTCGTAATCATCCAACAGAATATTATATGGATTTTTATCTATATTTCTATATGCAATAAATTTCTTATTGTAATTTATTATTTGTCTAAGATAATCTTTAAATACATCAAAGTCATTATTTGCCTTCGCTTCTTCCCATTTTTTTGTAGCAATTACTGTTAATTTAGAATAATCCTCATAGTCCTTCTTTGGTATTTTATCTAGTTTATCAAAGTACTCCTCTTTTATTTCCTCTATTTCTTTTTTTTGAAGCTTTGTTAATTCATCAACATTTAATCCTATGATTAATTTTTTAAATTCTTCATTTATAACTTTAGAATAACTTTCTCCAGATAAATATCCGATGGTCTTTGAAATTTTATTTACTCCCATAATAGGTGCTTCTGTTTCTAGATCCCAATGCAATAATGTTATAGCATGGTCGAGAGATCTTTTTTCATCTAATATTTTTTTGATTCTAATTACTGATTCTTGAGTCACTGTTTTCCTCTTTCTAAAATAATTATATCTATTTTTTTATTTGTGTTTTTTGTAAAATAACTTTTATAGCATCCTCTATTCTACTATATTTTGCTAATTCTTCATCTTTTATCCACTTTGATAAATCTGGATTTGAATATCCAAGTGATTCTAAAGCCAGCTTTAAATCCTCTTTCATCATTAGTATCTTTGCATTTGAAGTATCTGATACTATTGACTTTCCTTGTGAAACTTCTCCATTTTCTTTATATATTTCTAATATATTTAATTTCTTAACTTTATCTTTCAAGTCAAGTATTAATTTCTGCGCTTTTTTATCTCCCAATCCTGGTACTTTTGTCAGTAACTTAACATTACCATCCAAAACAATATCTATTACATCTTTTGTATTATATGTTGACAATATTGCAAGTGCTAATTTAGGCCCAACCCCACTTATACTAACTAATGATCTAAATAATTCTCTTTCATTTTCTGATTTAAATCCATAAAAAGATATATTATCTTCCTTTACATTTGTATATATATAAACTTTTTGATTAGAACCTAAATCACCCAATGATTCATACGTTTTTAAAGATATATACACTTTGTACGCTAATCCATTTATGTCAATCGCTATATAATCAACTTTTTTTACCTTTAATTCTCCTTTTATGTACTCAAACATTTATTCTCCTAAATTTATTAATTTTTATATGAACTACAATTTTACTAATTCGATATGCTCCATTTCTTCATCAAGAAACATTGTACCAAGTTGCTTCACTTTTTCTATACCATCTGAAAAGTAATATTTAACAATTCCACCTTTATTCATAAGTAAATTTTTTTCTTCCAATATTTTTTTTAAGTCATTTGCAGTTTCTGTTGCTGGATCAACCACTTTTATGTTGGGATAATTAATATTTATTGATTTTTCTAATAATGGATAATGAGTGCAACCTAACACTAAAGAATCTATACTTTCAGCTATATCATCTAGATAGTATTTTAATACTTGATTAACCAATTCTCCATCAAGTATACCTTCTTCAACAACAGGTACAAACAAAGGGCAAGCTTTAGAAAAAACTTTCATATTAGGATTTGCTTTCTTAAGTTCTATTTCATATTTATTCGAATTAATAGTAGCTTTTGTCCCAACTACTCCTATTTTATTAGTTTTTGTTGTTTTTAAAGCTGTTCTAACCCCAGCATCTATAACTCCTATTATTGGAGTTTTATATGTTTCATTTAATTCTTCTAATGCTAAAGATGTAGCCGTGTTACAAGCAACAACTATAGCAACTACTTTTTTTTCCAATAAAAAATCTACAATTTGCTTTGAATATCGTATTATTAAGTCCTTCGTTTTATCTCCATATGGTAATCTTGCTGTATCACCAAAATAGTATATTTCTTCATGTGGTAGTATTTTCCTTATCTCTCTCAATACTGTTAATCCACCTATACCAGAATCAAAAATTCCTATGGCCATTATTTATGCTCCTCTTTATTTAAATTATTATTTATTTTTATATTGGATTAATAATTAAATCCTCTCTAATTATTTTCATTAAATTTTTATATTTTTCAATATCATCAGTTACTTGAAGTAAAAAAGCAGATATTGTCGAAAGTATAGTGTTACCTTCTTGAGGAATCATTGCCCAACCCATTATATTTTTATCTACCAATAAAATATTATTTTCAACAATTATTATGTGTGAATATAAACGTCCATATTTACCATATCTTCTTCCTAGTTCAAATACTTTATTTGTATCAAATTTATTTGTAATAGAAATATTTTTATTGCTATTTATCATATTTTTAAGTTTTTCTTTTTTTATACTTTCTTTAAGTTTTATATTAAATCTAAATGTATGCATCAACTGACTTGGTGTAGTCACATCTGATGAAGTTAATTTTGGGTATAAATTTACTGTTTTCAGGAGATCTATAGCATCTATTGCATGATGAGTCCCAATATTATTATCAAGATGACGAGCTATAACATTAGCAGTTACCAATCTCTCATGATTGCCAATGTCTTCTGACCTTCTCACAACAACAAAATCAGCTTCTTCTAAATTATCTAACATTTCTCCAGCAAATGTTTTCAAGACTGCCAAAGTTGCATGTGTATTACATGACACTATATTTACAAATTTTTCTCCCTTTACTTTATCATCATTTACACCTAATGCATAAGGTATTCCAAATCCTTTTTCACTACCTTGCGCACTTACACCAATTAAATTATTCATTTCTTTATAATTTGGTAAATTTTTCATTCCCACTTTATTAGCTGTTGTTTCAAAAATATAATTTATATCCTCTTTTATAGAATCGAATAATACTATATTTAAATCTTTTCTATATAGTTCTATATCATCTTGTGACTCAAAACAAATTTTTATACCTTTATTTTCTAAAATTTTAAGATCAGATATATCCCACGATTTTAATATATTTTTTTTTGCATATATTTCTTTTATTCCTAATAATTCTCTATAGTCATTTAATATATTTAATAATGTCGTTCCAATATTACCAACACCATTCACTAATACTCTCATTTTTCTCCCATTTATAATTATTTATTTACTTCCTCTATATTTAATCCTAAATCTTCTAAAGTTTCTAAACTATCTAAACTCTCCCTAACTGAATCAATATGTCCAAAATATTCCCTTAATTGATCTTTATTAAATCCTTTACCAATAAAGTGCATATTATCAAAGTCTTCAAAAATACCACTCGATATGACTTTCTCAAATTCATAATATGGTACAACTAATCCTCTTTTAGCCCTTCTTTCTCTTATATTAAAAGCAACCATCCATTCATCAATTTTTGTATTTGCCCTTAAACTTATATTTACTGGAACATATGGCTCTTTTGGTATTATTGATGTTTTACCTTCCTCAAATGCATATACTCCTTGAATTTTTTGACTCTCTCTATTTTGATAAAATAATGGTTCCATATAAGTATATTTATCTATATCTCTCTTCTGAAATTTATTCAAAGTTGCTGCAAAGATATTCATTAAATTACTATCATCTGAATTTTTTATCTTATTATAATCATCTCTATATAACCAAATAGGATGAAATGAACCAGTAAATACACCTGATCTTTTATAATTTGAAGTTAAGTTTTTCAACTGATCTTTATTCAACTTTTGAATTTGATCAACTATATCCCTTTTGGTTTCTAAATCTTTTAAATTTACAAATTGCCCATCAATTTCTATTTCCGTTGCTCTCACATACTTAGCTAATTCATATGCAAATTTAATGAAATCTTCTACATCATCAGTTGTAGCTGGCGTTGGTAGAATAAGTTCGTACTTAAAATGATCGTTTGCTGTAACTCCAAATCCTCTTCCAGCAAATATATTATCATCTTTTGGGTATGCCCAAAACATATCCGTTCTCACTACATCATCATAATATTTTCTAACTACAAATGAATTATCTGGATTACCAAATTTATATTTATTATTTAAAAAAATCTCATAATCCCTTATCCTAACTTTTCTCATTTCTCTAAACATTTTTTTTATTTGTTTAATCTTAATTGTTACACTCATTCTTCCTCCCAATAATTAAATACATTAATCTTTAATCTTTAATCTTCAATCTTCATTTGAATAAATTATTTCATTCACACCATCTAGTAACATTTCATCTAACATTTCTACTTCTTCTTCCCATACACCAAAACTATCTGTAAATTTATCTATTTTATCTAAAAATTCATCTCCATCAAACTGCTGTGTCTTTACCATTTTATTAAGTATTTCTAATATTTTCACAAATGAAACTATAGAATTACTAACCTTGTACGGCAACCACTCGCCTCCACCATTTGCTGCAGTATATATAGGAAACCCTTTCTGTTCTTCCCTTAAATCAATAAATAATGGATCGTCTGCTACTCCTGAGCCTATCACAAGCCATTGATTTTTCCATTTACCTTTTTCATCACCTGTAATTTCTTTACCAGTTATCTCATCAATTCTGTATTCTTCTTGTGCTTCTCTTAATCTTTCAGATTTTATAAAATAAAAATCTGTTATTTCTTCTTGCAATTTTGGTATAGGATTTTTATTTAATAATTCAATAAGCTTTTCAGGGATATCAATTTTTTCAAGTAATTTATTCATGTGCTCTCCTAAATTTATTTTATTTAAATTTGTATGATTATACTAAAGTATAACATAAATTTAAATTTTATCAAGTCAATCAACCTTGTTAATTTTAATTTTATGATGACCTTATGATAAATATATGCTATAATATTGGGACTATACAAAATGGAGGGAATAAAATGCGTTTTAAATTTAAAACAATATTATTTTTTATAATGATTTTCTCATTATCT
>RRZU010126882.1_pt1 | contig 11637 bp, 8 predicted proteins | sample 2165561 | NCBI WGS metagenome assembly RRZU01 (sample SAMN10456909, study PRJNA506462) | wastewater metagenome | isolation source: wastewater sludge | place: USA: Moscow, Idaho | reverse complement strand
GGAGTCGATCATCAAGGGCAAGGCGGCGATATGATCGAGATGCGAATGGGTCACGAAAACATGATCGATCATCGCCAGTTCGGCGAGCGTTAAATCGGCAACGCCCGTCCCCGCATCAATCAGGATGTCATGATCGACGAGCATCGAGGTCGTGCGCAGATGCTTGCCGCCGATGCCGCCGCTGCAACCGAGAATTCTGACCTTCATCCCTGTTCCATCATAGGTAGAGTTTGCCGATCGTTAGTTCTGTCACTTCGTCTCGAACGTCGTCACGCCATCCCATCCCTCCCCGGGAGGATTGGCACGGCAGTGCGCGACCCGCTTGGCGTACAGCTGATACAGATAGCATTGCGGAGACTGGCGCAGCAAGTTGATGAGCTGCAACTCGGCAGCATCCCAATCCTGTTGCCGATAATACCGCAACGCCTGGTTCCACAGTTTCACTTCGTCTTGCCGCGCCGGTTCGACATCGCTGGACAGACCGAGCGGCTCGAAAATTCCCACCGGTTCGTCCTTGCCCTTGACGCGAACACGATCCAGTTCGCGGTACAGCACATCCTTGACCTGCGCCTTGGTCGAATCGCTGACGATGATGCCGACTCCATATTGCTTGGTAATGCCTTCCAGGCGCGAACCAAGATTCACCGCATCGCCCATCACCGTATAGGATTTCCGTACCGTCGACCCCATGTCGCCGACAGTCATCGTACCGGTATTGATGCCCACGCCGATATGCAGTTCAGGCCAGCCACGCGCCTTGAACGGCGCATCGAGCTTGCGTAGTTCGCGCTGCATTTCCAGCGCCGTGAATACGGCCCGTCGGGCGTGTTCCGCGTCGGCCACCGGCGCCCCCCAAAAGGCCATGATCGCGTCGCCGATATATTTATCCAGCGTGCCTCGGTTCCGCTGGACAACTTGTGTCATTGCCCCGAGGTACTCGTTCATCAACTGGGTCAGTTCCTTGGGATCGAGACCTTCCGAAATGCTGGTAAAGCCGCGCACATCCGAGAACAGGACCGTCAGTTCCTCATTCTTGCCTTCCATGCTGTAGCGCTCGGGGTCACGAGCCATTTCATCGACCAGCTCCGGTGGCACGTACTGCCCGAACAACTCGGCAAACTGGCGCTTGCTGCGTGACTCGACAAAATAGCCCCAGGACATGTTCAGCGCATACAGCGCCAGAATCAGCGTAACGACTGCGGCCAGCGGCAGGGCCAGGCCCGCTGACCAGAGCAGAATGTTGAGCGCCGACACCACGGCGAGCGTGCCGAAGGCCAGCACACTCGCCCAGAGCGGCGAGAGAATCGGCAGCAACAAAGCCAGTAACATGGTCGTCAGCACGATCACCAGAACATTGGCACCGATCATGTAGGGCGGCTTCTGCTTCAATTCACCGTCCAGCATGCCGGCCACGAGGCTGGCATGAATTTCGACGCCAGGATAGGTCTCGCCAACCGGCGTCGCCCGCAAATCCATCAGGCCCGGCGCCGTCGTGCCGAGCAGGACGATCTTGCCGCGAAGCTGTTCCGGCTTCAGGCGAGCCGCCAGCGCATCCGCTGCCGACAGGTACAGGAAACTGCCCTGGGCACCGCGATAGGGCACCAGCGCGGCCACGTTCTCGTCCACCGGAATCCGCAGAACGCCCCGCGAAGTCGGGAGCTCGAGCCATTCCAACCCGCCATAGTCGCGGCTCGAAACCTTCCCCTGTTCGGGATAACCGGGAACAATCGGCGGCTTGCCCAACAGCACACGGACCATCGCCAGCGAAAGCGACTCGTAATAGTTTCCCTCGTACTCGACGAGCATGGGAACACGGCGCGAGATGCCGTCGAAATCGACCATCGGATTGAAGTGTCCGGCATTCACGACGGGTTTCTGGAATTCGGGAAGATTGGCGCCAAAACCGGTCCAGGTCGTGAAGGCAATCTTCCGGTCCTTGAAGGCCGCCGCGGCCACGGCCGGTTCCGGCAGCACACCGCTCCGATGCGCCTTGTCAAGGTTGGTAAAGTAATACCCCAGCACGGCGGGTCGGCCACGCAAGGATTCGGCGAAACGCCGGTCATAGTCGAGCTGTCCGCGCAAACCACGCAGCGTCGCCTGAAAAGCCGCATCCCCTCGCAACTCCCCGCCGGCCAACGACTCGAGCGAGCGCAGGCCCGAGCTGTGGTCCGGTTCGGCAAATACCACGTCGAAGCCAAGAATGGCAACCCCGTATTCGTTGAACAGTCGATCGACAAGCTTGGCCATCTTGTCACGACTCCAGGGCCAACGCCCAACTTCGGAGAGACTGCGTTCGTCGATATCGAGAATGACGATACGCTCATCCACGCCGCCCTTGGCGGTCAGCCGCAACCGGGCATCATAGACAAACGCATCAAGGGTGCTGAGCAGCGGAATCTGATAAACCTTCGCTGCATGGCCAAGAAAACCCAAGCCCAGCAACAGGCCCAGAACGATCCGGATCAGATTTTTTTTCAACGCGCTTCCTGTGCCCGAATCGACTCAGGTCTTGAAGAAGAACTCCATCTTGATACCGGCAATCTCGATGACATCATGGTCCCCCAACTGGTGCGCCTGCGCATCCAGGGTTTTCCCGTTGACCACCGGGAATTGCCCCCCTTCAACATGGGTGATGAAATAGCCATTCGGACGCCGTGCGATCACAGCCACCTGAACCCCGGGTTTGCCGAGCGTGGTCAGCGTCTTGGTCAACTCGAGTTCGCGCCCGGCATTGGGACCGTTGAGCACCTGGATCAGGGCCACAGCGGTCGGTGCAGCCGGCGCGGCCTGGGCGGTTGCGGCGGCGGCATGCACGGCAAAATGGCCGGTCTGCGTGGACTCGACAGAACTACCGGCGGTCCCGCCGGTTTCCGGTGCGCCCGCGGGTTTCAGGGCACCGGGGCGCAGAACCATGGTCTTCTCGAAATCGGCAGCATCGACTTGCGGCACGTGCTCGACGACATACTTGAGCTTGTACTTGCCCAGTTCGATCACGTCGCTATTCTTCAGGAAGTGTTTCTTGACCGGCTGACCATTAACCAGTGTGCCATTGGTGCTGTTCAGGTCTTCCAGAAAAGAATCGTTGAGGATCGTCACCACCGCGGCGTGCTCGACACTGCTCGCCAGGTTGCCCATCTGGATATCGTTGTTCGCCCGCCGGCCAATGGACATCCGCTCCTTGTTCAGCGGAATTTCCTTGAGTACCAGACCATCCATGCTCAATATCAGCTTCGCCATTGTTCGTCGTCCTTATCTAAACCATTTCATCAATTTGGCCCACCAACTCCGCTCAGCCGGAAATTCACGCAACACTTTGATCAGAATAACCGAAACGTTATCACGTCCGCCATTGTCATTGGCCATCTGAATGAGCTGCGTTGCAGCCAATTCGAGGTTGGCCGACAGCATTTGCAACGCCATTCCGATTTCCTCGTCTTCGACCATATCGTTAAGACCATCGGAGCATAACAGGTAAATATCACCCGGCAGCACTGGATAATCGTGGATTTCCGGCTCAACCGCCGGATCAACGCCCAGCGCCCGAGTCACCAGATTCTTGTTCTGGGAAAACCGCGCCTCTTGCGCGGTGATCATGCCGCTGTCGATCTGCTCCTGCAGCAACGAGTGATCCCGCGTCACTGCCGAGAACGTCTCTCCGCGCAACAGATAGAGCCGTGAATCACCCAGATGCGCCACCGTGACCGTGTTGTCACTGAACAGCGCCGTCACCAGGGTTGTCCCCATTCCGGCATACTGGGGCTGGCTTTCTGCGGCATGGAAGATCGCCGAATTCGTTGCCGCAATCCGGTCCTGCAGACAACGTTGCGCATAACGCTGCCCCGTCGCCGAATCGACATCACTGGGCGAGCGCTTGGCAAAATCAGCCTCCAGTTCAGTCGACAGATACATCGTCGCCATACCGCTGGCGACCTCACCCGCGTTGTAACCGCCCATGCCGTCCGCCAGGATGGCCAACCCGAGATTGGGATTGGCGAACACGGCATCCTCGTTATGCCCCCGCACCACACCGGGATCGGTACGTACAACGATTTCTAGAGATTCACTCAATGAAGTGGCCACGAATTCACCTTGTTTGTCATCGCCGGACATCTGTGCCGGCTTCCGGCGCGCTGCCCAGGCAGCCCCGCAACTCACGCGCCATGTCTTCGCCATCCTGATAACGCTGCTCGACCTCCTTGCACAGCGCACGATCGATCACGCGGGCCAACGCCTCGGGAATCTGCGCATTGATCGTGCGCGGGTCGGGATGCGGTTCGTTGGCGATCTTGAACATCAGTTGTGCCATCGATTCCCCGGTGAACGGCAACTGACCGCACACCAGCTGAAACAACATCACCCCCAACGAGAAAAGGTCCGACCGACCGTCGATCTTCTTGCCGGACAACTGCTCCGGCGACATGTAGCTTGGTGTGCCCAGCACCATGCCGGTCTTGGTTTTTGAGGAATCCGTGATGCGCGCGATACCGAAGTCGGTCACCTTGACCTGGTCGGATTCCGGCTCGTACATCACATTCGCTGGCTTGACGTCGTGATGAACAACGTTGTGTCCATGCGCATAGGCCAAAGCATCGGCCACACGCGCCACGATGGAAATGGCCTTGGGCAAAGGCAACAAGGCACCGGGCTTGGTGAAGGGCACGAGATCCCGACCCTTGAGGAATTCCATGGCGATGTAGGCAAGATCGTGTTCCTCCCCTGCATCGTACATGGTCACGATATTCGGATGATTGAGACGCCCCGCCGTTTCCGCTTCGCGGAAGAAGCGTTCCTTGACGTCAGCCAGTTCCTCTTCGTCGAACTCCTGCGACAAGGCCATGGTCTTGATCGCCACCACGCGGTTGATCTTCGGATCGCGTCCTTGATAAACCACGCCCATGGCGCCCTTGCCGAGTTCTTTCTCGACCTGGTAACGCCCGAGCATCGGCTTCTCGACCTGACCGTCCCCAAGCATCATCGTGCTGGCGTTGGTGCGGCCACCAGCACCACCAAGCATCACCGTTTCCGACATGGCCTTGGCACGCGAGAGGCGTTGCTCGAGATCGCGGAATTTCCGGTCGTAATCGGCCATGTACCGGAAGACGGCCTCGGCTTTGTTGAACTGCCGTTTACGCTCGAAGTCGAGCGCAAGATTGTAAAGATTTTCCATCAGCGCATCGTCGAGCGGACATTTGCGGAACTTGTCGAAAGCCATATCGAGTTGTCCCTGCCCCTGGAAGGCGAGTCCGAGCATGCGATTTGATTCGGCTGAGTCGGCCTCCGATTTTTCCTTGCCCCGTTCGGTCATCAGGAAGCGCTTGGTGGTCAGCAACAGGTGCCCCACCAGCAGCAGCGTCGCGGACGCCATCAGCGGAATCCACATCGCTGCACCAACCATCAGTCCGAAGTGCGCGCCAATCAGCGCGACCAGCAACGCCACGGTCGCCCCCGCACCGACCCCGGCAGAGAGGCGCGGCAGCACGGCGGCCAGATACACGGCAACCAGCAGAAATGCTGACAACGAAGCCCAGACGCCCCAGGCGGGCGTCACAAAGAAGTGCTCCTGCAGGATGCTGGAGACCGAATGTGCCAGCGTCAGCACCGGCGCCATCCCCGAGGACACGGGCGTGACTTGCGCCGCGCCGACACCGGCCGCCGTGGCACCGATCAGCACAATTTTGTCCTGATACTTCGCAACCGGAATCTTCCCCGTCAGCACATCGTAGAAGGAATCGACCTGAAACGCTGGTTTGCCGTCACGGTCCTTGTAGAAGAAGGTGTTCATCTGCGTCAGTTCATCCGTCGGAATGCGCAGGTTGCCAAGACGCACTTCGCTGCCAAGCACCACACTGATGTCGCCTGGCTGCAGGTTAAGGCTCTTCGCCGCCACCATCAGCGACAGCGACGGGTAATATTGATCGAAGTGACGCAGCACCAGCGGTTCCGCCCGGATGGCGCCATCGACATCGGCATTGGCCGTCAGATGTCCGAGCGCAACCGCCTGATCGCCGATTGCCTCGATCGGCACCTGCGCCACCAGCGTCGACCAAACCTCACCTTCGGTCACCTTGGACAGTCGATTTTTTGTCACGAACTCGGGCAGCGTCTTGTCCGGCCGACCGCGAGGTTCACCCAGCGTAAACAGCATCGGCAGCAGGACATTGCCGGCACGACCGATGCTCTCGGCCAAAATACGGTCCGTATTCAGGGCATGCTCGGCCTCCTTGAGCACATTGCCCATCTGCTCGATTTCCGGCATGTCGGCAGCCCCCACCGGCAGTTGACCATGCAGTTCAAGCAGACGCGTTACGTAGGCATATCCCGGATCGATCTGGGGCTCGAAAAAAAACACGGTGTTGGCGACCAGCTTGGCCTTACCCTCAGCCAACAGGTCGGTCATCTTCGCCAGCCGGTCGCGCGGCCACGGCCAGCGCCCGAGATTGGCAATTGAAGCGTCATCGATGGCAATCACCGCGACACGATCGAGCGGCGTCCGACTGGAAGCCTGTACGCCAAGATCGTAGGCTTTGCGCTCTAGACTACGGACGAGATCAGTCCCGGCAGCGGCAAGCATGAGCAAGCTGACCACCACCCCCAGAAACCCGTCGGTCTTCCAGAATCCCGTCTTGCGCATCTTGTCCTCGCATACCCGAATGACCCATCCATTGCAAAAATGGGATGGATAAACAGTAGCCTAGTACCCATTCTTACAGTTCTGCAAGAGATTCGTCAATCGTCCTGCATGAATCCGCGGCCTTCCCCGGCACCGGAATGCACAAACACGACGCATCGGCTGTCATCGGGCGATATTTGTCATTAGAATCGGCAACAACCCGTTTTTCGAGGTTTTCATGAAAAAGACGATGCCATTCTTTCTGCTGGCTGCCGTGTTTGCCGCGCCCACCGCACAGGCTGCCCAATGGACCCCCATCGGCAACGGCAGCAAGGACAGCGGGCGCGTCGAAATCGATTCGGCCAGCTTGCATACGCTGACGGAAGGCAGGGTTCGCCTCTGGTACCGCGAAACCTACCCGACCCCTCGACTACCCGATTCGGGGGCCTTTTCCTACACGCGGCTGACGACGCTCAGCGAATTTCTGTGCGACAAGCGCCAGCTTGCCACATTGCAGCAAACGTATGCCCGCGCTGACGGCACCGAACTGAAAACGGAAATTTTCGACGCGCGAGAGACACGACCGGTGACGCCCGACTCCCGCGAAGAAGCCCTCTTCAACCACGCCTGTAAGTCGCGCAGCAAGCCCGCTGCCGCCACACAGCCACCGCCTGCGCCGCCCCCTACCGTCGCCGAACCGGCAGAAACAACCAAAAGGAAAAATGGCAAAAAGCCGGCCGAGGATCCTCCCCCTCCGCCGCCACCTGCGCACTGGGGCTACAGCGGCAATAGCGGCCCGGACAAATGGGGGGCGCTCGACAAGGATTACGCCACCTGCAGTCTCGGCCAGCGCCAGTCGCCGATCGACATCCGTAAAACGGTCAAGGCCGATCTCCCGGCGATCCAGTTTGCCTACAAGAGCACGCCGCTTTCGATTATCGACAACGGTCACAGCATCAAGGTTGACACCACCGATGCCGGCGCCATTAGCGTCGATGGTGAAAGCTACGTGCTCAAGCAGTTTCACTTCCACCGCCCGAGCGAGGAAAAAATCAACGGCAAGACCTACGACATGGTCGCGCATCTCGTCCATCAGTCAAAGGAAGGCAAACTCGCGGTCGTCGCGGTGCTAATGGAAGCCGGGAAGAAGGACCACCCGCTGATTCGCACGTTATGGACACATTTGCCGCTCGAACAGGACAAACCGGTCACGCGGAAAGAGACCCGGATCGATCCGAGCGATCTGCTTCCGAGCCGGCGGAATTACTTCACCTTTCTCGGCTCCCTGACCACGCCACCATGCACCGAGGGTGTTTTGTGGCTGGTTCTCAAAACGCCCGTTCAGGTATCGAAGGAACAACTCGGCGGGTTCGCCACGATCTACCGCAACAACGTCCGCCCGGTACAACCCACCAACAACCGGGTCATCAAGGAAGGACGCTGAGGTCCAGCAGTCGCATTGCCGCTGCCCTGACGCCCGGCAAGGACTTCAGGACAGCGCGGATTGCAAGCCCGCTCACTCCTCTTCGTGAAACGCCTCTTCACGCGTTTTCCGGAATGCCGGAAAGATGACAAGCGCCAGGGCAACGAGTGCCAGCGCCAGCAGCGTGGCGCTGATCGGACGTTTGACGAAAACGGTGAAATCCCCGCGCGAGAGCAACATGGCGCGCCGCAGGTATTCTTCCATCATCGGCCCGAGAATGAATCCAAGCAGCAACGGCGCCGGCTCGCATTCCAGCTTGTAGAACAGGTAGCCAAACAAGCCGAAGGCTGCCATCAGGTGAATGTCGAAGACGCTGTTGCTGACGGAGTAGGCACCAATCCCGCAGATGATGACGATGACCGGGAAGAGCAGATGGTACGGCACGGCCAGCAGGCGAACCCACATGCCGATCAACGGCAGGTTGAGGATGACCAGCATGATGTTGCCAATCCACATCGAGGTCACCATACCCCAGAACAGCGCTGGCTGCTCGGTCATCACCGACGGCCCCGGCTGAATACCCTGCATGATCATCGCACCGGCCATCAGCGCCATCACTGCATTGGACGGGATACCAAGCGTCAGCATCGGAATGAAAGACGTCTGGGCCCCAGCATTGTTGGCCGATTCCGGCCCGGCAACCCCTTCGATCGCCCCGTTGCCGAACTCTTCCGGATGCCGCGACAGCTTCTTCTCGAGCGAGTACGAAGCAAATGAAGCGAGCATCGCGCCGCCACCCGGCAGGATGCCGAGAATCGACCCCATGGCCGTGCCGCGGAAGATTGGCGCGATCATCCGCCGGATTTCTTCCCGCGTCGGCATCAGGCTACCGACACTCGGAATGCCCTGAATGCGCGAATCATTCGAGTCATGTTCCAGATTCCGCACGATCTCACCGATGCCGAACAGCCCCATGGCCACCGCGACGAAACTGATGCCCTCGGCGATTTCGGGCTGGTCAAAGGTAAAACGTGCCAGCCCGGAATTGACGTCAGTCCCGACCAACCCCAGCAACAACCCCAGAATGATCATGCAAATGGCTTTGAGCAGCGACCCGTGCGCCAACACGACCGAGGCCACAAGCCCCAGCACCATCAACGAAAAATACTCTGGGGGTCCGAACGCCAGCGCGACGTTGGATAGTGGCGTGGCGAACATCGCGATCAGCAACGTAGCGATCGATCCAGCGACAAAGGAACCGACGGCCGAGGTGGTCAGCGCCGCCCCGGCGCGGCCATTGCGGGCCATTTTGTAACCATCCAGCGCAGTCACCACGGACGATGACTCACCGGGCAAATTGACCAGAATCGCCGTCGTCGATCCGCCGTACTGCGCGCCGTAATAAATGCCGGCCAGCATGATCAGTGACGAAACCGGCGGCAGGCTGAAGGTAGCCGGCAGCAGCATGGCAATCGTCGCCACCGCGCCAAGTCCGGGCAGCACACCGATGAGCGTACCCAGCAACACACCGAAAAAGCAGTAGAGCAGGTTGGTGAGAGACAGCGCGGTATTGAATCCGATCGCCAGATTATTGAGCAGTTCCATATCTCGCCTTCGTTACTTGAATAGGGTGCCGAATGCCGACAACGGCAGACCGAGCCCCTGGATGAAGATCAGGAAGCAACACAGCGTGGTTCCTGCCGAGAGAAGACTCTGAGACACCCACCCGCCCTGCCGGCTGGCTCGCGCCGAAATCAGCACGCAAATGAAGGTTGCGGCAATGAACCCGGCATCAATCACCAGCACACCGTAAAGCACCGTTGCGACGATGACGAGCAACAAGGGCTTCAAGGCCAACCCAGAGATCTCACCCTTCCGTTTCGTCACACAGGCGCGTGCGACGATGATGACCCCAAGCACGGCTAGCGTCGCCGCCAGGACCGTCGGAAAAAACCCGGCGCCCATGCGTGTCGTCGTCCCGAACGGATACCCGCGCGCAACGGCCAGAATGCCCAGGCCGAACGCCGTGAACATCAATCCCGACCAGAAATCCTTTTGATTCTTGACCATGTCAGTCCTCTCCTTCTACCTTCAATCAACCCGCTGGCCAAGGCGAACCGCTGTCATGCCAGGCTGGATATATCGCGCCGGCGCGGGCATGACGACAACGCAATCGTCATAAGGCGTACGGACCTCGGTCTCGCCATCGAGAGCAATCAGCGTCCCCGCTTCCGGAATCACCTGCATCGAGTCAAGAGGATGAACAAAACGGAAGTCCTGACCGTGAATGGTCACCGCATCGGTGATGCGCACGGTGATCTGCGGCGATTCGGACGGCAGACGTGGCGCACTCCGCGGACAGACGCCGGTCACATCGAGAAAGCGCCGGGAAACCGCATGCGCCACGGCAACGCTCGCTTCCTCGAAATGAAACCCGCACTCGACCAGATAAGCCTGACGCGGGCTGGCTTCCTCACCAAAATCGGCGAAATCTCGCAGACGACGCCCGGCGCTGTGCCCGGCATCGATCACGACATAGCCCGGCAAACCCAGCCGATGGGCAAAATCCAGCCCACCACGCGTCGGTCCGCACAGGCCCATCGCCGGGCCCGGCGTATGCATCGAATGCAGGTCGAGCAGATAGTCCACCGAGGCGAAGAAAGCACGCAGCTCTCGGGCTCGCGCCAGCTCAGCCGAGTTGCGTGGGCCGTCGAGTGTCGCTGGATCCCACAACCGGTTGAAGTCCTCATCCACCCAGCGGCTGGCTTCGGGCTGATCAGGAGAGAACTGCCCGAAGGCACGGGTATTGGCGAACGAAAGGCTCAGCTTGCCGCATACAGGACGAACCGCTTCGCGCAACAAAGTATCGACCGCCCACGCACCGCAGATCTCGTTGCCATGCGTCAGGGCATTGATGCAGACGTGCGGACCGGCCACGCCGCTGTCGAAGGTGTGCACGTAGTCGATGCCGGTATTGCCGGCACGATGAAGGCTCAGGTCGGGGATATCGAGAAACATAATCAATCTTGGGTATTGGCCAGTGGCGTCGGAATCTAACAAACCGATGCGCGCAACTGGAAAAAGAAAAGAGGCGTTCCGAAACGCCGGAACGCCTGGACAGGCAAGAATTCGTACGGTTTATTCGGTCCGGATATTGGCCGTCTGCACGATGTGGCGGTACTTGTTCGTCTCGGTATCGACAAACTTGGCAAAATCCTTGGGGCCGCGCACGGACAAGACCACGCCGGACTCCGTCAGTTTCTGCACAACCGCCGGCGTCTTGAGCACCTCGGTCAGTTCCTTGTTCAGACGCTGGACGATTTCATCCGGCGTCTTGAGCGGCGCGAAGAAGCCCCACCAGATGCTCATGTCGAGACCTTCCAGCCCCTTGGTTTCGGCCAGCGCCGGCACCTCCGGCAATACGGCCGCACGACGCGGCTCGGTCACACCGTAAGCCTTGAGCTTGCCGGCCTTGACGTGCTGCAGCGATGAAGACAACACCGTTATCGCCAGCGGAATCTGATTGCCGAGCAGGTCGGTCAGCATCGGACCGGCGCCTTTGTAGGGAACGTGCTCCATCGTTACCTTGGCCTTCTGCTTGATG
>RRZU013565978.1_pt1 | contig 11639 bp, 6 predicted proteins | sample 2165561 | NCBI WGS metagenome assembly RRZU01 (sample SAMN10456909, study PRJNA506462) | wastewater metagenome | isolation source: wastewater sludge | place: USA: Moscow, Idaho | reverse complement strand
TTTAATTATAAAAAACGAACAAAGGATTAAAAATTAACGAATCATCTTTTGAGTATAAATAATACGCGTATTAAAAAAAATCTCTATATTATTTATTTCACTTGGTCAAAAATACTAGAAACAGAATCAAATTTCAAATTAATGGACTAAAAAAGTATCTACAAGTAATTTATTTAAAATGCTGTTAATCTGTATTATATAGAAAAATAAATATAAAAGTGTCTACAACGCATTTTTATAATGCCTTTTTTTTGAAAAACAAATCTTTATTTATGCAATTTTAGATTTAACAAACGAGACATTTTATATAGTAAACGAGTTTTACTTTGAAAAGGATCAAACAAGACTTGAAGTGTGCGTTATGTTAAAGTAATATTTTATATAAAAACATTACCAATATCTTTTCCCAGTCCATTGGCTGATGTATAGGCTAACGTTTTATTGTTAATATAAACTTTCCTAGCATATTTCGGTGATATGCACCCACCCAAAAAGAAGAACAACCACGACCAGTTGTATGCCCAGGCCATGCACGAAATAAAGAGAGGCGAACGCTACTGGTTTGAGGCCCCCGAAGAGGCGATCTTGTCGGAGACCAACAAAGAATTTCAGATACAGGTTCCGGCAGAGCAACTGTTTCTGCAATTCTTCCGTGCCGCCGAAGCCACAGAGAAAGGAGAGAAACTTCTTGCCGTTGAAATACTGGGACGCCTGCAGAACAAAAAACTCTTTAATCTGTCGGCCACCAAAATCATCCATTTCGGCCGCATCCTAAGCAAACTCCGCATCCCCTCCAAAAAAGCCAATAATGGCGTCTATTACTATGTGGTGGAGAGATAAAACTAGAAAAATCAACAGACAAGCATTCACGAGAATGCTTGTCTGTTGATTTACAATCTTATCTATTCAGCATACGGAACCATTAAGAATTCGATACCAATGTCTAATGTGTTTTTTAAAACTTTTTAGGTATTTATTATTCAATGTTTACTATCTCAAATTCTAATCCTGATAGTTTTTCCTCTTCTATCATTTTTATAAAAGCAGATGAACAGAAATAAAGAGGTTCAGGGCTTAACAATCCACGTTTAACCCCTATTCTTTGTTTACTCTTTAAAAAGTCATAATCTTTTATTGAGGGGCTGCTTAAAACATAAGCTTCCGACAGACGATTTAGTCCGATAGTATCACCTTTAGGGCATTTATAAATTTCATTTTCACTTTTTGGAGATAAATCGAAAGGATTTATTCCTACAATAGTATTAGGAGATAATACAATTTCTGAAGATGTTGTAAGCTGATAATAATCTGAAACACTCTTCTCAAAATTGATTTGGGTAAACTGTAGACCTTTCAATTTTCTCTTTTCTACGGCACTTTCAAATTTACTAGATACAATTATCTCTCCTCCTATCGTTTTAGCTATATCTTTTTTAGGAATTGTACCTTTTTTAAGAATTAAAGAACTTACTTGTTTCCTATTTGCTCCACATATTTCACACGATACAGTTTCATCATATAAAGTTCCGCACTCCTCACCTGTCGGCTCAAATACTATTTTTATTTTTATAAGAAAAAGTTTTGCCTGTTCTAATTCCTTACGGCTGTATTTTCTCTTAATTTCCCAACCAAAAAAGAAGCTTTTATCGAATTTTCGTTTTAATTCATCTGCAATTATAGGTATTTCTTTATAAAGGGGATCATCCTTCGATAATTCGACAATTCTTACAGATGTTCCTATATTTTTGCCTTCATTAGCTTTAAAAAGCAGATTGGCATAATCGTAGTCTATTCTCAGTTCTAAAGTTTCTTTCATTATCGTTTTGTTTTTAATGGCTTGGGGGTATTGGATACTTGGAATAAACTTTCATTATAATGTTCTGTAATTCTGAGGCACTAGGAACCCCATTACCATAAGGCCATAACGCTCTAAATTCATTTGTAATTACTTGATGATATGATGCATCTAAAGGAACGAGTGGGCCATTCCCTTTACCGCCTAAGTATTTTGGTGTAATGTGATGAAGTTCCATTTTTCCTGCTTTTTGAGGATACAGCTTTTGTGCCTCTTCTACTAAATTCCTAGAATATTGAACTCCTACCTTACCCCCAATTTTATTCAGCGTAAACGGATTAATCCCGTTTGCATAAATCATACCAGCAGTAGTGCTTACGCCAATAGCGCCTCCAATAGCCATACTTTGCCCTATTCCATTAAAAGAGTCGGCAAAAGCCGCATCGAGCCCTTTTCCTTGAAATACCCCAGCCGTTGTACCTCCCGCAACATGACCCGCCCCGGCTGCTAATGGTGAAACAATGGCTGACTTAACTAAGGGATGGGATACTCCATTAATCATCCAGTTTGAATTCATCGCCCAGTAACCGGCCGCACTTCCTGCAAATCCGGCAACCCCGCCTATCGCACCTGATGTTCCAACTTGCCCCCAATCAATCATATTGAAGCCTGAAAAGTTATTTCCGGTTTGGGCAACCACACTATTTGTAGCTCCTGTAGTTACACCGCATGCGGTTGAAACTCCTGCAAGACCCCAAAAACTAGCTCCCGAACCTGCAGTCGCAGCAATAGAAAAACCGACACCTGCGCCTACTGTAAATGAAGTGAATCCTTGCCAGAAACCATCAACATGATCCCAGTTAGCTATAAGGTTCGATGTTCCACCAACAGCAGCAGCAATAATTGGTATAACAAACCAAGCAAATTCCCCGTCCGGATCACTATACATCAACGGATTATTCATCGCATATGTATAACGGTTATATGCCTGCGAGAAATCTGGAGCCTGTACATAAGGATCAACACTTAAAAACCGTCCGAGAACAGGATCATACAAACGTGCATTCATATTGATCAGATCAAACATGTCAAGGTGCTCTTGACCGGTATATCCTCTATCGAATTTCATGGCGGATAGGTTAGAATAACTGTTCCAGTTATTGGGGTCACGCCTGCGTCCCCAAGCATCATAACTTAACCGTTGTACTTCCACTTTTGAAGAGTCGGTAATTAACCATGGCGACCCTAAATGGTCGTTGTGAAAATAATACAACCCTGCACTCAAATCGGAACCGCCTTCGGTAAAAACAGAAACAATCTCTCCTCCGGCGTAAATATAGTAATTTTTCTGGATTGATGATCCTCTTACAATTTCCTCATATGGCCCCACATAATACTTTGTTTTCGTTGTCTCTCCTGGTTTGATATAAATACTCTTTACTCTTTGACCGTTTTCTCCATAGGTGAGCATATATTTATGTGTGGAGTTTAACGAAAGCTCAAGAGGCCGATTTGCGCTGTTATAGGTAACAGATAATCCGTCATTCATCACACTTGAAGGCACGTTTGTAAGGCCAGAAACGGCATGCGGGCGAGTACTACTATAAGAATACGTTCCAACTCCCACCTTGTTACTTATATTCCCGTTCGCTTCATAACTTACATTCGTGGATAGCCGATTTAGATTATCGTAGGTAAATGTCTCGGAAAGCACGTTATAATCATCCTTTCTTTGTTTTATATTTCCGCGCGAATCAATCTGATCACTGGGATAGCTTAAGTTAAGTATTGCCGTAATGCCATTCATGGACTTAATAGAAGTAGATATTCCGGTTGCAATATATTGATAATTCGTTTGTATGCCGTTTCCAGCCCTGGTTGACACTAATTGCCCTTTAGCGTTGTCTGATAATTTCTCCCATACAACAGTATTGCTGTGATCCCAGATTATTTTTTTCAAATCACCATAGGAGTATTCATATTTTACAACTTTACTGCCTGGATAAGTTATTCTTTCTATTTGATTTTTGTTATTGTATTGATATTCAAATATAAATGATTTGTTCGTTTCAATTGTTTCACTAACTTTCGTGTTCCTTCCGTATAAATCATAAATATATTCAGTTTTCATTCCGGACGCATTTGAGATCATTTTTATCAGATCTTTAGGTTTGTCAGGATCAGAATAATATTGATAAGTGAATGTTTCATCTCCTCGTTTATACGTGTTAAGTTTTCCATCTGTATGGTAAGTATATGTTTCAGATTGGTTTCTGGCATCAACTTTAGTATAAAGATTACCCCACGCATTATAAGTGTAATTTATTGCTCCGGCATTTGGATCTGTGAGCTTTGTTTGTTTACCCAATATATCATATTCCATCTTGTAGATTGCAGACCCGCATTCTATTTGAGACGGATTTCCAGATGGGCCATATGTATAAGTTATTGTTTCGCCACCTGAATCTGCGATCGTTTTTAACTTTCCAGACAGATCGTATGTTCTGGTACTTGTAAAAGAATCTCCTTTGGTTTTGTCTGTGATCGTTAATATAGTTCCTGATGTTGTACTTGCATAACTATTGGTAATATTCCCAAGAGGTGTGGTTTCAGTTATTATTCTTCCGTAAGTATCATACGTATAATTGTTGAATATCTGGGGTGAACTGAAATAGGGTTCGGAAATACTGGTTATTTGTCCTAATGCATTATATGCCGTTTTTGTAGTAACAGCAGATCCCAGAAAATTCTTTTCTTCTTTTTGTATTTCCCTGTCAAAAGAATCAAACCATGTTTTTACTGTCTGCCCGTTTTCAAATGTTTCTTCTTTCCTTACTACACTGTTTGTGGGGGTGCCGCTTGTCCAAAACAAATCCACAGACAGAGTTTCGCCAGTATTAACGGAAGATGTTCTTAAACGGCCGAATCCATCATAGATATATGTTTTTTTTACCCCGTAGCGGATTTCAGACGATAAAAGACCCCAATCTGCGGCATATTCATAATTTGTAACATTACCTTGTACGTCTGTGTATTTGGATGGAAAACGACCTGATAAATAAGCAAATTCTTCTGATCGTGTTTGTTCGCCTGCAGTACTGTTCTTTTTCAATATGTTCCCATAGGTGTCATATTGGTAGGAATTCAGAACGGTAAACGCCGAATTTGAAGGTTCAAACGTTTCTGTTTTTAGTGTTCCATCCGTATTATATAAATAGTTGACCGTATTGGTTTTCGAAGCTCCACCAATGGTATTCTTTACTACCTTGTTTGTTAGTAGTCCAATTAACCAAAGCGTTGTATCATTTATGTAGGTATTGGTTAATTCTGTTTTATCTCCATTACCAAATGTGGTAACTTCTCCTGTAGTATTATTATAAAAATCATAAGTATATGTGGTTGTTGCCGATTTTACAATATTGTTATTATTCGGTTCATATGTTTTTGTACTTACAGATGATGGAATAAAACTAATGATCCCCGATGACTGGCTTAACGTATTTATATAATTTTTCAGAGACAAAACACGGTTTGTCGATATTTTTTTCTCTTCAATCTGTTTAGCTGCCGGCTGATAGTATGTCGGACTAAATTCTTGGACTATTGTTGTCTGTAATGAATTATTTACATCTGTTTTAATAACTTTTTCACAGCCCAATATACCTCGTCCACGTTTAAATACTTTGGCATTTTCGTATTTGTATGTTATATCCCGATATCCCCCTATTCCATCGCTGCTACGAATACTTGATACCAGTTTATGCGGGGCTGAGAATGATAAACAATCATATCCAGTCACCGTTGGCGAACCTCCTGATGAATTGGTTTTCGTATAAACTGTCGCATCCGCCATTCTTTTATAAGTGATAGATGTTTCATTACCATAGGCATCTTTTATAATATTTACTATATTGGTAAAGTTAGCCGGAGGCATGTAGAGTTGGTAGCCAGACCAACTTCCAGGAAGAGAGGTGGTAATAAAACCATACCGTCCATCCCCCCGGGAATCGATCGGGTAAAAATTCCATTTATCAAGGCTATATACGTTGACTCCCGTGAAATTGCGGAAATTTTTACCACAGTCATATCCTAAATAATACATTACGGGTGTCATGGATGAGACATTATTGTCTACGGCAAAGAAGTCATCCATTCCGTCTCCATTTAAATCAGAGATAAATATCTCTTTGGAATATGTATTAAACTTTTTAGTAAAGTAAAAACGTTCAAAATCTAAACCTGTTGACAAATGAGTTTGCCACTCCGACCATTCAATATTGTTGTAACCCGTTAGGAGCATATCAGTCTTTCCGTCACCATTGAAATCTCCGAAATTAATCTTATGTTTTTTCCCGGGGAAAGAGGAGTCTCTCAATTTACTAATATTACCTCCATTGCTTTTAAAATAATTGTACCCATTGTCGTGAAGATTCATAACTTCGGATAATCCGTCACCATTGAAGTCCCATACTTCCACCCTTCCCCAATTGTCACTTGAAGCTAAGCTTCCGGTATATGTGCTGTTAAAAGCCGTCAAGCTCCCGCTCGAATAATTTGAAACTAAAATACTATAGTCAGCCAGCGTACCACTTTTGCTTGTATAATAAGCGAACAAATCGATTGCCCCGTCTCCATTGAAATCTCCTATTTTTATATTGTGAGGACGGGTAATAGTGATAATAGCCGGAGCAGTATACGTAAACCCACTACCCGTACCATAATAGACAAAATAGTTATCGTAAGATACTGCCAAGGCCACCTGTAATCCATTTTCATTTACTACTGCTTTTGAGTTCCGTCTACGCATGACGGTACTATCATTGATTGTCATAAATGTAATAGCTGAACCATCACTTGCGATTTTGCTGTCTTTGACGATCTTGCCATTAGAGTCAAGATTCCATGTGAATTCTTCTGATATGTTTAACCTGTCATCATTTGAGAGTCCTGTCTTACTTGAATATACAACATTTGAGCCTCCGCTTGTATTCCTATGGGCAATAAAATCAGTAATACCGTCCCCATTAAAGTCTCCAGGTATAAGTCTGATTAAACCATCTACAATAGTTCCTGATGAGCAGTAAGTAAAGCCATCTCCATCTGCATTGGCTAGAAATAGACGCCAGCCAGTCCATCCGGCTCCCGCCATTGGCGTAGCAACAAAGTCTGTCCGCCCGTCGCTATTGAAATCGCCAAGTGTTATAACTGATTTAGTAAGATAACTGCTCTGGTCGTCCTTGACTTGTGTTTGTTTAAAATTACTGTTTTTATACCATGTAAATGTAATCGGCTTTAGTATTTCACTATTCTGTCCTGTTACGCCCACTTGGGTGAGCAGATAGTTGTAATCGAAATATTCATATTGCAGTATATAATTCCGTAGAATAGTAGAGCCATAATATACCTGTATGCTATTTAACAACTTGCTTTCCTTGAATTTATTTCCGGAAATGTAATTAAGATTTACATCATTACTCCTGTTTCCATAATTGAATTTAACTGAGTAAAACGTTGAGGAAGAGGACGATCCGGTATAATCGACTTGTTTGATTCTAATTTCTCCGTTTGTATCATCTTTCTCATATGAATATGTATAATACTTTCCTACACGGTCTGTAACCTTGTTTAGCATCCATACAGCTACTTGTTTGTTCTCATTTCCCTGAGTGTAAAGCCTTGAATCTATCGTATTCCCGTATTCATAAATAAGGCCGTCTTTTCCATCTATCGTAAAATAAGCAGTGCTAGTATTGGGTGAAATGACTTTTATTCGTGATGCGATATTTGATTCTGTTCTGAATTCGTTTGTTCCGTAAGATTTCAAAATGTTGCCGTCAAGTATATAGTTGTCTGAAGAGCTGTACGCCACAGGGTTGATATATCCTTCATGGAATAAAGTTGATTGACGTCTGCTGATAGAAGATATGCCGGATATAGAAAAACCTTTCCCCATTATGCCATCTCCACTTTGACTACTGTAAACAATTGAAAGTTTAGGTTGGAAGTTCCCTATACCTGCAGGCATATCTATAGGAATATTATAGGTTGCACTACCCATAACACCAATATCTAATGAACCTGAAAAATTCCCCGGAGTGTATGTCTGTGCATTCATAAATAAAGACATACTTATAGCTAAAAGTGTATATATTATTTTCATAATGAATATGTTTAATGTTAACAAAATTAAATAAACTGCTATTCCTTTATTATTTTCCAGACTTTTTCCTCTGAAGCATTAATAATTCTGAAAAGATATGTGCCTTTCTGATAGGATGTAATATCAATATTCTCAAAGTTATTTCTAAGTTGAATTTTAGAAAGGACTTTACCATCTATTGATATAATATACAATATCGGCTTTGATTCAATATTTGGAATTTGTATTTTAAGTAGCCCTTTTGTTGGATTAGGATATACTTTTATCTCACCTAAAGATAGTTCTTCTGTGTAATTCTCAGAACTTGATTTCTTTTGAGTTGTTTCTGAAGATCTGGTAGTAATTATATTTCCTGTGGTTCTATTCCCAGATGTATCATATTGAAATTGAATGTTTTGGCTGTATAGTAATGTAGCCAAAAGAAAAAATAGTAATGTGAATAAGGATTTCATAGCAAATGTTTTTATAAGTTAAAATTTCCGTAAACAGATTCTCCATCAGAATAGGAGAAGTCAATGGTATAACTTCCTCTTGGATAATTATCCATACTGATAGTCGTTTGCTGAGGAGTAGCTATTTGTATGGAAAATTGATAAACTAAATCTCCTTGAAGATTATAAAGGTTCACTGTAACATTTTCAACCATTGACAAAAAATCGATGATTAAGGTTGATCCATTTATAGAGGCTTCGAAAGGCAGCGGCTTATCAGCACTGCGCGTTTTAGGTTTTGGAAATCTTCCTTTAAGGTCAATCGCATCACTCGAGGTTGTTGCTCCAAACATATTCAGTGAGGTAAACAATGAAAGTACTACGAAGAATAAAGTTAATAGATGTTGTTTCATTTCATTAAAATTTTATATATTAATGATTACAAAACTATCTTTAATAAATATATAAAAAAACAGGTTATTATGTACAAAATATAGACAATTTCGACTATATGCTTACTTTATAACTCTTATAAATATAAACATCATAAAATCAATGTTATACAAATGGTTTATCTATTCCAAATTATTCAAAATGTCTTCAAGGGTTTGATTTCCCTTATTTTGCATACGCTGTTTGATTCGACTCCGTTTTGTAAGAATTGATTCATATTTGGAATGATTAAGGTACGCTATGGTTTCTATTGGAAGCCCTATTTTTGTAAGATTACAGATCAGTATATCGTGTTGTTTTAAATTTGGATATTTTATTACGAGACGTTTTGTGAAATTATTATAATGTTCATTCATTAAGTCGGACAAATGGATCCATTCAGTTTCAGGAATAGGATTACCTGTTTTAAATAGTTTTAGGCGGTCTATAAGTGATGCCTGACTTATTATCTTATCGTTGATGGTTGTTATTTGTTCTTTTTTTTTCCGTAAATTAGTTATTTGATTCTTCAAGTCGTTTCGGGATTTTTCGAGTTGTTCCATTTCTTTTTGAATCCTGAAAATTTCTTCTTTTTCTTGGTCTAATCTATTTAATTGAATTTTTCTATTCTTGAGTTCTATATTGGCGTCTTTTAATAACTTGGTTTTTAACCGTATTGAATTTTCGTGAACATTGAATTGACGTTTATTCTCCATTATTTGTTTTTGCAGAATATCTATCCGATTTAAATGTTCTTTTTCTTTATGTTCTTTTTTCTTTCGATAAAAAATGAAAGCACGAGAAGTAATTATTCCCAAAAACAGACAAATAAATAGAAGGGAATACAAATTACTCCGTGCTTGTGTTTTTTCCAATATTATCTGGCTATTCTCATTTTGCAGTTTTTCGTTATCATATTTCGCAATTACTTCGGCTAATGATACAGTATTGCTTTTTTTTGTTATTGAATCTTTATAATGAGTGTATATCTTATGGAGTTTAAATGCTTGGGATATATTACCTTCTGTTTCTTTTATTTTAGATAAGCATTTATATGCTGACGTTTTTGTATAGAGATTTTCGCTAATCAAACATTTTTTCAAGAGTACTAAGGCTGAATCTTTGAGACCTGCTTTTCGATATATATCAGCCATACCTAATGAAACTTCATCCATGCTGACTATATCACTATTATAAAATAGTGATTCTTGAATGTAATAGACTGCACTATCTATCATTCCCATATTGTCGTAAAATAATCCTATATCATATAGAATTGCTGATTGCATTTCGCGTTCGTTATAAGTTGTAGCTATTGCAAGCGCCTCCTTATAATGGTTAAGTGCCAGATTGTATTCATTTTTTATCAAATAAACATGACAGATATCCAGCAAAATATATGCGGAGGCGCATGTATCATGCGCTTGTTGCAACATAGTATAATATGATTTTTTGTACATTAATTCCGCTTCGTTATATAAGTCTTGATACAGGCAAAGTAGTCCGTAATTGTTGTAAATTAATGATTTAAGCCTGTGTGATGTTGTTTTTTCAACCTCATTTGCCGCTTTTTTATAACAAAGAGCCGCTTCAGCTAGTCGTTGCATGTCGTGATAAACGCGACCTTGATAATAGTAAGACTTAGCCTTTATTACGGGATCTGTTCCTTCTTCATAATATTTTACTGCAGTATTTATTAAGGAATCGGACGTGTGAGTTATATAATTTTTGTCTTTAGCCTCAGTTAAAAGTAGATAATAATCGCTTTTCTCTTTCTCGGATAGATAATCAGTGTCATTAAAATCTACCATAATTTTTAATGCACTATCGGGATGTTGATCCATGAGAGATTCTGCTATATAAAACTGTTTTGAAAAAGAATGCTTTTGAGGACAAGAGAACGCACCTAAGAGAATTGTAAAAAAGAGGAATGTAATTATAGAGAACATTGCATTTTTCTTTTCATCCATAAGATTAATGTATTAGGGCTATTTTCAATAAGTGGTATATGTTTTATTAGTCAACTGTCCGTACGGCAAATATATAAATTTGTTCTCTATTGAAAAATTATTAATGAAATAAATAATAGTTAGGCCCCGTTGACTGAATCTAATTATGAAATTGTCTGGAGAGTGTATCTGACAGGAGGCTTACTATTGGATAACCATCCGTAAACCCCATCAGGCTTCGGTGGAATCGTTGCGCCGGTATGCCTCGTTAATCGCCACCAGCAACCACAACGATGTGCTGACCGACACTTCGGGTAGCCGGCGGTTCATCTGCATCCGCCTTACCGGAGCAATCGATTATAGTGGGCAGATCAACCACGACCAGCTGTATGCCCAGGCCATGCACGAAATAAAGAGAGGAGAACGCTACTGGTTTGAGGCCCCCGAAGAGGCGATCCTGTCGGAGACCAACAAAGAATTTCAGATACAGGTTCCGGCAGAGCAACTATTTCTGCAATTCTTCCGTGCCGCCGAAGCCACAGAGAAAGGAGAGAAACTCCTTGCCGTTGAAATACTGGGACGCCTGCAGAACAAAAAACTCTTTAATCTGTCCGCCACCAAAATCATCCATTTCGGCCGCATCCTACACAAACTCCGCATTCCCTCCAAAAAAGCCAATAATGGCGTCTATTACTATGTGGTGGAGAAATAAGAAATCCCCCTCAGTCTGGTGTTCAATAGAATGCCGGGCTGGGGGGGAATTCCGCTTTATCTGTAAGCATCCGGTGAACCCCGTATTGTTTTAAACAAAAAAGAAGTTTTGTTAAAGGGTGTCTCTAACAAAACTCCAAAACATTCAGAGACCTCTAATA
>RRZU013482706.1_pt1 | contig 11639 bp, 9 predicted proteins | sample 2165561 | NCBI WGS metagenome assembly RRZU01 (sample SAMN10456909, study PRJNA506462) | wastewater metagenome | isolation source: wastewater sludge | place: USA: Moscow, Idaho | reverse complement strand
GCGGGGAGCGTCACGGCTCACGATGTTCGCGAGGTCGTTCTCCCGAAGACGCCGGTGGGCAGGAGGGGGTACGACGCGAAGTCGGTCAACGACTTCCTGCAGCTGGTCGCGCGCCGACTCGACGGCCGTGGACACCTCTGTGCCGCCGACGTCCGTGGCATCAGATTCCCCCGGTCGTCGGTGCTCGAGCGGGGCTACGACACCGCATCCGTCGATGAGTTACTGACCCGGGTGGCGGCCGCGGTCGACGCGCTGCCCAGCTCGTAGTGATGTCCAATAACGTTGGAGGACATCACAATCCGTGACGGGAGGACGACGAGGTGGCCGAGTGGATAACCGCGCGTGCCGCCGAACTGTCGAACCTGTCGGTGTTCGCCGACTGTTTCCCCGCTGATCTTTATCCGCTGGCGGCGCTGCTCGAGCCGCTGCGCGCCGGCGACGGTGAGGTGCTCATGCGGCAGGGGGAGACGGCGCACTCGTTCCTGATCATCGCCACCGGCAGTGGCGCCGTCGAGCGCGTCAACACGGACGGCGAGACCCTGCACATGACGGTCGAGGCCGGTCAGCTGATCGGCGAGATCGCGCTGCTACGGCGCGCACCGCGGGTGGCGACGGTCCTGGCGGCCGGCGAGGTCACGGGCTGGGTCGGCCGAGATGATGCCTTCGACACGTTGATCGAGCTTCCCGGCGTGCTCAACACGTTGGTGCGGACCGCGCGTCAGCGAATGGCCGCGTTCATCACGCCGATCCCGATCCATCTCGCCGACGGCACCGAGCTGCTGCTGCGTCCGGTGCTGCCCGGCGACAGTGCGCGCGCCGAACGGGGCGCGGTTGCATTCTCGGCGGAAACGGTGTTCCGCCGGTTCATGTCGCCGCGCGAATTGTCCTCGTCGCTCAAGGCTTATCTGTTCGAGGTCGACTATGTGAACCATTTCGCCTGGGTGCTCTGCGATCTCGAGGACGGTATGGTCGGTGACGTCCGCTTCGTCCGCGACGACGACGATCGCACCGCCGCCGAGATCGCGTTCATCGTCGGGGACGAATACCAGGGCCGCGGCGTCGGTTCCTTCCTGATGAAGGCGCTGATGCTGGCCGCGAGCGTCGCCGGTATCGAGAAGTTCACTGCGCGTGTGCTTTCCGACAACCTGCCGATGCGCGCGATCCTGGACAAGTACGGCGCGAAGTGGGAGCGAGAGGACATCGGTGTGGTGACGACGGTGATCGAGGTGCAGGAGGTCCGCGACGTCAGACTGCCGGCCGACCTCAAGGACCGCATCCGCGATGCCGCGCGGCAGGTCTATGGGGCGCTGAGCTGAGATGAACCGACCGCCGTTGAACAAGGACACCACGTTGTGCATCTCGCTGGCCGCCCGGCCCAGCAACATCGGCACCCGGTTCCACAACTATCTCTACGACCAGCTCGGCCTGGACTTCATCTATAAGGCGTTCACCACCACCGACATCGCGGCCGCCATCGGCGGTGTGCGGGCGCTGGGTATCCGCGGGTGTTCGGTGTCCATGCCGTTCAAGGAGGCCGTGCTCGATCTGGTCGACGAGGTGGAGCGGTCCGCGCTGGCGATTCGTTCGGTGAACACCGTCGTCAACGACGGCGGCGTGTTGTCGGCGTCGAACACCGATTACCTCGCGGTACAGCGCCTGATCGCCGAACACCACCTCGACGCGGGTCGATCGGTGCTTATCCACGGTAGCGGCGGGATGGCCAAGGCGGTTGGTGCGGCCTTCCGGGACAACGGATTTCACGACGGTGTCGTGGTCGCCCGCAACCCGACCGCTGGGCCCGAACTGGCCGACCAGCTCGGCTATCACTGGCGGCCGCACGTGGGCGGTGCGGCGGCGTCGATCCTGGTGAATGTGACACCGGTCGGAATGGCCGGTGGTCCCGAGGAATTCGACAGTCCGTTCTCCGAAGAGGCTGTGGCACAGGCGGATACGGTGTTCGACATAGTGGCGCTGCCAGCCGAGACCCCGCTGATCGTGGCGGCCCACCGAGCCGGCAAGCAGGTGATCACCGGCGCGGAAGTGATCGCGCTACAGGCAGCCGAACAGTTCGAGCGCTACACCGGAGTGCGCCCCACCACCGAGCAGGTCGCCGAGGCGTCGGCGTTCTCGCGGGCCTGACCCGGCAGCGCCGCACGCCCCTGGAGGCACCGTCAGGGGGTGATCTGGGTCTGCTTGTCGATGACGGTGGTGCCGTCCATCAGGACGGGCATGTCGCTCTCGAGGCCCTCGGCGTTCAGCTGGAACACATACACCCCGCCGTCGGTCGGAATGACCGTGGTCTTCTGGGCCACTAGCCATGAGTCGCCGTTCTTGACATAGCTGCCGCCGACCTGGGAGGCCTTGAACCCGCTCAGCTGGGCGTCACCGGGCGAGCCCAGCGCCTGGAAGTTCGGGAGGCTCTTGAGGGCGGCTGGAGCCAGCTCCAGCACCTTCGCCGGGTCCACGTTGCCGGTGAGCTTGTAGAGGCTGGCCCGGATCCGCGGCGGCTTGTCCTTGCTGACCGCTCCGCTGTAGACCAGGCCGCCGTACGGGTCGTCGTCGCTGGGCGCGGCGACGGCCCAGCCCTGCGGGGTGGGCAGATCGATCGTCGGGCCCGGTTCCCCGCGCCGGATCACCGTCTTCTGGATCCCGTTCTCGGCGATGTAGTCGTCGAGGCTCTCCCCGGTGGCGGCCGGGGTCCCCGAGGTGGGTGCCGGGGACGTGGACTCGAGCGACGGGGCGGATGTCGTCGTCTGCGCGGACGTCGCGGACGACGTGGAGGTCGACTTCTCCTCGGTCTTGGTGCCCGAGGCGCACGCGGCCAGCGTCAGCGTGAGGGCGACCGCAGCAATGCCTGCCCGGGACACCGCGGTGATTCGCATCATTCGGAACGTGTCTCCTTCCGGCGCACACCTGGCGCTGGCGTTCGTGCCGTGTAGTCGCAGCCAGATGACAGTAACCGAATCCGGCGGGACCCGATCGGGCGAGCCACCCGGGAATCGCACCCGGTGGGTATTGTGGGCCGTGTAGGTCGCACCTGCGCAAACTGTCGAAGGTTCCGATTCAGTTGGTGTCCTACGCCACAATAAGTATAAGGTGCACGGAGTCTTGTCTTGCGGAATCGGGGTCCTGCACCGAATCTGCGGTTGCCGGCAAACGCGCCGGCGCCGGACACCGAGCGGGGTGGAGGTCAGTCGAATGGTCGGTAAGGCATCACGCGCCCTGCTCGTCAACGGATTCGTGGGCACGTCGGTGATGGCGCTCATGTGGGCGCCGCCGGCCGCGGTCGGCGTCGGGCTCATGGGCACGACCGCGCTGATCATGGGTGGTACCGGACAGCCGTTCGTGAACCCCTTTGTCCGGGATCCGAACGTCGGCGGCCTGCCCAGCTATCCCTTCGCGCAGTCGGGTCTGACGGACGCCAACGGCCAGCCTGCCGGCTACGTCAAGAACGTGTTGGACAACTACATCATGCCCAACCTGCCCGACGGCGAGGGCGTCACGACGAAGGTCGTCTGGAACCCGAACGAGCTGTGGCCGTTCATCGGCTCCCGGACGTTCGATGCCTCGGTGGCGACCGGTGTCGCGCAGCTGAACAACTGCCTGACCAGCCCATCGACGTGCGTCTCGCACATCTATCCCGGCGGCCAGGCCGGGAACTCCAACGACTTCTCGATATTCGGGTACTCGCAGAGCGCCACCGCCGCCTCGCAGGTGAAGGCCGCGCTGATCGAGAAGTACAAGAACAACCCCGCGGCTGCCCCGCAGGACCTCACGTTCACGTTCATCGGCAACCCCAATCGGCCCAACGGCGGTTTGCTGGAGCGCTTCACCCCGTGGTACTTCCCGATTGCCAACATCAGCTTCAACGGGGCCAGCCCGACCAACAGCCCGGTGGTCGGCGACAAGTTCCTGTACCCCACCGCTGACATCGCTCGTCAGTACGACTTCTTCGCCGACTTCCCCAAGTATCCGCTGAACCTGCTGGCGGATTACAACGCCTTGATGGGCCTGCTGTTCCTGCACCTGGACTACTTCAATACGACGGACGCCGGTAAGGGCTATCTGGACCAGGGCCAGACGGGCGACACCCACTACTACATGATCTCGACGCCGGTCCTGCCGATGCTGATCCCGCTCCAGCTGTTCGTCCCGCTGCCGCTGCTCAAGATCATCGACGCGCCGTTGCGCGTGCTGACCGAACTCGGCTACGACCGGACCACTTCGCCGGGCACGCCGACCACCGGCCAGATCTTCGGGCCGAACATCGACCTGTTCAAGGTCGTCGGCAACCTGATCAGCTCGGTCTTCGTCGGCCTCGACGACGGGATCTCCACGCTGTTCAACAACCCGAACTTCCGGCCGTTCGGCACCACCGCCAACACGTTCGGCGCGGGCGGCATCACGCTCCCGACCGTGGATGTCGCGACTCCGGCCGTTCCGCTGACCACCGGCGACCTCGCACCGACGACGTTCTCGGCGTTGTCCGTCGATGAGACCAGCGGCTCTGCGCTGGCGGACAAGGCTGCCGCGGTGGCTTCGTCGCTCGTCGATACGACCACCACCACGGACGCCACTGCGCCTGCGGCCACCGAGACACCGGCCGCCAGTACCGAGGCTCCGACCAGTCCGGCCGCGTCCACCGCCACGGATACGACGACGAAGACTGACGACACGTCCAAGACCGACGACATGACGAAGGCCGACGACACGACGAAGACCGACGACACGACGAAGGCCGACGACACGACGAAGACCGACGACACGACGAAGGCCGACGACACGTCCAAGACTGACGACACGACGAAGACCGACGACACGACGAAGACCGACAACACGTCCAAGACCGACGATCAGTCGAGCACGGACAAGGGTGCCTCCACTTCGTCGTCGAGCAGCAGCTCCACCTCCTCGAGCAGCAGCTCCAGCTCGGGCGCGTCCGCCGCGGCGTAATCGGAGTCTCACCGCAGCCGGATGCGGGTAGTGGTCGCGCCATGCGTGCGTCCACGTTGATCGGAACGTCACTGGCTACCGCTGCCGCCGCAGTCATCGGGAGTATCGACAGCGAGCAGGGTGTCAAGAACTGGCATCCATCGCTGGTCAAACGGTGGCCGCGGCCGCGTTGGCGGTCAGCAGCGGCGACCTGGCCCGGCGCGCCGCAAGTGCCAATCCTGTTGCGGGACTGGCACTTACTCCATACCCGGCCTGGTGCACCGTCGTCACCGTCATGACCACCGATATCTGGCGGCTCAACCGGCGTCGCAGCATCGTCCGGTAGATTTGCTGCGTGCCAAGATCCGCAATGTTGCTCGCCGTCACCACGGCAGCGCTGCTCGCCGCCTGCTCGTCGGATGAGCAGACCGCCGACATCACCAAGCTGACCGAGCTGAAGAACTTCTTCGGTCCCCAGTACCGCATCACCGAGATCCCGAAGGCCGGCATCAACCCCAAGTCCATGACGGGGCAGAAGTTGCCGGACGGCATGACGTTCGACCCCGCGGACTGCGCGAAGTACGCGGCCACCCCGCAGGTGCCGTCGGACGCCAAGGGCAACATGACGGCGGTCACCGCGGAGGGCGACGGCAACCGGTTCATCACCATCGCGCTCGAGACCAACGAACCGCTGCCGGTGGTCGAGCCCAGTGACGACTGCCAGAAGATCACCTTCGACGGTGCCGGGATGAAGGGTGTCGTCGAGACGGTGCCCACCCCTCAGATCGACGGCGCGAGCACCCTCGGCGTCCATCGGACCGTTAACATCGAGCGCGACGGGAAGACCCAGAGCGGCGAGTTGTACAGCTATCGTGCGTACTTCGGCAAGTTTCAGGTGATGGTGACCGCCAACCCGGTGCTGACGCCCAACCAACCGGTGGCGCCGGTGGACTCGAAACGCGCTGCCGATCTGCTGGTGGCCGCGGTCGCCGCCATCCGCGGCAAGTCTGGTTAGCGCACCCCGCGCGGCCGGAACTGGATGCTGATCCGCGGCCCGTTGGGCCGTGCGGTCTTCGGGATCGCGTGTTCCCAGGTGCGCTGGCAGGAACCGCCCATCACCAGCAGGTCGCCGTGATGGTGGCGGATCCGCAGGGCCGTGCCGCCACCCCGCGGCCGTAGCGCGAACGTCCGGGTGGCGCCCAGGCTGAGCACAGCCACCATGGTGTCTTCGACGGCGGACCGGCCGATGGTGTCGCCGTGCCAGGCCACGCTGTCGTTGCCGTCCCGGTACAGACACAGTCCCGCGGTGGTGAACGGCTCACCCAGTTCGCCGGCATAGATGTCGTTGAGCCGCCGGCGGATCTGCTTGAGCGCCGGATGCGGGACCTCGTCGCGTAACAGGTCGTGAAAGCTGACCAGCCGCGGGACGTCGAGCACCCGGTCGTACATCTGCCGGCGCTCCGCGCGCCACGGAATGGCGGCCAGCAGTTCGTCGAACAGAGCCGGTGTGGTCAGCCAGCCGGAGCGGACGTCGACCCAGGCCCCGTGCGCGAGGTGGCGACGCTCGGAGTGGTCGAACAACGACTCCTGTACCGGCAACGACACGTCCTACAGCTTATCGCACAGACGTTCGATTCCAAGGGTGCGGCGCGGTCACGCTACGGTGCTAGCTGTGACTGCTGCGCTGGGTGTGGATTCGGAGGTCGGTCGGCTGCGGGTGGCGATCCTGCACCGACCCGGTCCGGAATTGCAGCGACTGACCCCGCGCAACAATGACCGACTGCTCTTCGACGGTCTGCCGTGGGTGGCGCGGGCGCAGGAAGAACACGACAACTTCGCCGGGCTGCTGCGCTCCCGGGGGGTCGAGGTGCTGCTGCTCGGCGATCTGGTGGCCGAGGCGCTGCACAGCGGCGCGGCCCGGATGCATGGCATTTCCGCGGCGGTGGACAGCCACCGGCTGGGGCCGCCGCTGGCGCAGGAGCTGTCGGCCTACCTGCGCACCCTGGAACCGGCCGAGCTGGGGCACGTCCTGATGGCGGGGATGACCTTCGCCGAACTTCCGTTGCCGCACAACGACTCTTCGTTGGTGCGTCGATTGCACCACGGTGCCGACTTCGTCATCGACCCGCTGCCCAACCTACTGTTCACCCGTGATTCGTCGTTCTGGGTCGGTCCCCGGGTGGTGATCACCTCGCTGGCGCTCTCGGCGCGGATGCGGGAGTCGTCGTTGACCGATCTGGTGTACGCGCACCACCCGCGATTCCGGGGCGTCCGGCGCGCCTTCGAGTCACGCTCGGCGCCCGTGGAGGGTGGCGACGTGCTGCTGCTGGCTCCCGGCGTGGTGGCGGTCGGAGTGGGGGAGCGGACCACCCCGGCGGGTGCGGAATCGTTGGTGCGCAGCCTTTTCGACGATCAGTTGGCGCACACCGTGCTGGCGGTGGCCATCGCGCGCGGGCGCGAACAGATGCACCTGGACACCGTCTGCACCATGGTCGACACCGATGCGGTGGTGATGAATCCCGACATTGCCGGCTCCCTCACCGCGGTCACCGTGCGCCGGTCGCCGACCGGCCTGGACATCTCAGCGGAACGGTCGTTCGTGGCCGCGGCCGCCGAGGCCATGGGCATCGCCGAACTCCGGGTGATCGGCACCGGACTGGATCCCGTCGTCGCCGGCCGTGAACAGTGGGACGACGGCAACAACACCCTGGCGCTGGCCCCCGGCGTCGTTGTCGCCTACGAACGCAACGCGCAAACCAATGCGCGCCTGGAGGATTCGGGCATCGAGGTGCTGCGGCTCGCGGCGTCGGAGCTGGCGACCGGTCGCGGCGGACCGCGCGGGATGTCGTGCCCCATCGCCAGGGACGCGCGGTAACTCGGGCGCTCTGGCGCTTCGGCGCCTCACCGCCAGGACGGTAGCCAGATCTCCATGTTCCAGGTCTGCTGCGAGATCGGCATCCCGGTCAGCACCGGGAACAGCCACACGAAATTCGTGATGACCAGCGCAACATAGAGACACACTGCGAGTGCCCCGAGGGTCCGACGCTCCGGGCCCTGCGCGGGTCGGTAGAGAATGTCCCCGCAGATCAATGCGATCGCCATCACCAGGAACGGCGCCATCGCCACGGCGTAGAAGAAGTACATCTGACGGTCGATATCGCCGAACCACGGCAACCACCCGGCGGCGTAACCCACCAGCACCACCGCGTATCGCCAATCGCGCCGCGCCACAGCCCGCCACGCGCCGTACACCAGGACGGGCACCGCCAGCCACCACATTGCCGGAGTGCCCACCAGCAGCACGGCCTTCACACAGGACTGCGCCCCACAGCCGACGACGTTCTGCTGATCGATCGCATACAGCACGGGTCGCAACGACATCGGCCACAGCCAGGGTTTGGATTCCCAGGGGTGGTGATTGCCGGCCGAATTGGTCAGCCCGGAATGGAAGTCGTAGGCCTTGGCCGTGTAGTGCCACAACGAGCGGATGGCGTCGGGCGGTTGGTACCAGGCGCGCGGGCCGATCGAGTGTCCCACCTCGTAGCGGTCCACCCCGGTCTCGGAGGCGAACCACATGGAGTACGACGCCAGGTAGACCCCGAACGGGATCAGCACGAGCGCATACAGCGACGGTCCGACATCGCGGCGCAGCGCACCCAGCCACGGCCGCGGCACCCGGTACTGACGGCGCGCGACGACGTCCATCGCCACCGACATCAGGCCGAAGAACACCACGAAGTACAGACCGGACCACTTTGTGGCACAAGCCATTCCGAGCAACACGCCCGCACCGAACCGCCACCACCGCACGCCCAGGCGCGGTCCCCAGTCGGCCTCGTCGATCCGGCCGTCGAGCAGGGCGAGGTGCAGTCGGGCCCGGACGTCGTCGCGGTCGACGATCAGCGCGCCGAACGCCGCAACGATGAAGAACACCTGGACGCCGTCGAGCAGGGCCGTGCGCGACGCGACGAAGGTGACCCCGTCGGCGATCAGCAACAGCCCCGCGACGCCCCCGATCAGCGTGGAGCGGCTGATCCGGCGCACGGTACGGGCCACGATGGCGACCATGACCACACCGAGCAGCGCGACGCTGAACCGCCAGCCGAAGCCGTTGTAACCGAATACCGCCTCGCCGATCGCGATCAGCTGCTTGCCCAGGGGTGGATGGACCACCAGGCCGAAGCCCGGGTTGTCCTCGATGCCGGAGTTGTGCAGCATCTGCCAGGCCTGTGGTGCGTAGTGCTTCTCGTCGAAGATCGGTGTGCCGGCGTCGGTGGGCGACTGCAGGTTGAGGAAGCGGGTGACGGCGGCCAGCGCGGTCACGACGGCCGTCATGATCCAGCCATTGAGGCGATCGGTGGGCCCGAAATCGGCGACGGGGGCGAGCGGGCCGGGGCTGATCATCGGTGCGGCGCGCTCCGGGGCCGCGGTGGGAGCGGTCATCGGCGCCCATGTTACGGACCGTAGGCTTGCATTCCATGAATGCCGGCCGACTGTTGCTGGCTGCCACGCCGCTGGGCCAGCCCGGGGACGCCTCGCTCCGCCTCGTCGAGGCGCTCGGTGTGGCCGACATCGTGGCCGCCGAGGACACCCGCCGGGTGCGGACGCTGGCGCAGGCGCTGGGCGTGCGGATCACCGGCCGAATCGTGAGCCTGTTCGACCAGAACGAGGCCGCGCGGGTGCCCGTCCTGGTCGACGAGCTGACCACCGGTGCCACCGTCCTGGCGGTGACCGACGCCGGGATGCCGTCCATCAGCGACCCGGGCTATCGGCTGGTGGTGGCCTGTGTCGAGGCGGGCATCGGGGTGACGTGCCTGCCCGGGCCGTCGGCGGTGACGACGGCGCTGGCCGTGTCCGGGCTGCCCGCCGACCGGTTCTGCTTCGAGGGTTTCGCGCCCCGCAAGCAGGCCGCGCGGCGCGGCTGGCTGGAGTCGCTGGCCGGCGAACAGCGCACCTGGGTGTTCTTCGAGTCGCCCCGGCGGCTGGCCGAGTGCCTGGACGACGCGGTTGACGTGCTCGGCGTCGAGCGGCGCGCCGCCATCTGCCGGGAACTGACCAAGACCCATGAGGAGATCGTCCGCGGCACGCTCGGCGAGTTGGCCGAATGGGCGGCCGGCGGCGTGCTCGGGGAGATCACCGTGGTGGTCGCCGGGGCCCGGCCCCGGGCCGACATCGCGACATTGGTGGCGCAGGTGCAGGCACTGACCGACGGTGGCCTGGGCGTCAAGGATGCGTGTGCGCAGGTGATCGCCGCGAATCCGGGTGCGCCGTCGCGGCGCGAGCTCTACGACGCGGTTCTGCGTTCGCGGCAGGAGTGAGCCCGACGGTGGCGGCGGCCTTGTCGAGGCATTCCTGCCATTCGGTGTCCGGATCGGAATCGGCGGTGATCCCGCCGCCCACCCCGAGCACCGCGCGACCCGCCGCATCGAATTCCACCGTGCGGATGGCGACGTTCAGCTCGGTGCCCGCGATCGGTGAGGTCAGGCCGACCGCGCCGCAGTAGACACCGCGGGCGTGCGGCTCCCATTGTGAAAGTAGTTGTCGTGCGCGGTGTTTGGGTGTCCCGGTGACGGATGCCGGTGGGAAGGCGGCGGTCAGCACGTCGTGCATCGGCCGGTGGGGATCCACCCGGGCCGACACGGTCGACACCAGGTGCCACACCCCGGGCGCGGGTTTGACGGCCAGCAGTTCGGGCACCGTGACCGAGCCGATGTCCGCGACCCGGCCCAGGTCGTTGCGGACCAGGTCGACGATCATGATGTTCTCGGCGACGTCCTTGACCGAGGCCCGCAACGCGGCCGGGTCGGCGTGCGCCGGCAGGGTGCCCTTGATCGGGCTGGACGCCAGCGTCGCGCCCGCGCGCCGCAGGAACAGTTCGGGTGACAATGACGCGACCGCACCCCAGGTGCCGGCCAGGTAGCCGCCGCGGGCCGGCCCGGTGGCCGCGACGGCGTCGGCGAAGAAGTCCAGTGGCGACCCGGTCAGCAGTCCGGTGAACTGCGTGCACACGCATGCCTGGTAGACCTCGCCCGCTTCGATGGCCGCCAGGCAGGCCTGTACGCCGGCCAGATGGGCGGCGCGATCGGGTGCTGTCCAGTCGATGTGCCAGGGCCGGGGCCGGGCGACGGTATGCACGGCGGCGCGAAGCCAATCGGGAATCGTTGCGCCGGTGAGGGATTCGTACCACCATGCGCCTTCGGCGTCGCACCGGAGCACGCAGTCCGTCCATCCGCCGGCTGCCGCGGGTGCCCGGGCCCCCGCGCCGTCGGGGTAGGACAGGTAGCCGAACCAGCCACCGCCCACGGCGCCGTCCGGGTTGCGCGAGGGTGCGCAGAAGTCCGCTCCGGGCGGTGTGTCGGCGGACCAACACGCACTCTCGGCGGTGGGCTGGGCGGACAGGGTCGGGGCGATGACGGCTCGCGAACCGAACCACTCACCGGTCAGGGCCGCCGGCGGTGGCAGGCCCGACCGGGCCGCCGCGGCACCGACGGCGCGCAATACTGCGGCCGGGCTGCCGAGCAGTCCGAGTGGGTCGATGCGCATCGCATCAGCTTGGCAGACACACGCCCAGCGGCGCACTCGGCGGGCGATCGTCACCCCCGCCAGCTTGTCCGGGTTGCGCATCGCATAGAAGTTGGTGATCCGCCCGTCGGCGACCTCGACGCTGACCACGCTCTCGAGGTGGTCACCGAGGTAGAGCACCAGCG
>RRZU013141520.1_pt1 | contig 11639 bp, 11 predicted proteins | sample 2165561 | NCBI WGS metagenome assembly RRZU01 (sample SAMN10456909, study PRJNA506462) | wastewater metagenome | isolation source: wastewater sludge | place: USA: Moscow, Idaho | reverse complement strand
TTCACTTGAGTGATCCCTACAGAATAGAACAGCAATACTTTTCAATTTTACCAAACTTCAAATCCAATATATTTTTTAACAAGTTTATTTGGACCTTACGTCTACCCTATTTCCTAAGAAAAACCTTGCTAGAAAGAGTCCCCTCTCTAAATAAAGAAATACAATTATTTTTGAATCTACACCGGGATTTTATTAAAAAAGCTTGTCAATACAATAATGCTGAAATATATATTGATAATACTAAATCCATTCAGCGCTATGAACTATTCGTTAATAATTTTGATAAGAATATCAAAGTTATTAACTTGGTGCGTGACGGGAGAGCATTTTTCCACTCTTACAAGAAAAATAATCCTAATACACTGCAAACATCTAAATTTATAGCGAAGAAATGGCAAAACTATCTTAATAAGATTTCAAGACTTCAGTTGCATAACCCTGCCATTCAGGTATTGAATGTTCGCTATGAAGATTTATGTGAAAATCCAGCGGAAACCATATACGGAATATGCGATTTTCTATCGATCGAATACGATGAAAATATTTTTAAAGTACAACAATATGAGCATCATATATTGGGCAATAAAATGCGGTTCGGCTTCGATTGATCTCTCAAAAAAAATACCAACACTGCTTGGCAATATGAATTGACTGAAAGCGAAATAGCTTTGTGCAACACATTACAAAATAACGGATTAAAAAAATTCTCTTATATTTAATATAAAATTATAGCGGTTCCCGGGTTATTCTCTAATTTTTGGCCATTCAGAGTGATTCCCCTCTCCACAAATTTTAATTCATACCTTTAGCAAGGATGCTATGATTTCAAAACTTAGTCACCGCCGAGGATAGCCCTCATGAGCCACCCCCCCATCACCCGCGCTTTGTTCGATGAAGTCATGGTGCCCAACTACGCCCCGGCGGCGATTGTCCCGGTGCGCGGCGAAGGCTCCCGCCTGTGGGATCAGGAAGGCCGAGACTACATCGACTTCGCCGGCGGCATCGCCGTGACCGTGCTGGGCCACGCCCATCCGAAGCTGGTCGCGGCGCTGACCGAGCAGGCGCACAAGCTCTGGCATGTCAGCAACGTCCTGACCAACGAACCGGCGCTCAAGCTGGCCCGCCGGCTGTGCGAGCTGACCTTCGCGCAACGGGTGTTCTTCGCCAACTCCGGCGCCGAGGCCAACGAAGCAGCGCTCAAGCTGGCCCGCAAATTCGCCGCCGACCACGCCGGGCCGGACAAGCGCGAAATCATCGCCTTCACCCCCTCGTTTCACGGCCGCACCCTGTTCACCGTCTCCGTCGGAGGCCAGCCCAAGTACACCGAGGGCTTCGAGCCGTTGCCGCCGGGCATCACCCACGTTCCGTTCAACGATCTGGCCGCTTTCGCCGAGGCGATTTCCGACCGGACCTGCGCGGTGATTTTGGAGCCGGTCCTGGGTGAAAGCGGCGTGGTCAGCGCCACCCCGGAATTTCTGCACGGCGTCCGCGAGCTGTGCGACCGGCACCGGGCGCTGCTGATCTTCGATGAAGTGCAGTGCGGCAACGGCCGCACCGGCCATCTCTACGCCTACATGGGCTACGGCGTGACGCCCGACATTCTGACCACCGCCAAGGGACTCGGCGGCGGCTTCCCGATCAGCGCCATGCTGACGACCTCGACCATCGCCGCCAGCCTCAACGCCGGCAGCCACGGCACCACCTACGGCGGCAATCCGCTGGGCTGCGCGGTCGCCGGCGCGGCGCTGGAACTGCTCGGCGATCCCGAACTGCTGGCCGGCGTGCGCCGCAAGCACGAGGTGTTCATGACCGGGCTGCGCCGGATCAACGGGCGCTTCGACATCTTCCGGGAACTGCGCGGCAAGGGCTTGTTGCTCGGCTGCGAGCTGGCCGAACCGTGGCGCGGCCGCAGCCGGGATTTCATCAAGGCCGCGCTGGAGGAAGGTTTGCTGGTGCTGGTGGCCGGGCCGGACGTGATCCGCTTGGCGCCTTCCCTGATCATCCCCGACGATCTGATCGAGGAAGGCTTGCGGCGCTTCGAGCGGGCCATCGACCGGCTCTCTTCCCAAACCGCCCCAGCCGGCGAGGAGTTGGCCCATGCAGCGCGATAAAGCGGAACCGGTGCAGATCGAGTGTCCGAGATGCCGCTACACCTCGATCATTTATATTCCCATCGAAGAGATGCCGCGCTGCCCCAAGTGCGGCGCCCGCATGATCATCCGCGAACTGCTGGATGAAGGAAAATCGACCTGAGCCGCGACCGAGCCGTTTTTGCTATTCAAAATCAAAATTGCACTATTATTACAACCATACCAAGATATTGGTCGGCCACACCCGGCCAAAACATCGCCTTGCCGTTTCTTCCGACCTCGATTCCTAGCTAAAGGGGAGTTTCCGCATGAAAAACCGTCTGGTCACGCTCGCCGCGCTTGCGCTGTTCAGCTTGAACTTGTCGCCCGCCTGGGCGGGCAAGCTGGAGCAAATCAAGAAAGACGGTCTGCGGGTTTGTCTTGAACCGGCTTACATGCCGTTCGAAATGACCGACAAGCGCGGCGCCATCATCGGCTTCGATCCGGATCTGGCCGCGCTGATGGCCAAGGATCTGGGCGCCGCCAAGCTGGAGCTGGTCAGCACCGCCTGGGACGGCATCATCCCGGCCCTGATCACCAACAAGTGCGACATCATCATGAGCGGCATGACCATCACCGACGAGCGCAAGCAGAAGGTGGATTTCTCCGACCCGTACATGCTGATCGGCCAGACGGTTCTGATCCGCAAGGAACTGGCCAACAAGGTCAAGTCCTACAAGGACTTGAACAAGCCGGAATACAAGGTCGCCTCCAAGCTCGGCACCACCGGGGAAATCGCCGCCAAGAAGCATATCCCCAACGCGAAGTACTTCTCCTACGAAACCGAGGCGGAAGGGGTGATGGAGGTGGTGAACGGCAAGGTTGATGCCTTCGTTTACGACGCCCCCTACAATCTGGTGGCCAACGTCCAGCGCGGCGAGGGCAAGCTGGTGTTCCTGGACAAGCCCTTCACCGACGAGCCGATCGGCTGGGCCATCGCTCAGGGCGATCCAGAATTTCTGAAGGCGATCAACGGCTTCTTGGCCAAGGTCAAAAAAGACGGCACGCACGAAAAACTGCTCCAGAAGTGGTTCAAGAATACCGACTGGCTGAAAGACGTGCAGTAGCCGTGTCTCTGAAACGACGTTCCGCCCAGTGGCCCTGGCAGGCGCTGCTGGCCGTCATCCTGCTCGGCATGGCGGCCAGCCTCTGGGTCGCGACCAAGCGGGTCAACTACGAATGGCGCTGGGAGCGGGTGCCGCAGTACTTCGCCTACCGGGCCGAGGAGCCGCAACCCGCGCCGGTCGCCGGCGCGGTGCAAAAGATCGGCGCCGAAGGCGCTTACAGCCGGGTGGACATCGCCCCGGAAGGCGGCGGCCAGCCGGTCGCGGTCACGGTCGAGACCGATACGCTGAAGGTCAAGGCGGGTGATTCGGTCGCCGAAGGCGACAATATCGGCGCGGAACGGCATTGGAAACTCGGCCCGCTCGCCTGGGGCTTGTGGGTCACGATCTGGATTTCCTTCGTCTCCGGTTTCATCGGCTTGATCATCGGCTTGGTCACCGGCCTGTGCCGGCTGTCGCCCAACCCCACCCTGCGCGGCCTGGCGGTGCTGTACATCGAGCTGATTCGGGGCACGCCGCTGCTGGTGCAGATTTTTATCTTCTATTTCTTCATCGGCACGGTTCTCAACCTGGATCGGACCGTCGCCGGCGTGGGGGCGCTGGCGCTGTTCGTCGGCGCCTACATCGCCGAAATCATCCGCGCCGGCATCCAGTCCATCGCCAAGGGCCAGACCGAGGCGGCGCGCTCGCTGGGGATGACCGCGGCCGAGACCATGCTCCACATCGTGCTGCCGCAAGCCCTCAAGCGGGTGCTGCCGCCCTTGGCCGGGCAGTTCATCAGCCTGATCAAGGATTCGTCGCTGGTCTCGGTCATCGCCATCACCGACCTGACCAAGAGCGGGCGGGAGATCATCACCTCCAGCTTCGCCACCTTCGAGATCTGGTTCACGGTCGCCCTGCTCTATCTGGTGGTCACTTCGGTGCTGTCGCAGTTACTCTTCTGGCTGGAACGGAGGTTCGCCCGCAGTGATTGAAGTCAAGAATCTGATCAAGGTGTTCGAGGGTCGCGGCAAGCCGGTGCGGGCGGTGGACGACGTGTCCACCCGGGTCAGCAAGGGCGAAGTGGTGGTGATCATCGGCCCGTCCGGGTCGGGCAAATCGACCTTCCTGCGCTGCCTCAACGGCCTGGAAGCGTTCGATGACGGGCAGGTGATCATCGATGGCGTCGATCTGGGCGACAGCAAGACCAACATCAACACGGTGCGTCGGGAAGTCGGGATGGTGTTTCAGCACTTCAACCTGTTCCCGCACAAGACCGTGCTGGAAAACGTGACCCTGGCGCAGCGGGTGGTCCGCAAGCGCAAGGTCGCCGACGCCGAAACCAAGGCGATGGCCTTGCTGACCAAGGTCGGCATCGCCGAAAAGGCGCACGAATACCCGTCCCGCCTGTCCGGCGGCCAGCAGCAGCGGGTCGCCATCGCCCGCGCCCTGGCGATGGACCCCAAGGTGATGCTGTTCGACGAGCCGACCAGCGCGCTGGACCCGGAAATGGTCGGCGAGGTGCTGGACGTGATGCAGCAGTTGGCGCGGGAAGGGATGACCATGGCGGTGGTGACCCACGAAATGGGCTTCGCTCGCGAAGTCGCGCACCGGGTGATGTTCATGGACGCCGGCAAGATGCTGGAAGACGCGCCGCCGGCCGAGTTTTTCACCGCACCCAAGGAGCCGAGGGCGCAGGCGTTTTTGAAACAGGTGCTATAGCGATCCTGGCTGATCGCGTGCGGGCTCGAACACCGTGATCGCCGGAAACCGGCATCACGCGTGGAGGCACTGAAAGCGGATCAGGTCGGGATTGTCGTCCGCGACCGCCTGTCCCAGACAGATGATCCCCCGATCCTGCAAGGTGAACTCCTCCCGGCGCACGAAGAAGCGCGAACCGTTCTCCAGCAACAGATACGTACCGTTGGTGCTGTGATCCACCAGGATGAACTTGCCCTGCCGGAACTCGATGTCGGCATGGCTGCGGGATACCAGCTCCCGGTCCCCCACCAAAGGATTTTTATCCCCGCGACCGAGCGCGAATAGCTGGGAAGTCGGATCCACCTCGATCCTGGCGCCGCGATATTCGAGTATCAACCGCCCGAACAGCAGATTGCGGAGTTCCTCTTGCTGGCCGAGGTTGACCATTTGCGTCAGGCTGGCGGACTCCTGCCAGATGACTTCAACGATCTCCATCTCGTCTTGCTTGCCCCGGACCCGCGACCGGCCGAGACTGCGAATCGGGTGCTCGCATCCATCCGATAACTGCTGGACCGTCTCCCGGGTGGTGATGATTTGATCGGCCTTGGCCTGGGATACCATCCGGGCGGCGACATTGACCGCGTCGCCGAACAGGTCGTCCCGCTCGACCAGCACCGGCCCGTGATGCAAGCCGATCTTGACCGCGATGCTCAGCTCCGATAGCGCCGGATCCTCTTTGATGGCCGCGTGCATCTCGCAAGCGGCGTTCACGGCTTGATCCGCCTCCGGGAACTGGGCCATGATCTCGTCGCCGATGGTCTTGATCACCGAGCCGCCGAACTCGACGGTTTTCGCCGAGAGCAAATCCAAAACCCGGCTCTCGATCCGCCGCGCCTGCCAATCGCCGTATCTCTCGAACAACCGGGTGCTGCCGCAAATATCGGCGAACAGCACGGTCGCCGATACCTGCTGGCGCGATGCCGCCCGCTCGCTCAGCGCCGACATCAGGCTGCTCAGTTTTCGCATCATGTGCCGAGCCCCCCTCCGGTCAGACCGTCAGACACCACCATAACCGCGCGCCCGCAAATCCGCGACCACCCGTTGCGCGTTCGCCCGCGCGGTTTGCTCGTAGCGTCGGTGAAAATAGTCGGTGAAGTAAATGGCGGGCCGATTCAGCAGAGCGAGCAAAAACCGCAGGTGACCGGGAAAATACTCTTCATCGGTCCTATCCGCGCATTCGGCCCGGATATGCCGGCCGTCCCGCTCGAACTCGTCCCAAGGCAGCCCGAAGCTGGAAAGATCGATATCCACGATAAACCGCTGATCCCGCTCGGTCGGCGACTCGCGATGGGTGGTCACCATGATGAGTGCGCCGACCCGCTTCCCGAACGCGGGGTCCGCATACCCCTCCGACCATTGCCGGAACAGGTCGGCGCTGCGCCATTCGTTATCGCCGGCTCCCGACACGTAAATCGCATCGTGGAACCAAAGCGCCATTTCGACGGCATCGGGATTGTCCATCAGCTCCACCGCCCGATCAAACTCCTCCAGACAGCGCCAGATATGGCCCAAGGTGTGGTAATGGCGATGCGGTTCTCCGTAGAAACGGGCCAAACGCGCGAAAACCGCCTTGGCCGAGGCCGGGCCGCCGATGACGGTACGGTTCCACAACGCCGCGAAGCGCGCCTCATTCCAGGTCGGGATCGAAGAACCGCTCGTTTCCTCGCATCGTTCGAGCATCGTCGCGCTCCGAAAATGGGTGGGTGGCCTCGGCTGGGGCGGACCGTTATCCTTACGGGGACGAGTCATCGCCCGCCCGCCGCGAAATCCCGGATCAGCCGCCACGCCATGCTCATCGGGCTGGGCAAACCCGGCAGGGCATCGGGCGAAAACCAATCCGCTTCGAGCAGCTCCCGCCCGTCCACCCGCAAGTCGCCACCCGCGTACTCGGCGGTAAAAGCGATCATCAGCGAGTGCGGAAACGGCCAGGACTGGCTGGCGAAATAGCGCAGGTTTCGCACCTGGACACTGACTTCCTCGGCCACTTCCCGGTGAATGGCCTGCTCCAGCGTTTCGCCGGCTTCGACAAAGCCGGCCAGCACGCTGTAGACCCCCGGCGCGAACCGGGGGGCTCGCGCGAGCAGGATACGACCGTCCCGCACCACCCGCACCATGACCACCGGCGATAACCGAGGATACGCCGTCAGCCCGCAAGCCGGGCAGTGCCGGGCGCGCTCTTCGGCCCGCCGTTGGGTCGGCGTGCCGCACCGCCCGCAGAATTGATGGGTGCGGTCCCATTCGATCAGTTGTAGCGCGTGGCTGGCCACTCCCAGCAGAGCCTCGTCCAGCCGCGTCCACAAACCGCGCAAGCTCTCGAATTTCAATCCGGGCGGCGGTGGCGCGGCGGGCTCGACCTCGGCGGCATGACAGGGCTGGCCACGCAGCGACCCGAGATACAGCCGGCGGGTGGTCGGCAGCTTGGCGAAGGGCCAGATCGAGGCCGCCGGCAGCTCGACGCCATCGGCTGTCGGTCGCACCAGCAGATCGCCGCCGGCGAAGACGAACCACCAGTTCGGCGCGTCGGTCTCTCCCGTCGGCAACAGTTCGGGCCGGAAATCATCGGGCAACATCAGCATGGCAACACTTTCCCGCTCAGGAGATCTTCTCGGTGAGCATGGGCTGACCCGTAGCCGACTCACCCAAATAATGCCGCACCCGAGCCAGGGCCTGCGGCAGACCGGACGACAGCAACAATTTGCCGGGAATGTTGCGCAAACCGGCCCGCCGCATCAACAGCGCCGGCGGACCGTGCACCCCCGCCACCGCTACCAGAACGCCATCGCTCCGCAGGCGTTCGATGGCCGAGTCCAGCGCCACCAACCCCGACACGTCCATGACGGTCACTTCTTCGATATCGATGATGACCGCCCGCGGCCGAGCGCCGATATCGTGCAGGGCGCTCATGGCTTTCTCGGCAGCGCCAAAAAACAGCGAACCGGAAACTTCGTACAGCCGCACCCCTTCCGGCAACGGACTCTCCAGATGGGGATGATCGGCCTCCACATGCTTGCCGCCGGTCAATTCCGCCATCCGGTTCATGAACAGCAGCGCGGCCAGCACCACGCCGACGCTGATGGCGATCACCATGTCGAAAATGACTGTCAGGCCGAAACACACCAACAGCACCAGAATATCGCTGCCGGGTGCCACCTTGAAAATATGGCGAAAGTGCTTGAGTTCGCTCATGTTCCACGCCACCAGCAACAAGAGCGCCGCCAACGCCGCCATCGGCAGATAACCCAGCAGCGGTGCCAGCGCCAATAATACCAGCAGGATAAACAGAGCATGGAATACAGCGGCCAGCGGCCCACGGGCGCCGGCGCGGATGTTGGCGGCAGTGCGGGCCAGCGCTCCGGTCGCGGCGATGCCGCCAAAAAATGGCGCCACCGCGTTACCGATACCCTGCCCGATCAGTTCGGCGTCGGGATCGTGCTTGGTTCCGGTCATGCCGTCGGCCACCACCGCGCACAGCAGCGACTCGATCGCCCCCAGCAGCGCGATCGCCATCGCCGGACCCAACAGGTCCTTGATCAGCCCCAGCGACAGACCCAGCGGCTGGCTGTCCGGGCCGGGCAATCGCCACGGCAACACGAAATGCGGCAGGAACGACGGGATGCCCGGCAGCGTTTCTCCGCCTTGGACATAGCTGAATCGGGAGGCAATGGTGGCGACCTGGAAACCGTCCACGAACCGGCCGAGCAGCCAGGCCAGCGCGGTGGCGGCGACGATACCGACCAGCGGCGCCGGGAAGCCGGTTTTCAGGCGCGGCCACGCCAACAGCAGGGCCAGAGTCAGCGCGCCGATCAGCAAATCGGGGAGGTGCGAGCCGGGCAAGGCCTGCCCCACCAGCCACAACCGTTCGAGAAAGTGCTCCGGTTGCGCGGCCAGTTGCAGGCCGAAGAAATCCTTGAATTGCAGGCTGGCGATCACGACCGCGATGCCGGTGGTGAAACCGGTGGTCACCGGATAGGGGATGAATTGAATCAACTTGCCCATCCGCCCCAAACCCATACCGATCAGCATGATGCCGGCCATGCAACCGGCGGTCACCAGCCCGCCGAGCCCGTACTTTTCGGCGATGGGATGCAGGATCACGATGAAAGCGGCAGTCGGGCCGGACACGCTGAAGCGGGAACCGCCGGTCAGCGCGATCAGCAGGCCGGCGACGATAGCAGTGTACAGGCCGTACTGTGGCGGCACCCCGCTGCCAATCGCCAGCGCCATCGCCAGCGGCACCGCGACAATGCCCACCGTGATGCCGGCCAGCAGGTCGGCTTGCAGCTTGGAGAGGCTGTAACCGCCGCGCAACTTATCGCGCAATGCGGTGGCGAAGGGCAGATAAAGCGAGTGTTCGCGGTCCGGTTTCATGAGAGTTGCTATGACACCTCCCACCATCAGAGCTAGGCGGACTTGGGAGCAATCAGGACAATTGATCGCGGTCAGACCACCGCCGCGAAACCGGAGTCAAGCGAGATGCTCTCCCTTCGTTCGCCGGCGGGTTTTGGGTGAGGTTGAAGCGATAAATTCAAGGGCTCGCGCCTTCCTCTAACCCGCCTCTTGCTCCGGCGGACAAGCGGGCCGAACGATCACGGTTTTTTCTTCGTCCGACTCGGATCTTTTCACGATGTATCCGTGCTCGTTTTCCAAGTAAAACTCGATGATTTCCAACGGAATCGATCTCAGGTACTTCATTAGCTCCACGGATTTGTGGAATTCTTCGAATTCGGCAAGGGTAATGGTCATGGAGAAATGCCTCCTTACATCAGTCGGAAAACAGCGAAATCACTGAACGTGCAACAGCGCCAGCAAACCTTCCAACAACTGGACCGGATTCGGTGGACAGCCGGGAACATGCAGATCGATCGGGACGACCTCGGCCACGCCGCCGACGCAGGCATAGCCGCCGGCGAACACCCCTCCGTCCCGCCCGCAATCGCCCACCGCCACCACCCACTTCGGATCGGGGGTGGCGGCGTAAGTCCGCTCCAGCGCTTCCCGCATGTTGGCGGTGACCGGGCCGGTCACCAGCAGCACGTCCGCATGGCGCGGCGAAGCGACGACGTGGAGCCCGAACCGTTCCAGATCGTAAAAGGCGTTGTTCAGGGCGTGGATTTCCAGCTCGCAGCCGTTGCAGGAACCGGCGTCCACCTCGCGGATCGCCAGGCTGCGCCCGAGCCGCCGGCGCGCGGCTCGATCCACCTTCGCGCCCAGTTCGGCCAGGGCCGGTTCGGAAGGGGCTGGCGCGGCGACCGTCAGCGGTGATCGCAGCAGATTTTGGAACAGCAGCTTGCGCATGGCGGCGGCGCTCAGAGATCGTGGCCCGAATACGAGCAGTTGAACGATTTATTGCAGAGCGGAAAATCCGCCACGATATTGTTTTCGATGGCGGCCTCCAGCAAAGGCCACTGGAACCAGGACGGATCGCGCGGATGGCAGCGCGCCACCGTGCCGTCGGCGGCCAGCCGCAACCAGACCAGGATGTCGCCGCGAAAACCCTCGACCAGCGCCACGCCCTCGCAAGGCTGTCCGGGACGGTTCAACTCCCCGCGCACGGGACCCTGCGGCAATCGCTCCAGAATCTGCTCGATCAATCTCAAGCTCTGTTCCACCTCGCGGATACGCAGCCACACCCGGGCGTTGACGTCGCTCTCGGTCCGCACCGGCACTTCAAACTCGAGCCGATCATAGGGCGGATAAGCCACCGCGCGGCGCGCGTCGAACGCCCGGCCACCGGCGCGGCCAATCGTCCCACCGCAACCGAACTGCTGGATCAGAGCCGGCCGGACAAAACCGGTGCCCACAGTGCGGTCTTGCAGCGAAGCGGTGTTATCGTAGAGATCGATCAGGGGCGGAAACTGGCGGCGGAACTCGGCGATCAACGCCCGCAAAACCTTGATGCCGTCCGTCGGGAGATCGGCCGCCACTCCGCCGGGAACGACGCAATCCATCAGCAGGCGATGGCCGAAACAGGCGACGCTGGCGCGCAAGACCCGCTCGCGCAACACCGCGCAATGGGCGTGCATCAGGGCGAAGGCGGCATCGTTGCAGATCGCGCCGATGTCGCCGCAATGGTTGGCCAGCCGTTCCATTTCGGCCATCAGCGCGCGCAGCCAGTGGGCGCGGTCGGGCACGGCGGTTTCGGTGGCGGCCTCGACGGCGCGGGCGAACCCCAGCGCGTAAGCCACGGTGCTGTCGCCCGACACTCGCCCCACCAGCCGCGCCGCCCGCTCCAGCGTCGCACCGGCCAACAGGCTCTCGATACCCTTGTGGACGTAGCCCAGCCGCTCCTCCAGCCGGACCACGGCTTCGCCGTTGGCGGTGAAGCGGAAATGACCCGGTTCGATGATGCCGGCGTGAACCGGCCCCACCGGAATCTGGTGCAGGCTCTCGCCTTCCGCCGCCAGAAACGGATAAGGCGGCAGCGGCTCGCCCGGCGCGGATGCCGGACTCAGCGGATGGCGCACCGGCCAGCGGCCGTGATCCAGCCACGGACGGGAATCGGGCGCATCGACCGGCTGCAATCCGACCAAATCGGCAATGGTGCGCTCCAGCCGTTGCGCTGGAGGATGCAAACGGCCTACCGAGGGAAACCGGCCGTCGGGGAATGGCAGGCTGGCAACGCCGACGGTTCCGCTGGTGGATTCGTGCGCCGCCAGATGCACCATGCCCGCCTCGCCCCACAAGCCGAGCAAGGTCCAGGCGTTGC
>RRZU012521252.1_pt1 | contig 11639 bp, 10 predicted proteins | sample 2165561 | NCBI WGS metagenome assembly RRZU01 (sample SAMN10456909, study PRJNA506462) | wastewater metagenome | isolation source: wastewater sludge | place: USA: Moscow, Idaho | reverse complement strand
TTTGTGTTTTCCTCGCTGGTGTTGGCGGTGAACTGGCTCACTTATCTGTGGGCGGTGACCAATCACCATGTGCTGGATGCGAGCTTGGGCTATTTTATGTCGCCTTTGGTCACGATTGCCTTGGGGCGGGTGTTTCTGAAAGACCGTTTACCATGGCTGCAATGGCTGGCGGTGGGCTTGGCCACAGTGGGCGTGTTGTGGCTGGCGATACTGGGCGGACGCATCCCGTGGGTGGCGCTGGGCTTGAGCATCAGCTGGGGTATTTACGGCCTGTTGCGCAAAAACGCGCCGCTGGGCGCGCTGCCGGGGCTAACGCTGGAAACGCTGATGCTGTTGCCCTTGGCTTTGGCCTATCTGGCGTGGGCAAAAATACACGGGCAGCTGCTGTTTGGCACGCTGCCGTGGCTGCCGATGTTGCTGATTGTGGGCAGCGGCGTGGTAACCACGCTGCCCTTGCTGCTGTTTGCCGCCGCTGCCCGCCGCATCAGCTTGGCCAGCTTGGGCATGATTCAATATGTGTCGCCCACGCTGCAATTTATTATCGGCCTGTGGGTGTTTCACGAAACCTTTGATGCGGTGCGCTTTATCGGCTATGTGTGGGTGTGGGGCGGGGTGTTGCTGTTTGCTGCCGCCAGCTATGCCCGCCACCGCCGCAGCCAGCATGGTAAATAAGTAGCTGAAGTGACAATCGCTAGTTAAAGACTGCCTGAAACGTATCATCCGTGCAGCAGTAGGAACGGTTATTTGCCAATGGATTCGGCAATTCATTGGCAAGCAAAGTAAAACGAAGCGGATTGTTTTAAAAATATGCTGTAGTTTTTATGCGTTTTCTTATCGTTTTACTTTGCGCTTCATGGCCGCTTCATGGCAAAGAAAGGCGACCCCGGTTGCAGGTTTGGCTTACGCCAAACTTCCCTCACTACACGTGGTTTTGGCGGCGCTCGCGTGTCGCTGCGCTCCGGACCGCCCTTGTTTCCGCCCAAACCACGTTCCGTTCGGCTGCGCCAAGGGGGAGGCTGCATGGATTTTTCGTTTCAGGCAGCCTGAACAAAATAGTTTGTAAATGACTGTACTTTGTATTAGAGCGCGTATCTTCAGGTATGTAATTAAGGGAATCCATGAAAGCAATGATTTTGGCTGCCGGTCGCGGCGAGCGTATGCGCCCGCTTACCGACCACTGCCCCAAGCCCTTGTTGGCGGTGGGCGCGGAGCCGTTGATTGGCCACCATCTACGCCGTTTGCAGGCGGCAGGCATCACTGAAGTGGTGATTAACCATGCTTGGCTGGGGGCGCAAATCGAAGCGCGGCTGGGCGATGGGGCCGATTACGGCGTGCATATCGGCTATTCACCCGAAGGTGCGCAAGGGCTGGAAACCGCCGGTGGCATTGCCACTGCCTTGCCGCTGCTGGGTGACGATCCGTTTTTGGTGGTAAACGGCGATGTACTTACCGATATCGATTTTCAGGCAGCCTTGACAATAGCTGCACAGTTGTCGGCCGGCGGCACCTTGGCGCATCTGTGGCTGGTGGCCAATCCGTCGCACAATCCGGGCGGCGACTTTGTGCTGGCCGCCGATGGCGCTGTCAGCAGTGCAGGCGCGGGCAGCGCGCTTACCTTTAGCGGCATCGGTGTTTACCATCCGCAATTGTTTGCCGATACTGCGCCGAATCAAGCCGCCAAACTCGCGCCTTTATTGCGCACCGCCATGCAGCAAGGGCAGGTGCAGGGCAGCGAACACCGCGGCCTGTGGCTGGATGTGGGCACGGTTGAGCGCTTGCAGCAAGCCAATGAGTTGGCGGCAGATTGGCGTTATTAACTCAAATTACGCACCCGCTTGCTAAGGCTGCCTGAAATGCAAAATTGTCATTGCCGAATCAAGTTTGGCAATGACAGATTCGATGGTTGGTTTCAGGCAGCATTTGCCAATAAGTGTGTAACTTCAGTTATTAGCCATCAATATGGCGTTTCAGGCAGCCTTGCTCAATCAATGCGTCACTTCATTAACCATAAAAACCAACAACAGTAATAGGGGAGAAAACATGGCTTTAGTCGAAATAGAACGGCAAGCAGGTATTGCCACCGTATGGCTGAACCAGCCGCAAAAGAAAAACGCCGTCGGCTTTGCCGCCATGCGCGAGCTGGTGGCGGCGGCCAAAGCGCTGCGGGCAGACAAAAGTGTGCGTGCGGTGGTATTGGCCGGGCGCGGGCAGACGTTTTGTGCCGGTATTGATTTGGCCGATCTAAACGACCCGGCCAACCGTAAAACCGCCATGTGGGAATTAATCAAACCCGGGCGCAGTCTGTTTCAACATGCCGCGCTGGTGTGGCAGGACTTGCCGCTGCCGGTATTGTGTGCGGTGGAAGGGCATTGCTTGGGCGCGGGTGTGCAGCTGGCGCTGGGTGCCGATATCCGCCTGGCCACGCCCGACAGCCAATGGGCGATTTTGGAAGCGCGCTGGGGCATTGTGCCGGATATGGGCATCAGCCGCACCGCCCAAGGCGTGTTGCGTCAAGATGTGCTGCGTGAGCTAACCTACAGCGGGCGTGTATTCAGCGGCGAAGCGGCGGCGGAATACGGCTTGGTGACGCACTTGAGCGACAACCCTTTGGCGGCGGCCTATGCCTTGGCCGCCGAGCTGGCCGAGCGCTCGCCCGATGCCCATGTGGCGGCCAAACGGCTATTGCAAACCATGCAAACCAAGCCGTTAAAAACGTTGCGCATGGAAAAAATCTGGCAAATCAAACTGCTCAGCGGCAAAAACCAGCGTCGCGCGGTTAAAAAAGACCGTGACCCGCAAACCGAATTTTTGCCACGCCAGTTTGATTGAAACAGCAGCCAAGGTTTTCAGGTAGCCTTGATGCATAGGCCGCTGCACAGTATGCCAGCGGTGCGTATTGATTAAAGGCTGAAACCGTTACGAAATTCTGCTAGATTGATGAAGAATGTCCAAACCCCGTCATTCCGGCGTAGGCCGGAATCCATTGAATTCTGGCAAATTAATTTAAAATCAATTTGTTGTGTTTTAAAGTGTGGATTCCGGCCTACGCCGGAATGACGTAGTGGACTTGCGTAGCTAGGGGCGATCCGGAAAGGTTGTTACAGGCTAAACAATATTTTATAAAAGCCTCAGGCTGCCTGAAAGCATTGGCGGCATCAAAATCGACACTTCAGGCAGCCTTGGCATTTTTGCGGCAACGCGACAAATTAAGCAGCCAAGCCACAGCATAAAGCTGCGTTTTTATTGCAGGGGCGGTGTTTTATGCCGATATCGACAGAAGGTGGGCTAATTTAAGGCCAAAACCCATAAATTAGACTTATTGTCTATTTAAATCTTATTTATTTCTGTATTAACTTGGCGTAATATCCGTGCGGCAAATTGATATACATAAAGTCTAATCCCCGCGCCTTCCGCGGGGCATTTTTTTAATAGAAAGACCAACACAGCATGACCGAACCCAACGCAACCACACTTCCCTCTTCACGTTGGCACAGCCGCCTGCGTGCCATGGGCCCGGGTATTATGATGGCTTCCGCCGCCGTGGGCGGCTCGCATTTAATCGCTTCTACTCAGGCCGGTGCGCTCTACGGCTGGCAGCTGGCACTGATTATTGTGCTGGCCAATCTGTTTAAATACCCGTTTTTCCGCTTCGGCCCGCAATACACGCTGAGCACCGGCAAAAGCCTGCTGGAAGGCTATGCCGAAAAAAGCCGGGTTTATTTGTGGGTGTTTTTTGCGCTCAACTTATTTGCCACGGTGATTAATATTGCCGCCGTGAGCATGTTGTGCGCCGCCATTTTGGGCTTTGTGTTGCCGGGCGAGTGGTCGGTGAATGCCTTGGCGTTGGCGGTATTGGCGTCGGCGGTGTTGATGTTGCTGGCCGGGCCTTACCGCACGGTAGACCGCATGTCCAAAATTATTATGATTAGCCTCACCATCACCACCGTGGCGGCAGTGGTGATTGCCGCCGGCAAAGGCGCGGCGATGCAGGCTGACTTTATCGAACCCAGCCCGTGGAATCTGGCCACGCTGGCGTTTATGGTGGCGCTGATGGGCTGGATGCCCGCGCCGATTGAAATTTCCGCCATCAATTCGATGTGGGTGGCGGCCAAGCGCAAGCTGGAGCCGGTAAGCTATGCCGACGGCTTGTTTGATTTTAACGTCGGCTACATCGGCACCGCCTGCTTGGCGCTGGTGTTTCTGGCGCTGGGTGCGCTGGTGCAATACGGCTCCGGCACGCCGGTGCAAATGGGCGGCGGTGCCTATATCGGCCAGCTTATCAATATGTACGCCGCCACCATCGGCGAATGGGCGCGCTGGCTGGTGGCGTTTGTGGCCTTTGCCTGCATGTACGGCACCACCATCACCGTAATCGACGGCTATTCGCGCACCAATATGGAATCGCTGCGGCTGATTACCGGCGGCCAGCACCGCAGCAACCGCCTGCTGGCGGTGTGGATTGTATTGGGCGCCATTGCCGGCTTGTGCGTGATTTTGTTCTTTAAAGGCGCGGTTTTGCCGATGCTTAAATTTGCCATGATTGCCTCGTTTGTGAGCACGCCGATATTTGCTTGGCTCAACTTAAGCCTAGTGCGTAAAAATACCGGCGTAGGTGTCTTGCCGCGCTGGCTGCTGTGGCTGGCATGGATTGGCCTAGTGTATTTGAGCGCGTTTACCCTGCTGTTTTTATTCAGCCAAACCGGTTTGCTGGGTTAGCCGCATCATAGCGGCAGCTTCAGGGCAAAATGGAAAAGTGGCGATGGTGATGGGTTGGTGTTAGAGTGAATGCTCCTGTGAATTGATGTTAAAAATCAAATCTGAAATTAAAGGAGCCGTTATGAAAAGCTGTTTGCGTAAACTGCTTGGCATGTTGGCGGTATGCCTGTTGTTAACGGCCTGTGCAGATGGGCCGCAATTGCTGGAGTTGATGCACCGGCAAAGCTATGTGGGCAAGCCCATTGAAACGGTATACCGGGCGCAAGGTCGGCAGCCCGATTATATCGAAGATGTATCCGGCGGCCGTATATATAGTTGGTTGGAGGATAAGCGCTATGTCACCACCGTGCCCACAGGCACCAGCCGCAACAACAATGTGCTGACTTACCACTATCAAGAGAAGGTGCAAGGCAGTATCGCGCGCCGTTCCTATCTTACGGACAGTAATAATGTGGTGCGTGATATAGAGTATCGTTTCGTGCGCTGATGGCGCCCTCATCTTTGCCAAGGCTGCCTGAAAGCGTTTCAGGCAGCCTTTTTGTATCAGCAGTGCCCAAAATCCGCTATATAATCGGCTGTATTACAAATTCTAAAGCGCTTGGACAAACCACCACCATGCAGGCAAACACACGCATTTTGGGCATCGACCCCGGCAGCCGCGTTACCGGCTTCGGCGTGATTGACGTGGCCGGGCGCCAGCACAGCTATGTGGCTTCCGGCTGCATCAAAACCCCAGTGGGCGCGCCCTTGGCCGAGCGCATTGCCGTGATTGTGCGCCACATCAATGAAATCATCGTTACCTACCAGCCCACGCAAACGGCGGTGGAGCAGGTGTTTGTGAATGTCAACCCGGCGGCCACGCTGATGCTGGGGCAGGCACGCGGCGCCGCCATTGCCGCACTCACCCTGCACGACTTGCCGGTATACGAATACACCGCCTTGCAAGTGAAGCAGGCGGTGGTGGGCAAAGGCAAGGCCGCCAAAGAGCAAGTGCAGCATATGGTGGTGCAAATGCTGGCCTTGTCCGGCACCCCGCAAGCCGATGCCGCCGACGGCCTCGCCGTCGCCCTCACCCACGCCCTACGCAACCACAGCCTCGCCGCGCAAATCCAGCACGGGCTTACGATTAAGGCGGGGCGGTTTCGGTAGCGGGTTTCAGGCGGTCTGAACAAAATAGCGACATAGGATGCGCCTTGGCGCATCAGATTTGAGGCCTGTTTTGGTTTGATGTGCCAAGATGTATTTTATGCAGGATGGTTACAGAAATGTTTTGCGGTTTCAGGCAGCCTTAATCAGCGGATAGCTAATTTCAACAACTCAACACCAACGGGGAGCAAGCAATGGACACCCGCGAGCGTGAAGCTTGGATTGAACTGGCGTTAACCCCGTATATCGGCGCAGAGAGCTTTTTGCGGCTGTGGCAGCATTTCGGCAGTGCTGCTGCTGTGCTGGGCGCAGACCCGCAGGCGTTAAAGCCGCATTTGTATTTTCAGGCAGCCTTAAAGCATTGGCGCGGTGATGCGGCGCGCCAAGCTGCCGAGGCGGCGTTAAACTGGGAAGCCAGCCATGCGGACGGGCGTTTGCTGCTGCTGGCCGATGCCGATTATCCGGAGATGCTGGCCGAAGGCATGGCACCGCCGCCTTTATTGTTTGTGCGCGGCGATGCGGCCAGCCTCAGGCGTCCGGCCTTGGCGATTGTGGGCAGCCGCCATGCCACCCCGCAGGCGCTGCGCATTGCGCGGGATTTCGGCCAGGCTTTGTCGGATGCGGGCGTGGTGGTGGTGTCGGGCATGGCCGACGGCATTGATACCGCCGCCCACGAAGGCGCGTTGCGCGGGCGCGGCGCCACTGTGGCGGTGTGGGGTACCGGCATCGACCGCGTTTATCCGGCCAAAAACAAAGCGCTGGCGCAGCAAATCACCGGCCAAGGCTGTGTGGTATCGGAATTTCCGCTCGACACCCGCCCGGTGGCGGGCAATTTCCCGCGCCGCAACCGCATTATCGCCGCCTTGAGCCAAGCCACTTTGGTGGTGGAGGCCGCGCCGGAATCCGGCTCGCTGATTACCGCACGGCTGGCGGCGGAAATGGGGCGCGAAGTGCTGGCAGTGCCCGGCTCGATTGACAATCCACACAGCAAAGGCTGCCATGCTTTAATTAAGCAAGGCGCTAAACTCACCGAAAATCTGGATGATATCTGGCAGGAGTGTCCGGAGCTGATGGCGGCGTCATTGCAACACAGCTTTGGCCGCAGCCCCTTGCAAAATGCATCACCGCAACCATCTGGGCTGCCTGAAAGCTTGCCAAGTGCGGCCACTGCACAGGAAAATGCTGGCAATATTGCATCGCAGCATGGTATGTTGGCGCAGATGGGTTTTGAGCCGGTGCACCCCGATGCGCTGGCACAAAGGCTTGGCATGGCCGCCGCAGATGTGTATGCTGAACTCACCGAGCTGGAGCTGGCCGGCAGCATCGCCGCCCTGCCTGGTGGCCGTTACCAACGTGTTCAATCTTGAAAGGAAGAAAAATGATTGATGTAATTGCGTTTTTGATTGAGCATTTTCAAGATTTCGATGCCTGCCCGCCGCGCGAAGATTTAGGCGAGCTGTTAGAAGAAGTGGGCTTTGATGATGAAGAAATCGGTACGGCACTGTGGTTTGTGGATGTGCTCAAACGCCAAGCCGATATCCCCGCCGACGCCCTGCGCCAAAGCACCGCCTTGCGCGTTTACTGCGCCGAAGAGCTGGAAGCCCTGCCCACCGAAGTTTACGGCCTGCTGCACTTTTTGGAACACAACGGTGCGATTAACCCCGAACAGCGCGAGCTGGTGCTGCACGCCTTAATGAGCCTGCCCGACGACGACATCACCACCGACCACGCCAAAGTGCTGGCGCTGCTGGTGTTGTGGGCGCACAAATCCGAGTTGCCGGTGCTGATTGGCGACGAATTGATGGCGGTGCTTAACGGCGAAGCCGTAATGCATTAAACGCCACAAGAGCCTGTTCACAATAAAAGATTGTGAACAGGATTTAATGCCTTAATACAAACACAAACAAAGCTTTCAGGCAGCCTGAAAGCTTTTTGGTTCCACACCACACCCCGGCCGCTGCCGCTATCCGGCGCCGCCATTATTGAAAGAAGAGCCTGAGCAAAATGGCAAAAAACCTGTTGATTGTCGAATCGCCTTCTAAGGCCAAAACCCTAAAAAAATACCTAGGCAGCGACTTTGAAATCCTCGCTTCCTATGGCCATGTGCGCGATTTGGTGCCCAAAAGCGGCGCGGTCGACCCCGATAACGACTTTGCCATGAAATACCAGCTGGTGAGCCGCAACGTCAAACACGTTGATGCTATTGTGGCCGCCGCCCGCGAAGCCGAACACCTCTATCTGGCCACCGACCCGGATAGGGAAGGCGAGGCCATTTCCTGGCATTTGCAGGAAATCCTCAAATCCAAACGCGGGCTTAAAAATCTGCAAGCGCAGCGGGTGGTGTTTCATGAAGTCACCAAAAAAGCCGTGCTCGAAGCCATTGCCAATCCGCGTGCCTTGTCGCAAACCCTGGTGGATGCGCAACAAGCCCGCCGGGCGCTGGATTATCTGGTGGGCTTTAACCTCTCACCCTTGTTGTGGAAAAAAATCCGCCGCGGCTTAAGCGCCGGGCGCGTGCAAAGCCCGGCCTTGCGGCTGATTTGCGAGCGCGAAAACGAAATCCGCGCCTTTACCACGCAAGAATACTGGAGCGTGCATTTAGACAGCCACAAAAGCCGCACCAAATTCACCGCCAAGCTCACCCATTGGCAAGGGCAGAAGCTGGCGCAGTTTGATGTGCCCGACGAAGCGCGCCAAAGCGAAATCATCGCCGCCTTAAACGGGCAAAGCGCCCAAGTGGCTCAGGTGGAAAAGAAAAAACGCAGCCGCAATCCCGCCGCGCCGTTTACCACATCTACCTTGCAGCAAGAAGCCGTGCGCAAACTGGGCATGACCACCGACCGCACCATGCGTACCGCCCAGCAATTGTATGAAGGTATTGACGTGGGGCAGGGCGCCACCGGCCTGATTACCTATATGCGTACCGACTCGTTCAGCTTGTCAGACGATGCCGTCACCGAAATCCGTCATTACATCGACAATAAAATCGGTGCCGATTATCTGCCCGCCAGCGCCAAAGTCTACAAAACCAAATCCAAAAATGCACAAGAAGCGCACGAAGCCATCCGCCCCACTTCGGTGTACCGCACGCCGGAAGCGGTAAAGCCGTTTTTGAGTGCCGAGCAATTCAAGCTCTATCAAATGATTTGGCAGCGCACCGTAGCCTGTCAAATGGCACCGGCGCGTTTTGACACCACCACCGTGGATATTGTGGTGGGCAAAGGCGTTTTCCGCGTTACCGGCCAAGTGCAAACTTTTGCCGGTTTTCTCAGCGTGTATGAAGAGGGCGTGGACGATGCGGACGACGACGAAAACAACAAAAAACTGCCTGAGCTGAAAGAAGGCGAAAGCCTGCCGGTAGACAAGCTCTACGGCGAGCAGCACTTCACCCAGCCGCCGCCGCGCTATTCCGAGGCCAGCTTGGTCAAAGCGCTGGAAGAATTCGGCATCGGCCGCCCGTCTACCTATGCCAGCATTATTTCCACCCTCAAAGACCGCGAATACGTTACCTTGGAGCAAAAGCGCTTCTTGCCCACCGACACCGGCGAAGTGGTAAACAAATTCCTTACCGAGCATTTCGGCCAGTACGTGGATTACCATTTTACCGCCCGGCTTGAAGACCAGCTTGATGATATTGCCAACGGCAAGCGGGCTTGGGTGCCGGTGATGGCGCAATTTTGGAAAGGCTTTGATAAAGAAGTCAAAGCCAAAGAAGACATCCCGCGTGCCGAGCTTACCGCCGAAAATCTGGACGAAACCTGCCCCAAATGCGGCCAGCACCAATTGCAAATCAAATTCGGCAAACGCGGCCGCTTTGTGGCCTGCTCCGGCTACCCCGAATGTGATTACACCCGCAATGTGGGTGAAACCGCCGAAGAAGCGGCCAAAGCGGCAGAAGAGCCTACCGTGGTGGAAGGGCGCGACTGCCCCAAATGCGGCGGCCAATTGGTGTACAAACGCGGCCGCTACGGCAAATTTATCGGCTGCGCCAACTACCCCAAATGCAAACACATCGAGCCTTTGGAGCCGCCCAAAGACACCGGCGTGGCCTGCCCCAAATGCGGCAAAGGCCATTTAATCGAGCGCAAAAGCCGCTACGGCAAGCTGTTTTATAGCTGCAATACCTATCCCGATTGCGACTACGCCACTTGGAACCCGCCCATCGCCGAAACCTGCCCCAATTGCCAGTGGCCGGTGCTCACCATCAAAACCACCAAACGCTGGGGTGTGGAAAAGGTGTGTCCGCAAAAAGAATGCGGCTGGAAAGAGCAGATTGAAGCGCCCGCAGGTAAAGAGTCGTGATTTAAGCTGCTAAAAATTGATTGTAAAATCCAAAAGGCTTTCAGGCTGCCTGAAAGCCTTTTGATGCATTATGGCAAGCCCGTTATGAATAAAAAACACCTTAATCAAGTACGCATCATCGGCGGCACCCATCGCGGCCGCAAATTGGCGGTGGCCAATGCCGAAGGCTTGCGCCCCACGCCGGATAGGGTGCGTGAGCAAGTGTTTAATTGGCTGGGGCAAGATTTAAGTGGCAAAAAAGTGTTGGATTTGTTTGCCGGCAGCGGCGCTTTGGGGCTGGAAGCAGCTTCGCGCTATGCCCAAAACGTGGTGCTGGTGGAGCAAAACCGCGCCACGGCACGCACATTGGCGCAAGCGGTGCAAACACTGGGTTTGGCGCACGCCGAAATCATCACCGCAGACGCATTGGCTTATCTGCGCACTGCCGCGGCGGCATTTGATGTGGTGTTTTTGGATCCGCCATTTGCTTGGCAACAATGGCCATTGCTGTTCGATTTATTACCAGGCTGCCTGAAAGACGGCGCACAGGTATACATCGAAGCCGGTGCATTGCCTGAGATGCCGGCTTGGTTGGCAGCGCACCGGCAGGGCAAAGCGGGCATGAGCCGGTTTGAATTGCGGGTGTATGCTCAAGTGGCTGAATAAGCGTGTATTTAAGAATGGTTCTCACAATGCAAAGCCCGAGTAAAGACACGAATGGAAAACGGAGTGTGCTATAATCCGCCGTTATCGGTTTTGAAAACACAACAGAAGGATAAGCACAATGTCACTCTTTATTACCGATGAGTGCATCAATTGCGACGTATGCGAGCCTGAGTGCCCGAATGATGCCATTTACCAAGGCGATGAGATTTATGAAATCGAGCCCAGCAAATGCACCCAATGCGTCGGTCACTACGACGAGCCGCAATGCCAGCAAGTGTGTCCGGTGGATTGCATTTTGATTGACGAAGAACGCCCGGAAACCCCGGAGCAGTTGCAAGTTAAATACGAGCAGCTGATGAAAAACAAATAAGCCCAAGCTTTGGGCTGCCTGGCGGTAATGCAAAATTCTGCCAAGCGGATGTAATTTTAAATTGATTAAAAACAGTATTTTGATTATTTTTTGGTGAAAAAAAATCAAATCATCTTGACGAGTATGCGCGGCTTCATTATTATGCCGTTCTCTTTTGGAGGGATTCCCGAGCGGCCAAAGGGGGCAGACTGTAAATCTGTTGCGAAAGCTTCGAAGGTTCGAATCCTTCTCCCTCCACCAAAATTCAAGTCTTGCTTGGAGTGGCTGTTTTAAGCAGTTTAAGTAAGTTTTAGCGGGTGTAGCTCAATGGTAGAGCAGAAGCCTTCCAAGCTTACGGTGAGGGTTCGATTCCCTTCACCCGCTCCAAAAGTTGTTTTGTAGTAGATTTAATTAAAATCAAGACAAGGCGGCGAGCCGCAGACAGTACGCATGTACGGCAAGGCGAGCCAATGCAGTATTG
>RRZU012843323.1_pt1 | contig 11641 bp, 10 predicted proteins | sample 2165561 | NCBI WGS metagenome assembly RRZU01 (sample SAMN10456909, study PRJNA506462) | wastewater metagenome | isolation source: wastewater sludge | place: USA: Moscow, Idaho | reverse complement strand
CGCGTCCGAGCCGATGGCGAACAGCGCGATGTCATAGCCGGTAAAGTCGAAGCCCTCGATGTCCTTGGTCGTCAGGGTCTTGTCGCCATAGCTGACCTCAGTGCCAAGGCTCCGGCGCGAAGCCAGAGCGACAACCTCATCAGCAGGAAACTCGCGCTCGGCGAGAATGTTCAGCATTTCACGGCCCACGTTCCCCGTGGCGCCGGCGACAACGACCTTGTAGCCCATCTGGGGGTCTCCTTTCACAAAGGACGCTGCGATATAGGGCAGCTTCGCGGAAAGCGAAAGCAACATATCGGCGATTTGACCGATATAACGGCGAAAATCCGTCGAAATGACGAAGTGTTCGTGTATTCGCCGGTCCAGTCAGAGACATGGGGCGGTTGCGAGGCCGGGCGTGCCCTGATCGGGCGGTCGATTCCGCCGGGAATGGCGGGATTTCATCGCGGCCCGGGTCCGGCGCGATCAGGTCGGGGCGCCGGCCAGCCGTATCCGGGGGTCGGATCGTTGCAGTCCGGCGACCCATTCGGCCTCGGCATTGAAGTCATGGGGCACATCGGCGGCGCTGCGGCGGCCCGACAGGCTTTGGCTGGCAAAGAAATCAAAGCCGTAAAGGTCCAGCCGCGCCATGCGCGAGCGCGCGATCAGGTCGATCATCATGGCGCCCGTGGTCGGCGGCGCGCCAAGGCGGTCCTTCAGCGCCCGGTAATCGGCCAGCGGATGCAGATAGAAGCCGGGGCTGATGGCGGTCTGCCAGTCCAGCCGCTTGCGCTTGGGCGACATCCACAGGATGCGGTCGGGCGCAAGGCGGTCGCGGTCTGCCTGCCCCAGCCGCACCGCCAGCGCCAGCCAGTCGGTGCGGGTGCCGTGGCTGTCCGCGCCGGGCATGGGCGCGCGGTTGATGCGGATGACCAGATCGGCGGCATCGATCTGCGCGCCGTCGCGGGTCGCGGCCAGCGCGCGGGCATTGCCGACCAGCGCGATGCGCTTGTCCGCAAGATCGTCCAGAACTGCGGATTGCGGAACCGAGAGGCCTTGCAGCGCCGCATCGTCCCGCAGGGTGCGCGCCAGCAGAAAGCCGAAACGGTTCACGCCAGCAGCTTTCGATAGACCTCGACGATGGCGCGGGCCTCGCCCTCGATGGCGTGATTGGCCTCGACATGGGCGCGGGCCTTGCGGCCGGCCTCGGCGCGGGCCGCATCGTCGTCCAGCCAGCGCGCCAGCGCCGCGGTCAGCGCATCGGCGTCGCAGGCGGGGACAAGGCTGCCGATCTCGCCATCGCGGATCAGCGTCTCATAGGCGCCAACGCGGGCGGCGACGGTGGGAACGCCGCAGGCCATCGCCTCAAGCGGGGTCAGGCCGAAGCCCTCCCACCGGGCGGGGGCGGCGAACAGGTCCAGCGCCTGATAGGTCTGCACGACCTGATCCCACGGGATTTCGCCAAGAAAGCGGATGCGGTCCGACAGGCCCGCCTGCGCGATCCGCGTCTGAAGCCCGTCGAAGAACTGCTGGTTGTCGGGGGTGACGCGGCCGGTAAAGACCAGTTTCGCGCGCGGACGGTCGGGGAACAGGCGCAGCGCGGCCTCGACCAGCAGATCGACGCCTTTCTGCGCGCGGACGCGGCCAAAGCAGCCGATGACGATATCATCGGGCGCAAAGCCAAGCCCGGCCCGCAGCGCGGCGCGGTCGGGGCTGGGGTGAAAGACGCCCAGATCGACGCCGTGCAGGATGACCGTCGCCGGGCGCTCAAGATAGCTGGCGGCCTGGGGCGAGGTCGCGATCAGCGCGTCCTGCTGGCGGATCAGCCAGCGGGTAAAGCCGGTATGGGCGCGCTGCGCGGCCGAGGTGAACAGCAGCCGGTAGCGCCGCCGCAGGATGCGCCGCAGGATCAGCCCCAGCGCCATTTCGGTATTGCGGCGCGCATGCCAGACCCGCCAGCGGTCGCGCGGTAGCGTGGCGGCGCGGGTCAGCGGAATATGCGGCAGGCCGGGCGGCAGGCCGGGGCCGGTGGCGACGATGCCGATCATGCGCGCCTGCACCGGGATCAGCCGCACCACGGTCGCCGTCACGCCCGACAGGCGGCGCTTCAGGTTCGGGGCGACGACCTCGATGCGGTCGGCGGGCAGGTCAGGCATCGGGGGTCTCGGGCGTCAGGAAATACAGAAGAAAGCCCACCGTAAGCGGAATCAGGAAAAAGAGGAACAGGGTCGAGTAAGCCTCGGCGGGGTTCCCCCCGGCGCTGGCCGCGCGATAGACGGGGCGCGAGGCGAATTGCAGCACCGCCGCCCCGCCGATCGAGAACATGTTGAGGAAGGTCACACCCCGGCCCACAAGATGTGGGGGTAGAAAGGCGCGGCCATGCGCAAGGATGACGGTGAAGGATGCACCCGTCAGCCCGATCATCGCCAGCATGGCGATGGCCGGCACGACGCCCGCATCGGGCGCGAGCCACAGCCCGGCCATGACCAGCACGCCCATGCCGTTCACCATCAGCGCCAGCCGCCGGACCGATCCGGCCGCCCGCGTCGCCGGACCGACAAGGAAGCTGCCGATGACCATCGCCACGCTCATCGCCAGCGTGGCGCGGCCGATCAGCACGTCCGAGGCGCCATAGACCTCGGCCATGAAGGGGCCGGCCCACAGGCCGCGGATGGCGGCGGCGGCGGCGTAATTGACGGAAAACAGCGGCAGGATGAACCACAGCGCCCGCAGCCGCAGGATTTCCGCGACCGAGCCGCGCGGGCCGGTCTGCTCCAGCCGCTCGGGGTCGCGCACGAAGGTCAGGATCGCGGCGGCCACGATCAGCGTCACCACCGCCAGCCCCCACAGCGTCGCCCGCCAGCCCGTGGCCGAGATCACCCAGACCAGCGGCGAGGCGCCAAGGATATTGCCCAGCGAGCCGAAGCCCACCACCGCGCCCGTCAGCGCCCCGAAGGCCGAGGCCGGGTAGTTCCGCGCAAAGATGTAGAAACTGCCCATCAGCGCCGGTGCGCAGCCGATGCCCATCAGCGTCAGCGCCACATGCAGGTGCCAGGGCGCTTGCGCCGTGGCAAAGACCGCCGCGCCCCCGGCCCCGCCAAGCGCCAGCAGCACCGCCACCGTGCGGCGCGGCCCGATCCGGTCCAGCGCCGCGCCGATGGGCAGTTGCATGGCGGCAAAGGCAAAGAACCACAGCCCGGACGAGATCGCCAGATCGTCGGGCGCCGCCCCCAGTTCGGCCTGCAGGACCGGCGACAGCACCGCAAGAAAGGCGCGGTAGAACTGGCTGAGCGTATAGGCCATGATCAGGCTGACGATCCCCGCCGACAGCAAGGCGCGCATGATTTCCCCTTATTTCATCGTATTGCGCAAAGATTTGCCGATCCCCATGACAGAGGCAATCCCCTAGCTGCGCCCCAGCAGCACCGCCAGCCACAGCGCCAGTTGCGACACCCGCCCCTGCCGGAAAAAGCCGCCCCGCCGCATCGCCGCAATGCGGGTCGGCAGCCCCTTTTGCAGATCGGCGAAATCGGCCAGCAGCGCGCGGTTCTCGGCCGTCAGCCGGTGGCTTGAGGCGGTCAGCGCGGCAAGGTTGGTGCGGCTCCAGCCGCGATAGGTGCCGTCCAGCATCCGCCGCAAACCGCCCAGCCGCGCCTGCCAGCGGTCATTGGCGCCGACCAGATTGGCGCCGTGCTGGCGGTAAAGCACCGACGGGGCGGGGTCATAGATCACCGTCCCGCCGGCGCCGGTGACAAGCTGATAGATCCACCAGTCATGCATGACGACCGGGCCGGCCTCGGCATTGGCCGCTGCGATCAGCGCCATGGCCGCGCGGTTCAGCATCAGCGTATTGCCCTGCACCATGTTCTGCATCAGCGCGTGCCGGAACGAGGGCGGATGCCGCGGCATCGGCGACAGCGAAATCTGTTGCAAGTCCTCGTCGCAATTGACGACGCGGCTGCACCAGATCGCCGGACGGTCGGCGGGCAGCGCGGCGATGGCGGTGGCCAGCTTTTCGGCCGTCCAGACATCGTCCTGATCGCAAAAGGCGACGTGGCTGGCCTGCGCAGGGACATGATGCAGCAGCGCCCGGAAATTCGCTGCTGCCCCCTGCCCCGGACCCCTCACCACCCGCACCCGGCCCGGTTCCTGCGCCGCCGCGAAATCCGCCAGCAACGCGGCGCTGCCATCGGTCGAGCCATCGTCGCCGGCGATCAGGCTCCAGCCGCGGTGGCTTTGGGCGGCAAGGCTTGCCAGTTGCGCCGGCAGGTGGTCGCGGCCCTGATAGACGGCCATCAGGATGGCGACATGGGCGCCCCCGCTTTTCACCGCCCCTTGTGTCCCGTCGTCCATTGGCGGCCCCGCGCTTCGGGCGGCCCCGCGCCGCCCCCTTGGCGCCCTCATAGCGCCGGTGGCCGGGCGGGGAAAGCCGCCCGCGGCCCGGGGGTCAGGCGGCGGCCATGCGGGCCGGGGCCTCGCGGATCGGCAGGTGGATCAGCGCGCTGAAGGCGCCGACGCCCACCCCGACCCACCAGACCAGCGTATAGTTGCCGTATTGGTCATACATCTTGCCGCCCAGCCAGACGCCCATGAACGACCCGATCTGGTGGCTCAGGAACACGAAGCCGTAAAGCGTGCCCATGTAGCGCAGCCCATAGATATAGGCGACCAGCCCCGAGGTCAGCGGCACCGTCGCCAGCCACAGCCCGCCCATGACCAGCGAAAAGACGATGACGCTGGTCGGCGTGATCGGCATCAGGATGAACGTGGCCGAGGCGATGGTGCGCAGCGTATAGATCCCCGCCAGCAGGTATTTCTTGGTGAAACGCTTGCCCAGCCAGCCCGACAGGATCGACCCCACGATATTCGCCATCCCGATCAATGAGATGGCAATGGCCCCCAGGGCCGAGGTGGTGGTGATGCCAAGGCTGGCCAGCGTGCCCATCGGGCTGATCGGGCCGCACATCTCGGTAATCATGGCCGGGAAATGCGCGGTGATGAAGCCAAGCTGATAGCCGCAGGAAAAGAAGCCGACAAAGATCATCAGATAGGACGGGTCGGAAAAGGCGCGCTTCAGCACCGTGCCCATGCTGTCCTCAAGCTCGCTGCGGCTGGCGGGCTTGGTATTGCCCAGCAGCGGCAGGAACAGCAGGCAGGTCAGGATTATGACGCCAAAGATGATGAACACCGTCTGCCACGGATAGACGGCCAGCAGCCCCTCGGCCAAAGGTGCGCCAAAGACCTGGCCCGCCGAGCCGGCGGCGGTCGCGATCCCCAGCGCAAGGCTGCGGTTCTCGTCGCTGGCGGCGCGGCCGATGACGGCCAGGATGACGCCGAAGCCGGTGCCGGCGATGCCGAATCCGACCATCACCTCAAGCAGTTGCATGCTGGCCGGCGTGGTCGCATAGGCGGTCAGCACCAGCCCGGCGGAATACAGGAACGCCCCGATGATGATCGACCAGCGGTCGCCAAAGCGCTCGCCCAGGGCGCCGAATATCGGCTGGCCGATGCCCCATGCCAGGTTCTGGATGGCGATGGCCATGCTGAACTCGGCCCTGGGCCAGCCGAATTCGCTGGCGATGGGGATCTGGAAGACGCCGAAACTGGCCCGCAGCGCAAAGTTGATCAGCAGGATAAGCGAGCCGCCGATCAGCACCGGGGTGAATATGGATGTGCGTGATTGCTGGCTGGCCGACATGACATGCCCCTCGTTGATCTCAGCCTGCAATTCCTGCCTGCGGCAACCTGCCGCGTCAATGGTCGCAATTGCCTGAATCGCGCGCTGTCGCTAGCCTCTGGCTGAACGCAATCTCGGGGACATCGATGTATCAGGTCATCGGAACGGGCAAGAGCCGCGCCCTGCGCGTGCTGTGGATGCTTGAGGAACTGGGCCAGCCCTATGAACATGTGCCCGTCAATCCCCATTCCGAGGGGGTGACCCCCTTCAACCCCGCCGGCAAGGTGCCGGTGCTGATCGTAGATGGCACGCCGATCACCGATTCGACGGCGATCCTGACCTATCTGGCCGACCGCCATGACGGGCTGACCCATGCCGCCGGCACGCTGGAACGCGCCCGGCAGGACAGCCTGACCCAGCTTATCCTTGACGAATTCGACGCCGCCCTGTGGCTTGCCGCCCGCCACAGCTTCATCCTGCCCGAGGAAATGCGCCTTGCCGCGATCAAGAACACGCTCCGATGGGAGTTCGAGCGCAGCCAGAAGACGCTGGTCCATCGCATGGCCGAGGACGGCTTCCTGATGGGCGACATGGTGACGGTCCCGGACCTGATCCTGACCCATTGCCTGACCTGGGCACTGTCCGCGCGCTTCCCGATCGTCGAACACCGGCTGACGGATTATCTGGAAATGATGCGCGACCGCCCCGCCTATCAGCGCGCGCTGGCCAGATAGGCGGCGGCGCCAAGCCCGGCCCGCCGCCCGGTCGCCAGGCAGCCGGTCAGCAGATAGCCGCCGGTCGGCGCCTCCCAGTCCAGCATCTCGCCGGCGGCGAAGGTGCCGGGCATGGCGCGCAATTCCAGCGCATCGGTCAGACTGTCCCCGGTGATCCCGCCGGCCGAGGAAATCGCCCGCCCGATCCCCAGCGGCCCGTCATGGCGCAGCCGCAATCCCTTGGCACGCATGGCCAGCCGCTCGGGATCGGCCGGCAGGGGCTGGCCCCATTCCATCAGCAGCGCCGCGCGCAACGGATCGCCCAGCACGCGCCGCAGCCGGTTGCCGACCGACAGCTTCGCCGGCGCCTGCGCAAGGCGTCGCGCCAGTTCCTCGCCGCCCAGATCGGGCGCAAGGTCCAGCCGCGCCTCGGCCCCGTCGCGGATCGCCGCGGCAACCTCATAGATGCCGCCGCCCTCGATCCCCTGCGCGGTGACGACCCATTCGCCGCGGCTGGCCAGATCGCCCGCGCTCAGCGCCACGCCCTTGACCGCCTGCCCGAAATGCCGCGCCATCTGCGCCGACCAGTTGACGCGAAACCCCATATTCGCCGGCCGGAACGGCGCAATGCCGACGCCCCGCGCCGCCAGCCAGGACACCCAGGCCGCATCCGACCCCAGCCGCGGCCAGCTCGCCCCGCCAAGCGCCAGCACCACCGCGCGTGGATGCAGGACAACCTCGCCGCCCGGCGTCGCGAATCGCCAAGCTTCGCCCTGAAACCCGCTCCAGCGCCAGCGGCTGCGCAGCTCGACCCCCTGCCCGACCAGCCGCGCCAGCCAGGCCCGCAACAGGGGTGAGGCCTTCATCCCCACCGGAAACACCCGCCCGGTCGAGCCGGTGAACAGATCGATCCCCAGCCCGCGCGCCCAGTCCATGACCGCGGCGGGCCCGAATTCTTTCATGTCCAAATATCCCGGGGGGGGCCGCAGGCCGGGGGCAGAGCCCCCATAACGCGCCTGAAATACCTCCGCCGGCTCATCCTTGGTCAGGTTCAGCCCGGATTTCCCCGCCATCAGGAATTTTCGCGCCGGGGTCGGCATGGCTTCGGCGACGACGACCCGGACCCCCTGCCCGGCCAGCGCCTCGGCGGCCATCAGCCCGGCCGGCCCGGCGCCGATCACCAGCGCCTCGACCCCGCTCATCGCGCGCCCCGCGGCATCATGCATAGCCGCAGCAGCATCCGCTCCATCAGCGCCATGGCTGGTGCCCGCGACGACGATCGCAGCACAAGATCGGTCTCGATCAACTGGTGAATGGCATCTTCCAGCGCGCGCATGCCCCAGTCCTGCGCCTGCCGGATCATGCGGTCGCGGCGCGGGCCAAAGACCGGCGGGCGCAGCCGCGCAAACCCGGCCCCCGGTCCCCCGGGATCCGAGGCGCCGGAATGCAGCGCCCGGAAATGGCGCAGCGCGGCGATGCACAGGGTCACCGGCGCGATCCCCTGCCCCTCGATGCGCCGCATCAGCCCGCCGAAATCCTTGGCCCGGCCCTCTGCCACGCAGTCGATCAGGTCATCCACCTCGGCCTCGATGGTGGCGGGGGCAAGTGCTGCGATCTCGGCCGGCGTCAGGGGCGTGTCGTCGCCATGCTTGTAAAGCCCGATCTTTTCCACCGTCTGCCGGAAATCGCCGGGGTCCAGCGCCCGGCTGAGCGTCAGCAGATCGCGCATCGCGTCGCGCGGCACCTCGCGCAGACCGGCATCCGCCAGCCAGCGGTTGATCTCGTCCTCGCCGGGGGGATCGTCATAGATGGGGGCGGTGACGGCATTCGGGTGCGGCTCGAAGAGCTTGCGCAGCGCCGATGATTTCGCCAGCGCCCTGGCGGCCACGACCACCACGGCATCGCCTGTCCGCCAGTCCTCAAGCGCAGCGGCAACAGCGGGCGCGGCCGCATCGGGGGCGTCATCGACCAGAACCACGCGCTGGCCGGGAAAGAAGCCGACGGCCTTGACCGCATCCAGCAGCTGCGCCGGATCCTTGCGCAGATCAGAGCCGGGCAGACGGGTCAGGCGCATCTCTTCCTCGGCGCCGGGACCGACCAGCGCCTTGACCGCCTCGGCGCGTTTCAGCGCCACGCGCATCGCGTCCTGGCCATAGATCAGCAGACCCGGGCGCGTCGGGTCGGGGCGCGCCAGATAGCGGGCGATCTCGGCGCCCTTCAGGATCATTGCAGGGTCGCGGGATCGATGGCCAGAAGCCGCGTCACCACCTGATCGGCCAGCATCCGCGCCAGCCGGTCATGGGCGTCCTGTTCGGCCGACATGGTGGCGATGGTCGTCCCCGTCGTCGAATATGAGGTGAAGGTGCTGACCTGCCCGCGCGTGACCTCGTCCCCCGAGGCGGTCTCGGTCAGCACGAAATCGGCGGTGCCGTTCAGCGAATAGCGGGTCGTCACCTCCTCGGGGGTGATGGCCTGCGAAACGACCGCGATGCGCAGATTATAGGCCAGCGCGAAGCGGGCCGCCTGATCGGGGCCCAGCCGTTCGGCGATGCGGCCGGCAAAGGTGTATTCGTCCGGGGTATTGGGATCGTCCGCGCGGATCTGACCAAAGAGCTTGCCGCCCGTGCCCCCCGGCCCATAGACCGGGGTAAAGCCGCAAGCGGCCAGCGCCAGCGCGCCCGAAAGCAGGATTGCGCGCCTAGACCACGACATTGACGATCCGTCCGGGCACGACGATCAGCTTTTTCGGCGCCGCGCCCTCCATGAAGCGCTGCACGGTCTCATCGGCCAGCACGATGGCCTCGATCTCTTGCTTGGACATGTCCTTGGGCACCTCGATTTCCGCGCGCCGCTTGCCGTTGATCTGGATCGGCAGCACCACGCTGTCGCAAACCAGCATCGACGGGTCAGCCACAGGCCAAGCGGCGTCGACCACCATGCCCTGCCCGCCGGCCTTCGACCAGACCTCTTCGGCCAGATGCGGGACCATCGGCGCCATCAGCTGCGCGAGGATGCGCAGCACCGCGCGGCGCGATTCGCCACCCGCGGGCGATTTGCCGATGGCATTGGCCAGCTCGTAAAGTTTCGCCACCGCCTTGTTGAAGGCAAAGCCCTCGATTGCCTTGGTCACATCGGCGATGGCGCGATGGGCGCTTCGGGTCAGTTCGGGATCGTCGCCGCCCTCCTGCGGCGCCTCATCGGCCAGACGCCACAGGCGCGACAGGAACTTGTTCGCGGCCTCGGCCCCGGCGGCAGTCCATTCGACGTCCCGTTCGGGCGGGCTGTCGGACAGCATGAACCAGCGCGCGGTATCGGCGCCGAAATTGGCGACGATATTGACCGGATCGACGACGTTCTTTTTCGATTTCGACATCTTGGCCGAGGGAATCACCTCGACCGGGGTACCGTTGGCCAGTTTGCCATCCACGACATCCTCGGGCAGGTGATAGACCGGGCGGCCGCGGTCGTCGCGGGTCATGTAGATCTCATGCGTGGCCATGCCCTGCGTGAACAGTGCATCGAACGGTTCGCTGGCAGTTTGGGGCAGATGCCCGGTCTTGACCATCGCCCGGGCGAAGAAGCGCGAATACAAAAGATGCAGGATCGCGTGCTCGATGCCGCCGATATACTGATCGACATCCATCCAGTAATCGGCATCCGCGCGCACGGTCGGCGTCGCCGCGTGCGGCGCGGTAAAGCGCGCGTAATACCAGGACGAATCGACGAACGTGTCCATGGTGTCGGTTTCGCGCAGGGCCGCGCCGCCGCATTGCGGGCAGCTGGTCTGGCGCCATGTCGGGTGCCGGTCCAGCGGGTTGCCGGGCACGTCAAAGCTGACATCCTGCGGCAGCAGCACGGGCAGGTTTTCCTTGGCCTCGGGGACGGTGCCGCAATTGGCGCAATGCACGACCGGGATCGGGCAGCCCCAATAGCGCTGGCGCGAGATGCCCCAGTCGCGCAGGCGGAATTTCGTGACACCCTCGCCATAGCCATTGGCCTCGGCATGGGCGATGGCGGCGACAACGGCATCCTCGCCGGTCTGGTCGGCGGGGCCGGCAAAGCCGCGCACATAGGTCACGATTTCCGATTTCATCGGCACATAGGGGGCCTTGGCCACCAGCGCGTCGGCCTGTTCGACGGTCATGCCGCGTTCGCCGAATGTGGCGCGGATCGGCAGCCCGTATTTGGTGGCGAATTCGTGGTCGCGCTCGTCATGGGCGGGGCTGCCGAAAATCGCGCCGGTGCCGTAATCCATCAGCACGAAATTCGCGATCCAGACCGGCAGTTCCCAATTCGGGTCCAGCGGGTGCCGGACCTTGAGGCCGGTGTCATAGCCCAGCTTGGGCGCGGTCTCGATGGCTTCCTCGGTGGTTCCGATGCGCTTGCATTCCTCGGTAAAGGCGGCGACCTCGGGATCGGTGGCGGCCAGTTGCCGGATCAGCGGATGATCGGGCGACAGCGCGGCAAAGCTTGCGCCCATCAGCGTGTCGGGGCGGGTCGTATAGACCTCGATCGTGTCGAAACCGACCGGCGCGCCCACGGTGGCAAAGCGGAATTGCAGCCCGCGCGACTTGCCGATCCAGTTGGCCTGCATCAGCCGCACCTTTTCGGGCCAGCCGGTCAGCCCGTCCAGCGCCGACAGCAATTCATCCGAGTAATCCGAGATGCGGAAGAACCATTGCGTCAGTTCCTTGCGCTCGACCGCCGCGCCGGAACGCCAGCCCTTGCCGTCGATCACCTGCTCATTGGCCAGAACGGACATGTAGACCGGGTCCCAGTTCACCTGCGCCGATTTGCGGGAGATAAGGCCGGCGTCAAGGAAATCCAGAAACAGCGCCTGCTGCTGGGCGACGTAATCGTCGTCGCAGGTCGCGAATTCGCGGCTCCAGTCGATGCTGAGGCCCAGCGGTTTCAGCTGGCCGCGCATGGTGGCGATATTGGCATAGGTCCAGTCGCGGGGATGGCCGCCCTGCTCCATCGCGGCATTCTCGGCCGGCATGCCGAAGGCGTCCCAGCCCATCGGGTGCAGCACGGAAAAACCCTGCGCGCGTTTGAAGCGCGCCACCACGTCGCCCATCGTATAGTTGCGCACATGGCCCATATGGATGCGCCCCGAGGGATAGGGGAACATCTCGAGCACGTAATATTTGGGCCGCGCGTCCCGGATGGCGCGGAACGTGCCCGCGTCATCCCACGCCTTTTGCCAGCGCGCTTCGCTGTTTGCGGGATCATAGGGCATGGAAACCTCCGGGCGTCAGATTGCCCGCAGGGT
>RRZU010500617.1_pt1 | contig 11643 bp, 9 predicted proteins | sample 2165561 | NCBI WGS metagenome assembly RRZU01 (sample SAMN10456909, study PRJNA506462) | wastewater metagenome | isolation source: wastewater sludge | place: USA: Moscow, Idaho | reverse complement strand
TGTCATGGATATTGATGAGAGTGACCTGCACCTGCAGACAGAGGAAACAGACGGATATATGTTTGCCACTGTTGATGAGATCAAAGCCTTTGCAGCAGAAGGGAAATTCCTGCATTATGACAGTATAAAAAAGGCGTTTGAATAAAAATTTTGGGGTAAAAAGTCATAAAATAATATAGAGAGAAAGAGTTTTTGATGTAAGTAAGAAATATTTATTAACGTATATGAAGAAATAATGTCGATTACGAAAGATATTAAGGGGCTTTTGTATTTAATGAAATTTCTGCGAGATATGGGATTATTTATTGCTAAATGATTATATCTTGTGGAAATTTTTTTATTGTAATAGTTCATTTTCATTGAGTATATCAAAGTTATCAGACGGTATTTTCATTAAGAATTATGTAGCTTCAAAATAACATAATAATGTTTAATGAATTAACTAAAAATAGTTGACAAAATAAAAAAAATAGATAAAATAAAAAATATAATAACTATATAGTTTAATGAATAAACCAAATAGAAAAGAAAGGAGGATATTATGGTTCGTGGAATGAATAGTGCAGAAATGCAGAAAAATAACAGAACACTTGTGTTTAAGCTTTTACAAGAACGCGGAATGATCACGCGAGCGGAAATAGCAGTGGAATTAAATCTTCAAAAAGCAACGATTACCAATATAATTAATGAATTTTTTGATATGGGAATTGTTGAAGGAGACGGAGATGGAGCTGTTGGAAGACGTGGAGAGAAATTAAGACTAAAAGTAGATAATATTTATACAATGTCTATAGGAATTACACGTAAGGACTTTCAGTTTGGGATTTTTGATTTAAGAGGACAGCAGTTAAAACATTGCAGATATCAATTTAAAAAAGAAGAATCTTTTAGAGAAGTTCTGGACAAAATGAAAGAAGAAGCTATTTCTCTGGTAGAGGAATATGGTGATAATCGCATTCTGGGAGTATGCCTTGCTGTACCAGGATTATTTATTAATCGTCCGGAAAGAGGCGAAGAAATTTTTATGGTTTCAGAGTTTGAAGAATTAAGCAATATAGATGTACATACAGAATTGGAAGAAGCTCTGGGTAGAAAGATACTAATTAAGCATGATGCAAAACTTTCCGCATATGCTGAATGGCATTGTGCGGAAGAAATAAAAGGAATAGACAGAGGGAGTTTGGCTATTGTACGTTCCAGAGGATATGGGATTGGATGCGGATTTGTTGTAAATGGAAATATTGTAAATGGTCATCTGGGGCTTGCCGGAGAGGCAGGATACATGGGAATCAATTTTAATAGACATAAAAAGGGAGAAGAAGGAAGAGGAACTCTGGAATACTCTGCAGGAGTTGAAAGCGTAGTACGTTATATGAAAGAACGTTTATACGAATTTCCGGAAAGTCCATTAAATGAAAACAGTAATTATATGGATGTGTTTGAAGCGTATAAACATGGTGATGAACTGGCAGACTGGGCTGTCAGTAAAGTTGCCTGGATGCTGGGATATGGAATAGCAAACATTATATATATTATTAATCCGGATTGTATTATTATTGGGCCAGATTATCCAGACACGGAAGATTTTATTAACAAAATACGTAGTGCAGTAAGGAATTTTGTACCGGAATTTGTGGAGCGTAACGCAACTATTCGTTATTCAAAAATAAACGAGGATTCTTTCATGCTGGGAGGATATTATTACACCCTTGAAACATTATGTAAACGGGGAAATATATTTGAACTTATTCGGACTGCGAAAGCATTACCGTGATATAAGTTATATAAAAGTAAAATGATGAAGGAGTAAGTAGGTTATGGAATGTAGTAAAAAAAGAGAACTGGATCTAATGGCGGCTAAAATTCGAAAAACTGCTTTGCAGACAATTCAAGCCGCTGGATCCGGGCATATTGGGGGATCTTTTTCAATCGCAGATATTTTATCTGTGCTATATTTTGAAAAAATGAATGTTGATCCGATGAGGCCAGATGATCCTGATAGAGATAGATTGGTATTATCTAAGGGACATTGCTCACCGGCTATGTATGCAACGCTGGCATTAAAGGGCTTTTTCTTAAAGGAGCATTTATCTACATTCCGAAAGTTGGACAGTGATCTTTCGGGTCATGTGGAAATCCATGTACCTGGTGTAGATATGTCTTCAGGATCTCTTGGACAGGGGCTTTCTGTTGCATTGGGAATGGCTATGTATGCAAAAGCCAGAAAGAAAAGATATCGGACTTTCTGTATTCTTGGAGACGGTGAAATCCAGGAAGGGCAGGTATGGGAAGCAGCAATGTGTGCCGGATTTTATAAGGTAGATAATCTGATTGCATTTGTAGATAACAATAAATTACAGTTGGATGGTTCACTTGAAGAAATTATGTCGTCTTATCCTATTGGTGATAAGTTCAGAGCTTTTGGATGGAATGTGCTGGAAGTGAATGGACATGATGTGGAACAGATTTCAGATGCAGTTGAATTTGCGTTTTCTATGAAAGGAAAGCCAACAGTTATCGTTGCAGATACAGTTAAGGGTAAAGGTGTAACTCTGTTTGAAAATAATGTTAATTTTCATGGAAGTCAACCTAAAGCTGAAGAGTGGTCTGATTGTTATGCGCAATTGGATGCCAAGATCGCAGAATTGGAGGGGTAAAAATGGGAGAAAATATTTCGACAAGAGTAGCATACGGTAAAGCATTGGCAGAATTTGGTACAGATGAAAAGCTGTTTGTGTTTGACGCAGATTTGAAGAAGTGTACGATGACTCTTTATTTTGCCGAGAAGTATCCGGAGAGATTTTTTAATATTGGAATTGCGGAAGCTAATATGGTAGATATAGCTGCGGGATTTGCGACATGTGGCGCAACAGCGCTGGTACATACTTTTGCAATATTTGCAACAGGACGTACCTATGATCAGATTCGTAATAGTGTATGTTATCCGGGATTGAATGTTAAAATTGTAGGAAGTCATGGAGGATTAACAGTTGGGGAAGATGGCGCAACTCATCAGGCTTTAGAAGATATTAGCCTTATGAGAGGAATACCTGGAATGACTGTGATTATTCCATGTGATTCTTATGAAGCTCGTCTGGCTACAAAAGCCATGCTTGAGAAAAAAGGGCCTTGTTATTTCCGAACATGTCGTCCGGCAGTGGAATGTGTAACTGATCAATTTAAAAACTATAACTTTGAAATAGGTAAAGGTGTTCAATTGACAGAAGGTACAGATGTGACGATTATTGCCTGTGGAATTATGGTTCAAGAAGCATTAAAAGCGCAGAAACTCCTTGAAGAAGAAAACATATATGCAAGAGTAATTGATATGCATACAATAAAACCGATTGACAGGGAAATAATCATTAAGGCAGCAAAAGAAACGGGAGCTATCGTAACAGTGGAAGAACATAATACGATAGGTGGACTTGGATCGGCTGTTGCAGAAGTGCTTGTACAGACTGAAATAGTTCCAGTGGAATTTGTGGGAGTCCAGGATCAGTTTGGACATTCGGGTTCACCGTCTATTTTATTAAAACATTATGGCCTTTGTTCGGAGAATATTGTCTGCAAGGCAAAAAAGGTAATTGAGAGAAAATAAGGCTGACAGTATGTTGAAGAAGCAGTCTGCTAATATGTGAAAAAATGAAACAATTGTTCATAGAATGAACTTACAGGATGTGTGGCAGTATGCTCCACATCCTTATTTTTTTATATGTTGTACAAAATATGTGAAAAAGTATATATTGTGAAAAATGCATAGTTTAATCAGTGAACTTTTGTACATATAAAACATTGACTTTTTACGCTGAAAAATGTATTATACAGACATAAGCAGAGAGATAAAGTTAAAAGAATTAACAATTAGAGTTAAAACAATTAACTAAAGGAGGGGAATATGAAGTGTGCAGTATTTAATGGGAAATGTAATATGACTATTGATGAAAGAGAAATTCCAGAACCTGCAGCAGATGAAGTTTTGATTAAGATAATGGCCTGTGGAGTTTGCGGATCAGATGTTCACATTTTTTTTGGAGATCAAGGTTCAACATCTTCAATTCCACCACTTATACAGGGACATGAATTTTCCGGTGTGGTGGTTAAAATCGGAAAGGATGTCGTAGAATGTAAAGTTGGAGATAAAGTTTGTGCAGATCCGGCAGATAACTGTAATGACTGTTATTATTGTGCAAATGGCATGATGAGTCATTGTGAGAATATGGGGGCTATTGGCACAAATCGTGATGGTGGATTTTCGCAATATTGTGTTGTACCATCCAGATTGATTCATTTGCTGGGTGAAGATGTTACTTTTGTAGAGGGAGCAATGGCAGAACCACTTGCATGTTGTATTAATGGAGCAGATCGAAGTGATATCAAAGTTGGGGACAATGTTGTTGTATACGGCGCTGGTGCAATTGGAATACTGTTAATGCAGTTGGCAAGAATGCGAGGAGCTGCAAGGGTTATTGTTATAGAACCATCAGAAGAAAAAAGAAAAATGGCGGAAAAACTTGGGGCAACACTTACGATCAATCCGATGGAAAACAAAGTAGCAGATGTATTAAAAGAACATAAGTTAGAGCATATTCAGGTAGTTATTGAAACCTGTGGGCTTAAGAGTACATCTGAGGAAGCAATGGAAATTGTTGACAGGCAGGGAACGGTTGTATTATTTGCAGTAACTGCTCTTGATGCAACAATTTCGTTGAAGACGTATAATCTCTTTCAGAGAGAAATTACAATAAAAGGTTCTTTCTGCAGTCCGTATGATATGGGAAGAGCGGTAGAGTTGATCAATGCGCATGCCATTGATGTAACTACTATGCTGGCAGGATTTGAACCACTGGAAAAATTACCGGAAATTCTTGCGTCCCGAGAACTCAGAGCAAAAGGTAAATATGTTATTCTTCCAAATGGAGAAGAAGGAAAAGGAACAAATATTACAATGTAACTTTTAGCTACGGCTATAAAGATAAAAAAGGGAGGTTTTTAAACATGAAAAAATTAGTAGTATTAGGGTTAGCAGCAGTTATGGCATTAGGAGCACCATTTTCTGTATGCGCAGCAGAAGAGGAAACAACAGTTGAACATCCATCAGGACTTAAAATCGGATGTGCAGTTCAGACCATGAGTAATCAGGTTTGGGCTCAGCAGATGGAAGAAATCACAAAAGATGCGAAGGAAGATGGAAATGAAGTTACTGTAGTTGAATGTAAGGAAAATGCAAACACACAGATTGACCAGATTGAGAACTTTATCACATCAGGAATGGATGTTATTATTGTTCAACCCGTAGATCCGGATGCAATTGAGGAGGTTTGTAAAGAAGCTCTTGATTCAGATATCGAAGTAGTATGCTGGGATGAAAAAATGGAAAATTCAAGTTTCAACTGGGTAATTGAGAATTATGATCTGGGTGTTGAAATTGGAACTCAGGCAGCAGATTTTATTAATGAAAAGTTTGGAGATAAAGGCTGCGAAGTAGTTGTACTTGGATATCCACAGACACCGATTCTGTTGGAAAGAGAAAACGGAATTCTGGACGCATTAAAAGAAAAAGCACCTAACGCAGAAGTTGTTGCAAATCAGCCTGCAATTGATACCACCGAAGGTTTAAATGCAATGGAAACTATCCTGCAGGCACATCCGGATGTTAAAGTAGTATGTTGTATTGGTGGTGGTGGTGCTACCGGAGCAAACGAAGCGTTAAAAGGCACTTATGGAAGTGAAGTTCCAGATGATATCGGAATTTTTTCAACAGACCTTACTGATGAGGCAATTGCATCTATGCAGAATGGTGAATTTGATCGTTGTGTAGTAGCTATTACAGGTAACGCATTTGTTTGTGGTGATGTTATTTATGATCTCTCTATGCGCTATGCAGCAGGAGAAAAACTGGATCATGAAGTATACAGAGATCTTATTCCGGTTACTCCAGAGAATCTTGAAGAAATGATTACTAAATAATTTTTACGAAACAGAAAAGTTGCTATTGTTGGTGCGGCTAGATGTGTAGATAAGTAACAGTCGACATCTGCCGCACTTTTATTCTCAAAAATACGGTGGACTAAAACGATTATAAAAAGGGGGGAAGAATATGTCTGATAATATTTTGGAATTAAAACATATTACAAAACTTTATCCAGGTGTAGTTGCTTTAAATGATGTTTCCCTTGAGGTGAGAAGAGGCGAAATTCTTGCTCTGGTTGGTGAAAACGGAGCTGGAAAGTCTACTCTGATAAAAACATGTAGTGGGGCAATTACTCCTACACAGGGAGAAATTGTGATTAACGGAAAATCATTTACAGGAATGACACCGCAGACATCAGAACAAAACGGAATAGGAGTTATTTATCAGGAATTTAATCTTGTTGGAGATCTTTCAGTGGCAGAGAATATTTTCCTTGGAAGAGCGATCCGTAAAGGAATGGTTATAGATTTGAAAGCAATGGAGAGAGAATCAAAAAAAATATTGGATTCTCTTAATATTAAGATTAATCCTAAAACATTAGTAAAAACTCTGAGTGTCGGATATCAGCAGATGGTAGAAATTGCGAAAGCTGTTTCTCAGAATGCAAAACTTCTGATTATGGATGAGCCATCCGCACCATTGACAAGCGCGGAAGTGGAGGCAATGTTTGCTATTGTCGATAAGTTAAAAGCTGGTGGAGTAAGTATCATTTATATTTCACATCGTCTTGATGAGATTTTCCGTTTGGCAGATAGAATTACCATTCTTCGTGATGGACAGTATGTGACAACTCTTAATACAGACGAAACGAATAAAGATGAATTGGTAAAATATATGGTAGGTCGTCAGTTGACGGAAGTATATCCGAAACGTGATGAGATATGTGTAAAGGACGAAGTTATATTTGAGGCAGTAAATGTATCAGGAAATGGGGATAAAAATATTTCTTTTAAAATACATAGAGGTGAAGTGCTGGGACTTGGTGGATTGGTAGGTGCCGGACGAACAGAATTTGCAGAATTAATGTTTGGAATGAGACCAAAAACAGCTGGAAAATTTATTTTTAAAGGAAAGGAAATTTCACCTAAAACTCCAAAGGATGCTATCGAACTTGGAATTGGTCTGGTCCCAGAAGATCGTAAGAAAGAAGGTGCTCTTCTTGGAATGAGTATCCGATGTAATATTAATATGCCGATTTATCAGAGAATTTCCAAAGGTACCGTAATCAATGAGAAGAAAGAAGAAGAAATTGCACAGACATATCGAAAAGAGATTTCCATAAAAACACCGACACTGGATCAGTTGGTAAAGAATCTCAGTGGTGGCAATCAGCAAAAAGTTATATTGGCAAAGTGGTTGGCTGCAGATTCAGAATTGTTGATTTTTGATGAACCGACTCGTGGTATTGATGTAGGTGCAAAACAGGAAATTTATACATTAATTAATCATTTGGTAGAACAGGGAAAGACAGTGCTTATGATTTCTTCAGAAATGGAAGAATTGATGGGTATGTCTGACAGGATTCTTATTCTGGCTGAAGGAAATATGACAGGTGAACTAAATAAAAGTGAATTCAATCAGGAGCGTATTATGCAGCTGGCTTCTATAGAAAAGGGGGAATAAAAGATGAAATCTGTTATAGATAAAATTAAAGGTAGAGCTATTTATGCCTTTCTTGTATTTATGGTCATTTTCTTTACAATTATTAATCCAAACTTTCTTACAGTGAAAAACTTGCTGAATGTTGCAAAACAGGTGTCCATCTTTGGCATTGCATCAGTAGGCATGACATATGTTATCCTGCTTGGTGGAATTGACCTTGCAACCGGATCGATTATTTCTTTTGTTAACATTGTTTGTGCATATTTTATGGTAAATATTGGAATGAACGTTGTTTTGGCTGTATTGCTCTCATTAATAATCAGTACTTTTATAGGATTTCTCAATGGTATTATTATTGCAGAGCTTCGTATGCCAGCATTAATTGTAACTTTTGCGTCTCAGACTATTTTTGCCGGATATGCATACATTATCTGTGGAGGTGTTCCAATTTCACGTATGCCAGAGTCTTTCCTGAAACTTGGTCAGGGATATGTAGGACCTATTCCGGTTCCGGTAATTGTTATGGTTGTTATTTTTGCAATTGGTACATTTATTCTGAATAAAACATATTTTGGACGTTATTTCTACGCACTTGGCGGAAATGAAGAGGCAGCACTTCTTTCTGGTATTAAAATAAAAGTTGTAAAATGTCTGGTATATTCCCTATCAGGACTTTTTGCAGGTATTGCAGGTTTGGTAATGCTTGCACGTGCTAATACTGCGCAGCCAAATGCCGGTGTTGGATATGAATTTGATGTTATTACATGTGTAGTGCTTGGAGGTGTCAGCGTAAACGGTGGATCGGGAAAAATGTCAAATGTCATTGCTGGTGTTCTGATTATTGGTGTATTAAGCAATGGTATGGTTCTTATGAACATCAGCTCATATATGCAGATGGTAATCAAAGGAATTATTCTTCTTCTGGCAGTAGGTGCTGACTGCATTCAGCAGATGAATCTTCAGAAGACAAAAGCAATTGCATAAATTTATACTAAATATTCAAGTTAAGAGGAGGAAAAGACAAATGGAAGGAAACATGAAAGTAGCAATTATGACAGACGTAATGAAAATGGATTTTACAGAAAGACCAATTCCTCAGCCAAAGGATGACGAGGTTTTAGTTAAAATTGAACATGTAGGTGTGTGTGGTTCAGATCTTCATTATTTTGAAGCAGGTGGAATTGGAAGAAACATTGTTCATCCACCATTTGTTCTTGGACATGAGGCTGGTGGTACTGTTGTAGAAGTTGGAAAAAACGTGACTCATTTAAAAGTTGGTGATAAGGTTGCTTTGGAACCAGGAAAGACATGTGGACATTGTGAGTTCTGTAAAACAGGAAGATATAACCTTTGTCCGGATGTTATATTCTTTGCAACTCCGCCAATAGATGGTGTATTTCAGGAATATGTAGCACATGAAGCAGCACTTTGCTTTAAGATTCCTGATAACATGGATACAATGGAAGCGGCTCTTATTGAACCATTGGCTGTTGGTATGCATGCAGCAAGACAGGGTAATGCACATCTGGGACAGACAGCAGTTGTTACAGGTGCAGGATGTATTGGACTTGTTTCCATTATGTCATTAAAAGCTATGGGAGTAACAAGAATTATTGCTGTAGATGTTCAGGAAAAGCGACTTCAGAAGGCACTTGAACTTGGTGCAACGGACGTTATAAATGGAAAAGAAAAAGATACGGTGAAAGAAATTTTCCGTTTGACAGGAGGAGCAGGAGCTGATTTAACAATAGAAACAGCAGGAACAGAAATTACTACAAGACAGGCAATTAATTTCGCAAAACCTGGTTCTACAATTGTACTTGTTGGTTATTCTGCGTCAGGAGAAGAAACTTTACCTATGAGTCTTGCGTTGGATAAAGAACTGACATTTAAAACTGTTTTCCGTTATCGTCATATTTATCCTGTTGCAATTGAAGCAGTTGCAGCTGGAAGCATAAATGTAAAGGGGATTGTATCAAATGTCTGGGATTTTGATGACATTGAAAATGCAATGATTCAGAGTGTGAAAGATAAAGCGAACATTGTTAAATCAGTAATTAAGATTGGATAATAAGGAAACTTGCAGATGGAAAGAAAATACGTAATCGGATTAGATTATGGAACATTATCAGGACGGGCTATTATAGCTGACTGCAAAGATGGTACAGTTCTGGCTTCTGCAGTAAAGGAATATGATCATGGAGTCATGAGTGAATATCTTCCGGATGGAACAGAACTTACAGGTACAGGATGGGCTTTACAGAATCCAAAGGATTATATAGATGTTTTAAAATATATTATTCCAGAAGCAGTAGCACAATCGGGAGTTTCTTCAAAAGATATTATAGGAATAGGATTGGATTTTACTTCCTGTACTATGCTACCGGTAGATGAAAATAATGTTCCATTATGTTTATTAGTAAAAAACGTTTCAAGACCTCATGCATGGGTAAAATTATGGAAACATCATGGAGCTCAGAAACAGGCAGATGAAATAAATGAATTGTTAAAAAAGAGAGGCGAAATTGACAACATTCAATTTGGAGGAAAAATATCCTCTGAACTTCTTCTTCCTAAAATTTTACAGATTGTAGAAGAGGATCCTGAACTTTATGATGAGGCAGCAAGTTTTCTTGAAGTTGGGGACTGGCTTACACAGATTTTAACGAATGGTCGTAAGAGATCTGGAAATTTGGCAGGGTATAAGGCAATGTGGACGCCGGAAACAGGATATCCTTCAAAAGATTTCTTGTTGCAGTTGTCACCCAAACTGGAAAATCTGACAGAAGATAAATTGGGAGATGATATTACACTGGCAGGACAGCCAGTGGGATATCTGACAGAAGACTGGGCAAAAGAGTTGGGACTTTGTGCAGGTATACCAATAGCAACAGCAGTAATTGATTCTCATGCAGGAATGCCTGGCAGTGGTGTAAGCAAATCTGATCAGATGATGATGGTGCTTGGTACTTCCAGTGTAATGCTGGCTTTATCTGAGAATGGATATAGTAAAAATGGTGTTGTAAGTGGAATAAAAGGCGCAATTTTACCGAAAAAATATGCATTAGAATCAGGACTTGCGGCTGTTGGAGATATGTTGGGATGGTTTGTTGATAATTGTGTATCCTGGGAATATAAACAAATGGCAGATCAACAAGGTATGGATTTACATTCATGGTTAACCAGAAAAGCCGAAAAACTTTCACCAGGTGGACATGGACTGCTTGCATTAGACTGGTGGAATGGAAACAAAACTCCATACGTAGATGGACGATTGTCGGGGGTGCTTGTGGGTTGTACCTTACTTACCAAACCAGAAGAAATTTATCGTGCTCTCATTGAATCTACTGCATTTGGTACAAAAAAGATTATGCAGTTATTTGCAGAATCAGGAGTCAAAATTCATACTATAATAGCCAGCGGTGGAATTGCAGAGAAAAATTCCCTTTTAATGCAGATTTATGCAGACGTTTTGAATTGCGAAATCCACATATCAGGCACAGAACAAACGGCTGCACTTGGAGCTGCCATATATGCATCTGTTGCTGCGGGTAAAGATCTAGGTGGATATGAGACGATTCAGGAAGCAGTTGCAAACATGAGTCATTTGAAAGATATTGTTTACAAACCGAATCCCCCAATGGTAGAAAAATATGTGGAACTTTATCAGATGTATTGTAATTTAGTGGAAATGTTTAATCCTCAAAAAAATACCACTATGATTACATTAAGTCAATTGCATTAAAAGTCAGAATATCTTTGGAAAAACAGCGACAATGAAATTAAAATAAGTAATATCTAATAATTAGAAAAATCTGCAGGAGATACGATCAGGTATCTTATCTGCAGATTTTTTATCTGTTTGAGGTTATTTCATTGCATTCTTAATCGCAGCCAGCAGTTCGTCATATTCTTCGTATGCCGGAATCTCCGGATAATCTGCCTTGATCTTGTCTGTACTGCGGAAGAGAAATCCTGCCTTGCTTGCCTGGATCATACCCAGGTCATTGTAGGAATCACCGCTTGCAATGGTATCGAATCCGATAGACTGTAAAGCTTTTACAGTA